>Ga0233432_10002070_pt1 | contig 18912 bp, 23 predicted proteins | sample SI_122_August201_6_FD_179870 | JGI IMG/M metagenome (GOLD analysis project Ga0233432, IMG submission 179870) | Seawater microbial communities from Saanich Inlet, British Columbia, Canada - SI_122_August2016_10_MG | ecosystem: Environmental > Aquatic > Marine > Inlet | place: Canada: British... | reverse complement strand
CATTATTATCTTCCCAAATAGTTAATAAAAATTCGATATTATTTACGGAATCTAACATTTGAGGAAAATACATTTGAATAGCTCGTAATGTATCAGGGCGATTTAATTCAAATTGATAAGCAGCCATAGCACCCGAAACATTTATTCCATAAGCAGATTCGACAGAACCATCATCATATGCGAAATGAGAGTGGAATTTTTGTAAATCATAAATAGTATCATTTGTTTTTAAATCACTAGATCCAGTCCCAATTATGTGTTGAATAAGAAATTCAGTACTGTCACTAAAATTTGAAGGAAAAACATTTGGGTTGATAGAAACTGGAGGATTCTCAAATGAAAAATTTCCAATTGAATCATAATCTAATACTGTGATGTTTCTACTTATTCCTAGAGATGGATAATGATCTATTATTATATTATCTTGATAAACATTATATTGATAATCAACATTTATACTTGCCTGATTATTTCTAATAAATAAATTTAATGTATCATTTATCTCATTTACAGAATTATCCTGAAAATGTTTCCATGGCATTTCTCGATATCTCTTTAAAAATGATGGTCCTTGATAAACAAATGCAACATCATTAATTGATGATGTATCAATTGATGAAATATAAGTGTCAAATTTCACATAATCAATATGCCAATGATCAAAATTACCAGATAAAGTAGCAATATTTCTAAATCTAAATTGAAAAGAAGAATGAAGAAATTCTTGTTCAAAAACCATTAATACATTCTTTTTAAATTCCCGTAATGAACTTCCAGAAACAGACCAAACTTTTTTCCAGGATTTAAAACCCAATGAATCAGATAAAAACTCAAGAATGAGTGAATCTTGAACTTGTGGATTATCTCCATAACCTTGTGGTTGATGAAAAAATAACAGATATGCAGTGTCAACATTTGACATATCAATCTCTTGTGAGAGCAGTTCATCAGCATATCCACTGTTATTTGACATATTAATGTCATATGCATAACCCATAGAATCTAATCCATCGAAAGTTACAACGCCAATTGTCGGAGGATTTATTGGATAATTATTATTAATTAAAGTACTATTTCCTATCCATAAATTAGAACTGATATTTGGAGAGGAAAAGTCATCAAAAAATGGCAATGATAATGAAGATTTATTTTTTAAAAAAACAGATTTATTTTCTCTTGGGTTTGATTTAAGTATACTTAAAACTTCTTGTGCAACTAATGAATTACTTAAAAAAAGAAATAAAAGTATATATCTCATCACTTCTCTGTACTTTGATGTTTTTTTAGAAAAAGATCTATAGAAGAGCCTAACTTCAATTCATTATCATTTTCAAAAGTTGGAGTTTGTTTATAAACTACTGCAAGTGTTGAGTCTTCACAATTTTCATCATAAAACTCAGAGCCAATATTTAAAGAAGAGGTTTTTAGAACAATATGTGCTTCAACCCTACTTAGTCCGATTAAGTCAGGAACAAAAACATATTCTTCACTCAATCCTTTTCCAACAACTAAGTTAACCGTTGTTCCTTTTAAAATTTCTTGTCCTTCAAAAATACTAATACCATTAACATTAAAGTCTAATATCTTGTTAGTAGCTATATCAGACTTATACTCTAACTTACCTACTAACAAGCCAGTTAATTCAATTTGTCTTAAAGCCTGTCTGAGTGTTAAATCATAAACATCAGGGAATTTTACAACACTAGTATTTGTCTCAGTAATTGTTAAATAAACTCTTCTTTTCATTTTAACTTTAGTGTTAGGCTTTGGTATTTGATTTAAAACAATACCCTTTGGCTTTTCTAAATCAGAAACAGAATCAATAATTATATATCTAATATTATTTTCATTTGAAATAGAATCTAGTTGTGATATATGAAAATTAGAGTAATCTGGCACAAGAATATGTTTATTATGTAAGGTGTATATATCTAAGAATTTTAGATATAAAAAAAATAAAAAAGGAAGAGTAAGTAAAGCGTAAAAAGCATTTTTAAATAAAATTTTATTATCCTTTAATTCTATTTCATTTTCTTCTAATTCATTAGCTGAATTAATATCCTTTTCATTTTCTACAACAGAACCTTGATCTTTAATATCTTCAGAACTAAAATTATCCAATTAATTATTGATTTTTAAACAAATGTAATTATAAAAATACTATTATAATTATTTTTATGTCAAACAATAAAACGCATATATTTGTTTAAACAAAATGAAAAACGTAGCTATAATAACTGGTGGTGATTCTAAAGAATTTGATATTTCTTTAAAAAGTGCTGAAACTGTTTATAAAAATATTGACAGAGAAAAATACAACCCCTTTTTAATTTTAATAAGAAATAATAAATGGGAAATTAAAGTTGATGACAAATTACATGAAATCGACAGTTCTTTGAAAACTAAAGTAAATGGAAAAGAATTAAATTTTAAAGATGTTTTCATGGTGCTTCATGGACCTCCAGCAGAAAATGGAGAGCTGCAGAAGTCTTTGGAAAAGAATAAAATCAAATATACATGTTGCGACTCAAAAACATCTAAATTAACTTTTGACAAATTCAGATGTAATCAATTACTTTTTACAAAAGATTATTTTATTGCAAACTCTATTTTAATCTCAAAGGATAATTTGATTAGCACTCAAGAAATAAAGACAAATTTTAATCTTCCTTTAATTATAAAACCAAATCAAGCTGGATCCAGCAATGGTATTAGCTTAGTAAAAAACTATGAAGAAATTCCTGATGCAATAAAACTTGCATCTGTTCATGATAATGAAATCATTATTGAAGAGTATATTAAAGGCACCGAAGTGAGTTGTGGTATTTTTAAAATTAAAGATCAAATAAATTTACTACCGATAACAGAAATTGTAAGCGAAAATGATTTCTTTGATTATGATGCAAAATACAACAACAAATCTGAAGAAATTACTCCAGCAAGAATAACCAATACAGAAACAAAATTAATACAACAAACAACAGAGAAAATTTATAAGGAATTAGGCCTTAAAGGAATATGTAGGATTGATTTTATTATAAAAAACGGTATGCCTTTTGTAATAGAAATAAATACCATTCCTGGATTATCTGAAAAAAGTATTATTCCAAAACAATTAAAAGTAGCTGGCTATAATTTAAAAGAAGTTTTTTCTATCTGCTTAGAAAATTAAGTCAATTAATAATATATTAGCAAAAAATTTGCCATGAGTAAATCCAACAACGAAGAAAGAAGAGATATTGTCAATAAAAGATTATCTGAAATTAATGACAAAATAGTTAATCCGAACAAAAAAACTATTTCTAAAACTACTTCTGAAAATATTCAAGAACAAATTAATGACACTCCAAAAAATTCTAATAAATTAAAAAAATACTTACTTAGAATAGCGATAGTTGTAATTGTATTTTTTGTCTTTAAAAGTATAAATTTCGGCGATTTAATTTCATCATCATTTAACAAAACTAGTTCTAAAGATGAAACTAAAATTGAAGTAAAAGTTGATATACCAGCAAATAAATCTAATGAGAAAGTTGATTTAAAATACAATTTTAATTTTGAAGTTGGTAAAAGCATCATCGTATTTGGGGATTATCAAACTGAAGCTCTTGCAATTGAGGCTAAAGAAAAATTTGCTCAAAACTTTGTTGAATTTCCTCTGACCTATTTCTTCCTTCCAAATAAATCAAATTCAAAAGAAGAAATATATCAACTATACCTTGGCCCAATTGATGGTGAATCTAAGGCAAAACAATGGTCTAAATTAATAGGTGAAAAAAATCAAGTAATTAATTTTTAGAATCCTTTAAAGGAGATCTTTGAATCCACTTTTTTGGTTTTATTTTTTTTAAAAACTCCCTAAAAAACAAAGAATACAGTCTATTATTTATATTAATGTAGATATAAGATTTTTTAGGAATTGCCCCAAAATTACTTTTGAATTCGTTTGCTGTTCTTCCTAAAATCAATCTATTATTTTTATTCTCTATTGCATGAATTATATTTTCACATAAAATTCTTTCATACAAGGAAAACTTTTTATTTAAATCATAATTAAAGCCAACAAAATAAGAATATAGATTGTTATCTACGGTAAACTCGGATGAAAATGCTATTAAATTATCATTGTCATAGTAACCGTAAACTTTAAATTCCTTATGTATTAAGCATAAATCCTTTAGTGTCATAACATTAAAAGTAGGTCCTGTAAATTTTGCATGACTTGTAACATTATTAAATAAATCTTGTAATTGGACTTCAAATTTATCAAATTCGTCAGTAGACAATATTTTAATCTTTACATTTTTACTTTTATGAAAAACTTTATTTACTCTTTTTCTGTATTTTGTTTTAAGATCATTCTTGTAGAAATCAAAATCAGTCCATTTTGCTAATATGTCTATGTACATCTCCTCTTCTATTTCAACTTTAGTAAAAGGAGTATTTACATTTTTATTTTTTTTATTTTCATATAGAAAATCAGGGATTACAATAAAATCAATTTTATTCTTTAAGATAATACTTGCAATAATTTTATCTAAATTTAATACAGTATTTAGCTGAAAAGCCTTTGTATTTGTAATGAAAGAGTTCGTTAAGTATAAAAACTTAATATTTAGAAAACCAATGATAAGATTTGAAAAATATTTAAATAAATAATTGCTTGAATAATGAGCTATATTTTTAATATTAAGATTAAAAATATGACCATACAATCTATTGGATTTTTCTAGAACAAAAAGGTGTGTTATATTTTTATGATTATTAAAAAAAGATTTTAAAAATTTATATCTTAAAAAATATATATTTTCAGTATTTAAATCCCATGATTTTGAGTTAAGTTTATTTATGTCTGTATAAACTTTAATACTCATTAAGATAAATTTAGAACTGAAATTTCAGGCATAATACCTACCCTACCTGCATATGCAAGATTACCAACACCAGTATTCACGTAAATATATTTATTAGATTTATTTTTATAGAGACCTGACCACTGTTTATATCTCCATTGAACTGGACTCCACTTGATTCCAGGGATATCAATTCCAAATTGCATTCCATGAGTGTGTCCAGCTAATTGGAGATCAATTCTTTTTGGAAAATCTAAAACTTCAGCAGTCCAGTGAGAAGGATCATGAGAAAGAAGAATTGTAGGTATACTATTATCAACATCTAACATAGCTTTAGACAAATCACCATCTTTATTAAAGTTGCCAGCACCCCAATTCTCTACACCAACTAGATTAATTTTTGAATTTCCTGCATTAACTTTTATAGAATCATTTAATAATAATTTAAAGCCCATTTTTTCATGAGTCTCAATCATATTATTAAAATTAGTTTTCCACTTTTCACTAGATCGTTTCCAACCTACGTAATCACAATAATCATGATTACCTAAAACAGAGAAGTTTCCATACTTTGATTTAATTTTTTTAAGAGTATCTATATAAGGAACAGCCTCATTGTAATAATTATTAACAAGATCGCCAGTAAATACAACAATATCAGGATTTTCTGAATTAATTAAATCAACTACTTTATTTAATTTTTCAATGGAATTAAATGAACCAAGATGTAAATCAGAAATATGAATAATTTTAAGACCTAAAAAAGATGTTCCAAACTTATTTAATTTAATATCTGTATGCTTTAACTTAAAATTATATCTACCAAATATTATGCCACCAAGCATAGTAAAAAAGAAAGATGAAGCAATTACGATAGATGTGTTACGTAGAAAATTAAGTCTACTTACACTGTAAAAAGGTTTGTCAGAACTAGAATCCCCAAAAAGATTGATGATAATTCTAATAAATCTTAGAAAATCATCAATAATTAAAGGAAATAAAGCGAAAAATTTGGATATAAAAACAATAAACATGAAACTACTTATCAATATTTCATTATTAAAGTGAACAGAAGGAGTTCTTCTTTCAAAATTTAAAACAACATATATTATGATAAAATATATGGTTAAAGAAATTATCCAATAGATATAATTGAATATTCGATTTAAAACAGATGACTTGCTGAAAAAAGGAGTAATTGATGAGAATAAATAGTAATCTAAAAGTAGAAAAAAGACAATAAAGAAAACTAATCGAAAAATCATTCTGAAACCAATTTAAAATTAAGTTTGCAAAATTAAGAAAGAAAAATTTTACTTGTTAGCTAACGGCAGATTTTTTCATTGTTCTATTAAGAATAACTAACAATTGAATAATTTTAAAGAAAATAAAATCGTATACTCTTAAGAATAATGGCATGTTTTTTCTTCTAAGATCTAATAAAACAGCAATTCTTGTTTCATTTGTTTCATTTCTAACTTCATGAACATATGTGTCATCAAACATAACTCCTTTTCCTTCAGTCCATGAATAAGATTTATTATCAACAAATAGTTGGCAGTTACCATTTTTTGGAACTGAAATTGCTAGCTGATACCTAAGAATACCTTTATATGGACCGTTATGAGGTGGTATGTGCTTACCAGGGCTTAAAAATGAAATAGATATACTTGAAACGTCCTGAAATGGCTTAAATAATTCGACAATTTTAGGACATAATTTTGAATTTTGTTTGTGCCAAAAACCATAAGTTTTCACTAAAAACATATTCCACGCTTTCCCATCATTATTAGAAATAAATGCTTGACCATCATCAACATCATGAAATTTAGGAAGTGAATTAGTTTTTGCAACCAATTCATTAATTTCATCCCTAATTAATGTCCAATTGTTTTCTAGTATTTTATGTTCTGGAAAAACCTTATCAGCATCTAAATATGGTGGATTAGAAATGAACTTGTTATAAAAATTAAGATTCCAATCTCTAAACTTTATGAAAAATATGTTTCTATTGTTTTGGTACTGGCCCATTATTCAAATATATATAAACAAAAATAAATATTTATTAATAAAACACTATGCTAAGCATAGTAAATTTAGAATGATTATAAATAATTAAACTTTAAAAGCTTTATGTGGTTTCAATGATGACTTAATTATTTCTAAATAACTAGTACTTAAAACAACAAAACTGTAAGAAAAATTTAAAGATTCTTTGGTGGCACCAATCTTTGAAAATATTATTTCTTCTTTTACAAGAAATTCTTCTAAATGATTTAAATGATGTTTTGCAAGTTGTTCTGAATCGGAACCAAAAAATTCCCAAACAAACTTAAGGTCCTTCATTTCGTTATATTACTTTCTTACCTTTATTATCTCCATCCATCCAGTAATTATCTTTAACCTCACCTAAGTATCTAACAATTTTATTTTGAAATTGAGTTAAAGCCAGCATAGCTTGTTCATGAGTTTCTCTCATAATTCTTGTAGCCTTATTTGAACCTTTAACTTTTAGTTCAATATAAAAACCATTTTTCAAACCTTTTGCTCTCGTTGTGGGTCTACCTCTACTTGACATATTTAAGAATATTTTTTTAAGTTAACGTAAAACACAAGAAAAAATTGTTGTTTTCAGAATTGAAAAAGACATTTTGCATTTTAGCAAATATATAATAATTATTTAAACAGAAATTCGCTGATTAAAGAATGAAAATGATGAACTCCCTTTTCCATTTTAGGAGAAAATCTGCCATTTTTATAAAATCTTGACCCAACACCTTTTTGAACTCTTTGGACAATTTCTTCATCTTCTAATTCAACTTTATCAAGATCACCACCTGCACCTTTATTTAATTTATTTTCATCCCAAACAAAAGAAATAAAATCAATTTTAGTTTTTTTAACAGCAACAGGCTTTATAATATTTATAGATATTCCCCATGGATAAAAATTAAACATCATGTTTGGAAAAATCCAAAAATAATAGGCAGCAATTTTTTCACCAAAATCCACTGAATTATCAGGAACATCAAAGCAAATATCATTTTCTTCAGCATATCCAATTTGTAAGTTGGAATATTTTAAAATCTCAACATCATATTTCTTATAATCAAGTGTAGCATTTAAATCTTTATGAATAAATGGAATATGAAAACCTTCAAGATAATTATCACAATATAAAGCCCAATTAGCATCAATCTCATAAGATTTAGAAAGATCTGATCTAAGCTTTAATTTATCAAAAGGCATCCATGAAACCCTACTTTTCATCTCATTTATCAAATCATTAAAAGGGATAATTGGGTCTAAGGAAACAAATTGAAATTGAAAAAAGTTTTTTAAACCTAACTTAGTTAAATCGTCACTAGAGCATGGAAAATTTTCCATTCCCTCACTTTCAGGCATAAAAATAAATTCACCTAATTTATTAAAAGATTTTCCATGATAATTACAGACAATATTATTTTTTAATACAGATTTCTTTTCAATTAAAACATTACCTCTGTGAGTACATACATTAGAAAAACAATTAATTTGATTGTTATTATTTATTAGTACTAAAGGCTCTGCAATAAATTCGTCAATAAAATAAAATGGGTATGCAGAATTATTTTGACTTAATTCTTCACTAGAACAAACAAACTGCCAGCTTCTGTCAAAAATATTTTTTCTGACTATTTCAAACATTTCATTAGAACAATAAAAATCTCCATCTAATGTATTTGACTTTCTAATATCTTTATTAATTTTCATTGTCCTAAAATATAAAATTAAATATTATTTAAAAGATCTTTTATATTTTCAAATGAATTATCCAACTTGGAAGGAATTTCATTTTTACCAACCCAAATTACCTTTGAAATACCCTCAGATTTTTGTGGAATTAGTTTTTTCTTAAAATCGGATGACATTAAATACCAGGATGTTTTTTTCAAGATAGGTTTGCCATCCTCAACATATGTATGATAAGTATATTTTAAAAATTTTATGACATTTAATTTATCTATCCCACATTCTTCCTCTACTTCTCTAACTGCACACACTAGTTCTGATTCATTTATTTCCATTTTTCCTTTTGGCAGATCCCAAAAACCATTTCTATAAATCATCAATAGTTTATTATTATTAAAGACAACACCACCTGACGCATATATCATTTTATAATTTTCACAAAATTGTTTCCAATTATGATCTATTATTTTGGGTTGATTGTTAATGAAAACTTTATATTTTTGCTGCATGGTGAATTATCAAGAAGATGCTAAAGAAATAGCAAAATTTTTATTACAAATTAAAGCAATTATTTTACAACCAGACAATCCATTCACTTGGGCATCTGGATGGAAATCACCAATATATTGTGATAATAGAAAAACATTATCATTTCCATCCATAAGAACACACATAAGAATTAAATTATGTGAGATAATAAAAGAGCAATATCCACATGTAAATGTCATTGCAGGAGTAGCTACAGGGGGAATAGCTATTGGTGCACTTGTGGCAGAAGAGCTTGGGCTACCCTTTATTTATGTTAGAGCATTGAATAAAAGTCATGGAAAGAAGAACCTAATTGAAGGATATTACAATTCTGGTCAATCAATAGTTGTAATAGAAGATTTAATAAGTAGCGGTAAAAGTTCTCTTGCAGCGGTAGAGGCGTTAAGAAATGAAGATCTAAATGTCAGAGGTCTATTATCTATCTTTACTTACAGCTTTGAAGAAGCTGATAAAAATTTTAAAAAATATAATTGTATTAAAAATTCATTATGCGATTACAAAACTTTAATAAATGAAGCGCTAAAGTCTAATTACATTCAAAATAAAGATGTAAAAATTCTTGAACAGTGGAGAAATGACCCAAAAAATTGGTCAATCTAATTAAAACGCATAATTTTTTTTAAATAAAACTATATAATAAAATTTATTAGTAAATTTGCAATATTAAAAAATTTGTAAATGTCAACTAATTTTAAAAGTCAAGAAGTAATTGCTAATCTAAATAGCAAAGATCTATTTACTAAATTTACAGACCTTAATAATCTTAAAGATTATCTTCCTAGTGATGTTGAAGAATTTGAGTCCAATACAGACAACTGCAGCTTCAAAATTAAATCTTTACCCAAAATGTCACTCAAGATTAAAGAGAAACAAGCTTTCAAAAAAATAAAATTTGAATCAATTAAAAGTCAAATTCCATTCAATTTATTTTGTTACATTTCTGAAAATGATAAAGACAGTAGTAAAGTATCCATTGAAATAAATATGGAACTAAATTTTATGATGAAAATGCTTGTTCAAAAACCAATAAATATATTTCTTGATAAATTTACAGAAATAATAAAAAAGGTTTAATAAATATATTCTAAATCATTTATCTCCACAGTTTTTTCTTCTCTTCCTGTTTCAATTATTATCTCTCCACTTTTTTTCACTCTTAGAATTTTACCTTCAATTACCTTATTTTTATATTTGAACTTTAAATCTTTGTTCTTAGCATACAAACATTCATTGTAGTTGTGTAAATTTTCAATTAAACTATTCTCTAACAAGTAATATTTTTCTAAGAAAAACAAAAACCTATCTTTAATTTTATTAACATCTGACTCCTTTTTAATTAACTTAATTACTGAAGTAGCCTCAGGAGTATAATTCTGAAATAATGTCTGATTAACATTTAATCCTATACCAAGAATTGATGTATGGATAATAGAATTAATACTTTTATTTTCAATAATAAATCCAGCAATTTTTTTATCATTAACAATTATATCATTTGGCCATTTAATAAAAACTTTGTCATCTTGTATTTCCGATAATAAATCTTTAATAGCAAGAGAGATAATAACACTAAAATTAAATTGATCTTTTAATTTTAATTTATGTTTAAATAAGATACTTAATAATAAGTTTTTTCCTTTTTTACTTTCCCACTTTCTAATTTGTTTTCCTCTTCCAAATTTTTGATAATTAGCAGTTACTACGACATTCGAATCTATAAAAGTCATCTTATCTAAGTCTAATAGGAAGTCATTAGTTGAAACGGTTTCATCTAATTTTATTTGATTTTTAGAGAAAAAACTAGAGGACATATACTAGATTTATTTATAGAATTGATTAAATTTGCAATTGTAAATTTAAGAATATTTATGCCAAAGCTTAAAACAAAAAAAAATGAACTTTTAGATGCAATTGTCAATAGTATTGAATCTATTAAAGGTAACAAAATTATTTCTCTAAACTTCACTAAAATTGAAAATAGCATTTGTGATTTCTTTGTTATATGCTCAGGCACTTCAAGTACACATGTAAGAGCAATACAAGATAATGTCAGAAAGAAAGTACAAAAAACAACAAAACAAAAGCCTTGGCATGTTGAAGAAGACAATAATGCAAATTGGATTTTAATGGACTACTCAAATATTATTTTACATATATTTCAAGAAGAAACACGAACATTCTATAATCTCGAAGAGTTATGGGGTGACGCTAAAAAAACCTCTTATAAAGAACAAATAAATGAATAAAAAGAAATTCACAACACCTAACAATCCAAAATTTTTCAAATTCAATATCTATTGGGTTTATGCTGTTATTTTTTTATTTTTTATTGGATTACAATTTGTTAATACAGATATAACAAAAAAGACAAACTTTAGAGATTTTAATAATAACATGCTTCAACAAAATAAAGTTGAACGTATTACAATTATCAATAAAGAAAAAGTATTTATATATATCAAAAAAGAATTTCTTTCTGAAGAAAGCTTTAATGATGTAAGCAAACAGCCTTTTGGAAATACCACAAACTACGGTCCTCATTATTTCTTTGAAATTGGGTCAGTTGAAACATTTAATGAAGATTTAAAAGATGTTCAAAAAAGTTTTGATTACGAAGATAGAATCTCCCCTTCTTACGAAACTAAAAAAGATGTTTTCGGTGATATTCTTGGATGGATTCTTCCTCTAGTTTTTTTTATAGGGATATGGATTTTTATAATGAGAAGAATGAGTGGTGGAACTGGTGGTGGAAGTCAAATTTTTAGCATTGGCAAAACCAAAGGAAAATTAGTTGACAAAGCAAATATAAAAGTTACTTTTAAAGATGTTGCTGGACTAGAAGGTGCAAAGGAAGAAATCAGTGAAATTGTTGATTTTTTAAAGAAACCTGAAAAATATACTAAACTAGGTGGTAAAATACCAAGAGGTGCTATGCTTATTGGACCCCCAGGAACTGGAAAAACTTTACTAGCTAAAGCTGTTGCAGGTGAAGCAAAAGTACCCTTCTTTTCACTTTCAGGATCAGATTTTGTAGAGATGTTTGTAGGTGTAGGAGCATCAAGAGTTAGGGACCTATTCAAACAAGCAAAAGAAAAGGCCCCATCAATTATTTTTATTGATGAAATAGATGCTATTGGTAGAGCTAGAGGGAAAAATGCAATGACTGGAAGTAATGATGAAAGAGAAAATACTTTAAATCAATTATTAACAGAAATGGATGGTTTTGGAACTAATACTGGGGTCATAGTTATGGCTGCTACCAACAGAGCAGACATATTAGACAAAGCCTTAACTAGAGCAGGAAGATTTGACAGACAGATATATGTTGATCTACCTGATTTAGTAGAAAGAAAAGAAATTTTCAAAGTACATTTAAAACCAATCAAATTAGCAAAATCTATGGATGTTAATTTTCTCGCAAGACAAACTCCTGGATTTTCAGGAGCTGATATAGCTAACGTGTGTAATGAAGCTGCTTTAATAGCAGCAAGAACATCTAAAAAAACTGTTGGTAAGCAAGATTTTCTTGATGCAGTAGATAGAATTGTTGGTGGATTAGAAAAAAAATCAAAAATCATTTCTCCAAACGAGAAGAAAACAATTGCCTTTCATGAAGCAGGACATGCAACGGTAAGCTGGATGCTTGAATTTGCCTCTCCTCTAGTCAAGGTTACCATTGTTCCAAGAGGTAGATCTTTAGGTGCTGCTTGGTATCTTCCTGAAGAGCGCCAGCTCACAACAACAGAGCAAATGAAAGATGAAATCTGTGCAGCTCTGGGTGGAAGAGCTGCTGAAAGTCTTTTCTTTGACAAAGTATCTACTGGCGCACTATCTGACTTAGAAAAAGTAACTAAACAAGCTTATGCTATGGTAAGTATTTACGGTTTAAGCCCTAAACTCGGTAACATTTCTTATTATGATTCAAGTGGACAAAACTCTGGATTCACCAAACCTTATTCTGAGGAAAGAGCAAAACTTATTGATTCAGAAGTTAGTAAGTTAATAGAAGAGCAGTACAACAGAGCATTAAAAGTATTAAGAGACAATAAAAAGAAAGTTGAAGAGCTAGCAAATGCTCTTTTAAGCAATGAAGTTATTTTTAAAGATAATTTAGTTTCAATATTTGGAGCTAGAAAATGGACTTCTTATCATGAAGAAAAATTAGAGGAAGAAGAATCAAAAACTAAGAAGAAAAAATAATTACCCTTAATGAATAACGATTGGATTGAAGTTTATTCAACAAATGATATATTTAAAGCAGAAGTGATAAAAAATATGCTTATATCAAATAATATTGAAGCCATTATTATGAATCAGCAAGACTCATCATATCATTTTGGAACTGCTAAGATTTATACTAAAAAAGAGAATATTTTAAAGACCAAAGAAATAATATCTGAATGATATCATTAGAAAACAGAAATAGATTAATTTTTGGTATAATTTATATTATTATTCTATTGTTTGGAATCAGCTACTCATCTCTAAGCTGTTCAGCACTATTTGTTTTAATTGGTGTAATTTGTCTTTATGAAATGTGGAAACTAAGAAAAGGGAAAACAAAAATAATTGCAATTTTATATATCTTAATTCCCTTTATTTTAATTCAAATCTTAATATGGAATTATCTGTCATTTAATGTATATGACACTGAAAACTGGAATTTTGAACCCATATTGTATTTAGTTATTCTAACAAGTGTGTATGATTCTTTTGCTTATATAGTAGGTGTAAAATTTGGGGAAAATAAAATGATACCATCTATCTCCCCAAAAAAATCTTGGGAAGGATTTTTTGGAGGTTTCGTATTTACAGCCTTAGCTACAGCATACTTTTTTAATGATGATACAACAACATTTTTATTTTATTCCTTTTTAATACCAATTAGTGCTACAGCAGGTGATTTAATTGAATCATCATTTAAAAGACAAGCAGATGTAAAGGATTCTGGAAATTTAATTCCAGGGCATGGTGGAATGTTGGATAGAATGGATTCTCTTTTAATCTCAATTTCAATAACAAGTATATTAATCTTTTACTCATAAATATGAATATTCACAAAGAAGGCAGGGGTTTAATTAAGAATTCTATTTTTCTGTTATTACTGATAGGAATAATTAGTGGGTTTAATGATGCTTTTACTTCATTTACACTTCCAATTTTTTCTTTTTTTATTTTATTTTTTATTTGGTTTTTTAGAGTTCCAAAAAGAAATTTCAATATCGTTAACGGAAATATTTACGCTCCATGCGATGGAAAAGTTGTTGTTATTGAAGAAACTCTCGAAAATGAGTTTTTCAAAGATAATAGAATACAAGTTTCTATCTTTATGTCTCCTTTAAATGTGCACAATAATCTGTACCCTATTAATGGAGCAATAGAATACATAAAATATCATCCAGGTAAGTTCTTATTTGCGTGGAATCCAAAATCCTCTACTGAAAACGAAAGAAATACAGTAGTAATAAAAAATTCAAATATTGAAATACTCTACAGACAAATTGCAGGAGCACTTGCTAGAAGAATTGTCTGCTACTCTCAAGTAAATAAAGATATTAAAGCGTGTCAAGAGCTAGGTTTTATAAAGTTTGGTTCCAGAGTTGATCTTTTTCTTCCAATTGGAACTAAAATTATTTCTAATTTAAATGACAAAACAGAGGGGGGTAAGACAATAATTGGAACATATAATAATTAATTTATATTTAATATATTTGTTATGAAACAAAACAAAAAAATTATGAAAAAATTATCTTCAATTTTATCAGCCTTTTTCTTCGCTGCATCATTTACGATGTCTGCACAAGATATTGCTGATAATTCACAAAAAAACACAGAAACTAAAACAGAATGTGATAGCAAAGTAAAAGAAACTAAAAAAGCATCAGGTTTTAATTTCACAAAAACTAATACTTACGGAAAAGCAAACTGCTCAAGCTCTGCAAAAAAGTCATCTTGCTCAAAAAATGAAAAAGAAGCTTGTAGTAGTAAATCAGCTGCTAAATCATCATGTTGTAAAAGTAAAACTGCAAAAAAGAATGAGTCTTCATGTAGTAAAACTGCTGCTAAATCATCATGTTGTAAAAGTAAAACTGCAAACAAAGAGGTTAGCGATGATAGTAAAGCAATGAATAAAAAAGCTTCTGAAAGAGTAAGATTAGCTATTGCAAATAATGAAATTTCTGCAGAAGAAGGAAGAGTAAGATTAGCTAAACTAAATGAAAAGAAGAAAAATTAATTACAAATTAAATTAATTATAAAGCCACTATATTTTTAGTGGCTTTTTTTATAACATGGATTTTTTAAACAAACAACTTGAAGAATATATAGAACATCATTCTACAAAGGAAAACGATTTATTATCTGAACTAAATAGAGAAACATGGGCAAAAGTACTTATGCCTAGAATGTTATCAGGACATATACAGGGACGAGTACTAAGTTTATTAAGTAACCTAACTAAGCCTAACAATATAATTGAAATTGGAACTTATACTGGATATTCTGCTTTGTGTTTAGCTGAAGGTATAAAAAAAAATGGAGAACTTCATACAATTGAAATAAATGAAGAGCATGCTGCTATTGCAAAAAAGTTTTTTGAAAAATCAAAATTTTCAAAAATTATCAAACAACATATTGGGGAAGCAAAAAATATTATAAATAAAATTGAAAAAAAATTCCAACTTGCTTTTATCGATGCTGACAAAGAAAACTATTCAAATTATTTTGACCTATTGATTGATAAAATTGATATTAATGGAATAATAATTGCAGATAATGTTCTTTGGAGTGGAAAAGTAATAAATGATGAAAAAGATCATGAAACACAAGAACTCGACAATTACAATAAGAAGATAGATAAGGATCCAAGAGTAGAAAACATTCTTTTATCTGTTAGAGACGGCTTAATGGTTTGTAGGAAGATTTCAGATTAGCAATGATTGACTTTAATAACAGTAAAAATGCATTTAGTGACAAATCAGATTTTGATCTTTTTCGAGCATTTTTTTTATTTAAAACTTTAAACTACCCAATAATTTCTAAATTTTTAACTGTTATTCTAAAAGTAATTTTATACTTAAGAATTCCCATAGATTTTTTAATAAAATTAACAATATTTAAGCAGTTTTGTGGAGGAGAAACAATTTCTGATAGCAGCAAAACTATTGATAAACTATGGAAATCATCCATTGGAACAATTTTAGATTATTCTGCTGAAGGACAAGAAAATGAAGACGATTTTAAAAATGTTTTTGACGAGACACTAAAAGTTCTTGATATTGCTAAAGATAATTCCAAAATTCCATTTGTAGTTTTTAAACTAACAGGTTTAATTCAATTTAATATTCTTAAAAAACTTAGTAAAAAACAAGAACTTAGTGAAAAAGAAAATACAACTTTAATTAGATTCAACAAAAGACTTGATATTATCTGTAAAAAAGCAAAAAAAATCAACAAACCTATCTTTATAGATGCAGAAGAAAGTTGGATTCAAACTGCTATAGACAGTATAGTTTTTTCTCTAATGAAACAATTTAATAAAGAAAAGGTATTAATCTTTAATACAGTTCAAATGTATCGTCATGATAGACTAGTCTATTTGATGAATCTATCACAAATTGCACAAGAAGAAGGTTTCAAAATTGGATTGAAAATTGTAAGAGGTGCATATCATGAAAAGGAAATTGAAAGAGCTTTAGAAAAAGGATATACTATTCCAGTACATGAAAAAAAATCTGACACTGATAAAGATTTTAATAATGCCTTAAAGTTTTGTATTGAGAATATTAATCATATTTCAATATGTTCAGGCACTCATAATATTGAAAGTTCAATGTATTTAATAAAATTAATGCAAGAAAAGTCGATAGAAAACAATGATGATAGAATTTATTCCTCTCAACTTCTAGGCATGAGTGATAATATTTCATACAATCTCTCAAATGCTAATTATAATGTTAGTAAGTATGTTCCATATGGGCCAGTTAAAAAAGTAATTCCATACTTAATAAGAAGAGCTGAAGAAAACAGATCTATTTCAGGTCAAATGGGAAGAGAACTAAAAAATATATTAGAGGAAAGAAAGAGAAGGAAGGCTAGTTAAGACAAACTTCTTCGATTCCAATTTCATTTATACTCAATACCGTAACCTTTTCTTCTGAATAGCAGTATTCAAAAAGAACCTCAAAATTTTTAGTATTAATAATATTTTCAATCATATAAATCTGACAAGGCTCCTTATCTTTTTCGCTTTTTGAAAAATTAACTTTTCCACCATCTAAAACATTTAATAGGGTTGATTTATCTAAGCCGTAATAAACAAGCTGACATTCTGATTTAGCAGTAAAATGAGTTGAATCAGAATAAAGATGATATATCACTCTTTTATTTATATTAAAATAATCAATGTATGCATAAAATGTTTTTTTTAATCTATTTTCGGGGCCAAGAGAAAGAAAAAAAATACTAATAAGAGCACCAAAACCAAACAACACTAATCTTCTTATCATTGAATTACTTTTTTTACTTTAATAGTTCTTCTATCTTCAATTAAAAACATCTCAATTTTTATATAATTTGAGGGCAATAAATCTACTAATCTCTCACTCCATTCAATAAAACAGTATGAAGGACTGTATATATATTCTTCATAACCTATATCAAAAATTTCATCCTTACTTGAGGTTCTATAAAAATCAAAATGAAACACATCAATTTCTGAGTTACTTTTATATTGATTAATTATTGAAAAAGTTGGACTAGAAACTACATCTTTAACTCCAAGATTATCACAAAATTTTTTAATAAAACTTGTTTTTCCAACACCCATCTCACCATAAAAAAGATATAATTTAGAATCAAATTTGTTTAATAGCTCTATTGCTATATCATTAAGCTGAGACTCATCAATTACATTATATATTAATTCCATTATTTTGGTTCTAAGGTAATGATTGGCAAAAGCATTTCTTCAAGAGAAATACCACCATGTTGATATGTGTTTTTATAAAAGTTTACAAATTTATTGTAGTTGTTTTGATAAACGAAATATAAATCTTCTTTGGCGAAAATATATTTGCTGCTAATATTTTGCTTTGGTAAGAAAAATTTAGAAGGATCATCCATTTCAAAAACATCATTCGATATATATTTTAAATTCTTTCCATGCTTATACCTAAGATTAGGATTTACTTTTCTATCTCCGATTACTTTAGAAGGTTTATTTACATTAATAGTACCATGGTCTGTAGTAATAACCATTTTAGCACCTTGCTTTGCAATTTTTGAAATAATATCATTTAGAGGAGAATGCTCAAACCAAGAAACAGTTAAGGATCTATACGCTGAATCATCATCCGCAAGTTCTTTTATAACCTTCATTTCTGTTCTAGCGTGGGAAAGCATATCTACAAAATTGTATACTATAACATTCAAGTTATTATGTTTCATATTATCAATTTTATTGATAACTTTTCTCCCATAATCAATGTTTGTAATTTTTGTATAAGATGATTTATTATTCTGAAGATGTAATCTTTTAATTTGATCTTTAAGAAAATCTTCTTCAAACATATTTTTACCACCTTCATCTTCATCATTAAGCCATTTTTCAGGGTATAAATTTTGTATCTCAGAAGGTCTTAAACCTGAAAAAATAGAATTTCTAGAATATTGTGTTGCAGTTGGCAAAATACTCATATACATACTATCATCAATTATCTTAAATTTTTTGAGGAGATTGTCTTCAATGACCTTCCATTGATCATATCTTAAGTTATCA
>Ga0233432_10002069_pt1 | contig 18927 bp, 17 predicted proteins | sample SI_122_August201_6_FD_179870 | JGI IMG/M metagenome (GOLD analysis project Ga0233432, IMG submission 179870) | Seawater microbial communities from Saanich Inlet, British Columbia, Canada - SI_122_August2016_10_MG | ecosystem: Environmental > Aquatic > Marine > Inlet | place: Canada: British... | reverse complement strand
AGGGTCGAGAAGATTAATGCTAATGTAGGACGCGCATGTGAAGGAATTTCAGATGTATCCGTAAGCGAGGTAGTTTTAGACGCACAACTGCAGTTGTATGATAAAATAACTACTCGTGAAATTGATACAGCTCTTATATTAAGCGCTAGAGAAAAAATAGAAAAGGAACCTAACTATAGTTATGCTGCTGCTAGGCTTTTGTTAAATACAGTATATAAAGAAGTATTTAAAGAAGGCGTTGATAGCGATGCGTTTCGACTTCAATATAGAAAAAGTTTTATTCAAGGTATTAAAAAGCTTGTGAAAAGCGGCAAACTTAACGAGAAAATGCTGGATTATGATTTATCTCAGTTATCTGAAGCAATTAGTATTCGTAGGGATGACAGCTTCAAGTATCTTGGTATTCAAATTCTCACTGACCGATATTTTATTCGGGAAGATAATAAAATTATGGAGGCGCCACAAAGTTTTTGGATGCGCGTTGCTATGGGTTTAGCTCTTAACGAAGAGAATAAAGAGGAATGGGCAATTAAATATTATGATATGTTTAGCCAGTTTTTGTATACTTCTTCAACGCCAACTCTTTTCAATAGTGGCACCGCAAGATCTCAGCTTAGTAGCTGTTATCTTAATACATTTGATGATAGTATTGACGGTATTTTTGATGGCGCTTGGCAAGAAGCCCGAAAAAGTAAGTATGCTGGCGGTCTTGGATTGGATGTTACCCCATTTCGTTCCACAGGTTCTCATATCGAAGGAACAAATGGAATCTCTAGCGGGTTGGTTCCATGGCTCAAAATTTATAACGACCTTTTGGTTGCAGTAAACCAAGGTGGCAAACGTCCAGGTGCAGGTTGTGCATATCTTGAGCCTTGGCATTTAGACTTTGAAGATTTTCTCAATCTTCGTAGGAATACGGGCGACGATCGTCTACGCTGCCACGATATGAACACAGCTTCTTGGATGCCTGATGAATTTATGCGTCGTGTTAAAAATGAAGATTCTTGGTATTATTTTGATCCTCGAGACACAGCTCTTGAAGACGGCACAACTCTGCACGATCTTTTTGGTAAGGATTTTGATCGCCGATATAATCAACTATGTGATATGGCAGAAGAAGGATTGATCAAAAATTACCGAGTAATCCCTGCGAAAGAATTATGGAAAAAAATGTTGAAGGTGTTGTTTGAAACTTCTCACCCTTGGTGCACATTCAAAGACCCATGCAATATTCGTTATACCAATCAACATGAAGGTGTTGTTCATAGTAGTAATCTTTGCACCGAAATCACACTTCATACAAAAGCATCCAAATATGATAAAGGTTATAAAACAGAAATTGGTGAAACTGCTGTATGTAATCTTGGGTCGGTCAACCTACTAAATCATTTGAAGGATGATGATACTCTTGATTATGATAAATTGAAAACCACAATACACACTGCAATTCGTGCATTGGATAGTGTCGTTGATCTTAATTTTTATCCAACAAAAGAAGCAGAGAATAGCAACTTAAAACACCGTCCTATTGGATTAGGTATGATGGCACTGCATGACGTATGTCATCGTATGAATATAAATATTGATAGCGATGAAGCTGTTGATTTTAACGATAAATTATTTGAGTTCTATTCGTACCATGCAATTCTTGCAAGTTCCAAACTTGCAAAAGAGAAGGGTGAGTATGCTACATTCAATGGTTCATTATGGAGTCAAAACAAGCTTCCCATTGATTCATATATCGATTTAATGAAGTATAAGGGAAAACGTCCAAAAACTACTACAAGTCTAAATTGGGAAGTTGTCAGGGAGCATATCTATAATCATGGCATGCGTAATAGCAACGTTATGGCAATCGCTCCAACTGCTACAATTGGTTATATCAATGGAATTGAACAAAGTATTGAACCAAATTTTTCAGTACTATTTGTATACGAAAACAAAAGCGGCAATTTCTTTATTACGAACCAGCATTTTATTAATGATATGAAGGCCGCAGGTCTTTGGAATAGTAAAATTGCTGAGCTGGTTAAAAGTGTTGATGGAGATTTATCTGTTCTCGGGGAAGAAATTCCAGAACAATTAAAATCGAAATATAAAACAGCATTTGATCGCGATATGTTCAAGCTTATTGAATGTAATTCAGTTCGACAAAAATGGATTGATCAAGCAGTGAGTTTTAATCTTTACAATAAATCTACCTCATTAAAGTATTTGAATGATGTTTACATGGCATGCTGGGAGGCTGGATTGAAGACGACATACTACTTGCGTAATCGAGCAGCGTCTAAAGTCGAAAAGGCTAATACTGACTCAACTAAGTCTGCAGAAACTAATGCATGCAGTATAGAAGCTATGAAAAATGGTGAAACTTGTGAAAGTTGCCAATAAGTGATCCAATTTACTATTGACAACGTTATACTATTTTGATATATTATAAACATGGAAACTAAAACAGGAGAACTTCTTACCGAGAACATCGCAGGTGTAAATCGAATCTTGCCCCACAAACACAAATTTGCATGGGATTTATTTTTAAAAAGTTGCGCTAACAATTGGATGCCTACTGAAATAAGTATGCAATCTGATATTAAGCAATGGAAAAACGATGAAATTACAGACGATGAAAAATTACTTGTTAAACGATGCCTTGGATTTTTTGCTGGATCTGAGTCTTTAGTTGGTAACAATTTGCTTTTATCTGCCTTTAAATATGTTACAGATGCTGAGTGTAGGCAGTACATATTGCGTCAAGCATTTGAAGAAAGCCTTCACAATCTTACGGTAGTATATATTTGTGACAGTTTGGATCTAGATATTGAAGAGGTGTTTGCTGCATACGAAACAATTCCTAGCATCAAAGCAAAGGATGACTTTCTGATGGGTATCACCAACGATATCAGTCGTCAAGACTTTGATCCGCAGTCAATAGAGGGCAAGCAAGAGCTCCTAAGAAACTTTTTGACATACTGGATTGTATGCGAAGGAACGTTCTTCTTTAGCGGATTTGCTATGCTTCTTGCATTGGGTCGCCAAAACAAGCTTCAAGGCATTTCTGATCAAATCAAGTATACACTGCGTGATGAAAGCTCTCACATTGCATTTGGCACATATCTGATCAACACTCTTATCGAACAAAATCCAGAAATCTGGACAAAAGAAATTCAGGAAGAGTTCGTAGAACATATGAAAAAAGCAGTTGAGCTTGAAATTGCATATGCACACGATGTGCTTCCAACTGGAATTCTTGGATTAAATGCAGACATGTTTGTTGATTATATGCATTATATTGGCAATCGTAGATTAGAAGGTATTGGTCTTGACTATCGCTTTCCAAGTGATAAAAATCCATTTCCTTGGCTTAGTGAAGTTGTCGATGTACAAGCCATGGGTAACTTTTTTGAGCGTCGTGTACGTGAATATCAACAAAGTGGCGCTCTTGAGGATGATTTTTAATTCTCCAAGAGGAATTATAGACTACTAAGCCCCCAGTAATGGGGGCTTTTTTTTGGCACGAATCTAGCAAATATAATGTTGTGAAAAACAAAAACAAAGTGTTTTTGTGACACATAGTCTCAAACAATTAAATAAAGGAAAACAAAATGTCATACTACATAAACAATTCATATAACAAAAATACTAAAGCATGGAATAATCTTCTTGAAGAATTATTCTCTGATTCGCTGTTTGACACAGTTGAGTCAAAACGTCGCTCGAACATTGTATCTCGAGAGAAAGAAATTGAAATACAATTAGAATGCCCAGGCTTCGCAAAAGAGGATATAAATTTATCTTGTGAAAATGGTGTTCTAAAAGTGGTGTGCAAATCGACGCAACAAAAAGAAGATAAATATCTACATCAACAATTTGAACCGCGCGAGTCGACCAATCTATTCACCCTCAAAAACGAACTCGACACAAACAAAATCAAAGCCACAAACAAAGATGGCATACTATACATAAACATACCCAGAAAGCAACAAAAAACAAAAAGAATAGAAATTACTTGACAAAACTATAATAAATCTATATAATCTACAGTTCAAATTATGAAAAATAAATTACTAACACTCGCTGCCTTGGCAGCTCTTTCTATTAACGCAGCTTCTGCCGGATCTTTATCCACTGGTTACGGCTCGGACGTGTTTCGTCGCGGATCTCTAATCGCAGAAGACTCTCTACAAACGTCCGCATCTTATGCTACCACAAAGGGTGGATTTGATGTTTCAGTCGGAGCACAAACCGCACATAGCGCAGGTGCAGATGGAGATGTTTACATTCTGTCTGGAGGAATTGGCAAGAGTCTCGGTTCACTACTTTCTGTTTATGGTGGAATTGAGCATTTTGAGCAACTTGATGGAGCAAGTAATCTTGACGTTGTATTGTCTGCTGATTTCAATACATTATTAAGCCCAACGCTTTCTGTAGCTCGTAATGTTGATGAAAGTCAATACACATTCGAGGCTGGTGTGTCTCACGACGTCTCAATCAATAGTATTGATTTGTCTGTTCATGGAACACTTGGTAATACAGATCTAAGCAGTGGCGATAATATTGATTATTATTCTGTTGGAATTAGCGCAAGCAAAAACCTCACAAAGAATCTTGTATTATCTTTAAGTGCAGATCAAGTTAATTCTGATGCAATTGAAAGTGACTGTATTGTGGCCGCAGCATTAACTGCTAGTTTTTAATTATACTCTAAGTATAATTGTTCATACAGCCTCCCAGAAATGGGGGGCTTTTTTGTGCATAAGTTTTATATAGTAGGAGGAGTGAACCAATTTTCTTCAGCTTGTTCAACTACCTGTCCGTTATCTCCCAATAGATCAGAATAAGGCACTATATATTTTGCGTCAGTTGTTCTTTGTAGAGAAGCAGACCACAAAGAGGTTTCTTGTAAATAAAGATCGAAATGACCTGCTAAATCTTGATATAAAATATGTGAATCACTAAGTTGCTGATTATATTCTGTATCTGCAACTTTAACTAAAGAGAATGTTTTATCGGTTGTCATAATCTAGGTAATAATATATAGTTATAAATTCTTTTGATATTGCTATGTATGAAAGATTCGCTTTTTTATTTTGCTTAAGCCATTGAGCTGCAGCATAACCTCTTTTATTACAAAATTTTAAAATATGTTCATAATGCTCTTCTATTTTACCTGTAAATCTAATATATTTTTTACGAGCAATAGAATTTGATTTAAAGTCATTACTGCTTGAGTAGTTTTTAATTAAAGAGCGATCAAATTTATAAACTTCGCAATTTACTTCTAATTCTTTTGATGCACAAATTTTATTGATTTGTATTGTATCTTTAGAAGAAAGTTCGACATAAGCCTTGTGATTGCCAGTGATTGAATCTTTGCTATAACCAAAAAGATGTGCAGTATTTGAATAGGTTTTTAGAAAATCTTTAATTTCTTGAGGAACTTGATCGTCTAGTTTTTTTAATAAAAATTCTAATTTTGTGTAACCTTCCGCAATTCTTTCTTTGGAAACATTTTCTTTTGATATACGGACAGATCTTTCTGTGAGTTTTTTATCACTGTTTTTAAATTGCTGATATATTGAATTCATTATTATTGTATAAAATAATCATATCCATCACTATAAATTCCAATACCTTCATATCTTTTATCTAGAGTAAAAGAAGTTTCTCCATCAATCATAATTCCAACAGGCGGAGTTAGTATAACATCTGTATTTTCAGACAAATTTTTATGTTGTGTTACTCCAATATGTGTGTTTGCAATTGGTAGGTTTACGGTGATTTTTTCTTGAGATGAAGTGATTGAATCCAATAAGGCTTGATAACATGCAGATCGCAATGCATTAGCTTCTGCTTCTGTTTCAACAATATAGTATTTCATATTAAAGAAGTCCAGGAATTAGTTTGGTATTCTTTTTGATTGCATTTAAATCGCTTGGACCTGCAACTCCATATTCATTCATTGCTGCTGAAACTTGAGGCTGAATATATTGCAAGAACTCACCTGTGTCGTGACTCAATGTGCCTGCTTCAGCTGGACCTTTGATTATAACTGTTGTGCTGTCGTCTCGATACAATCTGGCTCCAGTGATAATCATATCACTAGAGCTTACGTTTTGTATTTTCAAATCAACCACGCTAGTGTTGATTCTGTAATTGCTTCCATTTTCTGCTGTGACTGCTCCAAAGAAGCTGTGAATACCATCGCTTGTGGTGATTAAATACGCATATTTGGCATATATTTGTTGAACCGTAACTACTCCAGGGTTGTCTATGTCTGAAACGTCGAGTTCAAAATTAGCGAAGTCAGCAGCAATTTGTAAAGTAGCATTGTCGAAATTAGATGCACTACCATCGATTGCATTGTTGTTGTAAATTGTGTCGTCAACTTGATTTGCCTTGAAACTGATTCCGGCTGTTGTTGCAATTCCAAATGATTCATATGGTAACAAAGCGGTTGTTCCTGATTGACAGGTGATTCTCAGTCTAACTTCATCATCTACACTCACTTGTGTGTTTGTATAGATACCGGCGTGGGTCACCTTTTCACCCGCTGTTCCTGAGACTACTGCATTTGAAATTTCAACATCACCAGTTACATTGTAGAGTTGTACGGTACTACCTGCTTCTACGTTGGTAATTGTAGATGGTAACACAATGGTCGTTCCGGATGAGTCTGTAAATGAACCGACAATATTCGCCCCGCTGGATAATGCAATCGTTCCTGTGGTCGTTAAATCACCCGTGAAAGTGGTCGCTTTAATAGTGATGGTTGACCCGTTGATCTCAAACGCACTTGTAGCACTTGCATTGATAACCAAATTATAAGAACCAAGGTCTATTCCATTTCCTGTTCGTGAAACAATGGTTTCAGTTTCACCTGCAAAGTTATCCACCAAGTAAGACTTGGCTCTGTCGTAAAGCATTGTCGAATTTTCAATCACACTATAGTTATCCACAATGGCTTTATCAGACTCAGTTAAGAATACATCAGAAAATAACACCGCTTGTTGTTTAAGCACTCCTGTGCCAATGCACGATGGGGACACATTGTTTAATGTGTGTTCGTAGGAAGCTATATAAAAATTAAAAACATCTGTGTTGTCAGTAGTTTCGCCACGATAATCTACTGTTGTTTCACCATCATAAATACTGCTTTGAGATAATCCTCCGTAACATGCGCGGGTCAGCAATCGTGTTGTCGCTTCACCACTTGCGTCAGTTGATCCTGTGTAGACTCTGTCCGAAGAAAATATTTCATCTACATTCTGCGAGCCCCGCCAAACTGCAGTGCGAGGAAACCTATCACCATTATTCTTATCTGTAGCCCAATATTTAGCTCCTTCAATATTTGAGATATTAGTGTCCACTATTTTCAGCTCGATATCTTTGTATAGTGTGGTGACAGCGTTTGTCCCACCGGTGCTATCGTGGGCAATAATAAAGTCTCCTGTGAATCCCATGTTAACAAACTCAATCTTAGTCGCAGCATAACTACTCCCAATAAAGTCACCATTTGGTGATTGTAATCCTTGGGCATCAAAATCTGTAAGCACAAAAGGGTCATTAGTTCCACCAGTATGACTGCTTCCCACTTTTTGAATTGCACCCGTTGCAGTAAAACTAGGATTGTACCTGTTAAAACTTACAAATGTTTTAAAAACATCAAAGCGGAGATTTCCATCAATGGAGAGTCCGTCCACTGAGCAATTCGTCGAGTTCATCCGCAGTCTTTGACCAGTAGTGTTTGTGGCAATTATTATTCCATTGGTGATGCTTACAGTTGATCCATTCTTGAAGTCACAACCACCGCGCAACTTCATTGCACCTCCGTTCCAATTTAAAGTGCCTCCGCTTTGTATCAAGAACCCTGTCGCACCATTATGCCCATATCCAATATCGTGAGATATTAAACCAATCGCGCGAGAGTATCTAGTAGCACCACCAATATTGGCGGTTACACCAAAATTCAATGTGCCATATATGTCTAGGTCTTGTTGCTCAAAAAGCAAGCATTCCACCTGTGGATCAATAGTCAAAGTGCCATTAATTCTTAATTTTTTACCATCAAGGTGATAAGTTTTGTGAGACCCATTATCAACGACAGTAACTCCCGTCACGCCCTGTAAAGTACTAAGGTTAGTGTCTGTGCCAGTCTGTGTAATTGTGCCGCTTGATTCTGAAAAACTCATGATCTTAAATATTTATAGTTACAATAACCCAGGGATCAGGTTGGTATTGTTTTTGATTGGTTCAAAATCGTTTGAACCTGCAACTCCATATTCATTCATTGCTGCTGTAACTTGAGGTTGAATGTATTGTAAGAACTCGCCAGTATCGTGGCTTAAAGTTCCCGCTAGACCCTGGTTTGCGTCATTATTTAAGTAACCTTTTGTGATAACCGTTTGATTGTCAGATCTATATAGTCTGGCGCCAGTTAAAATCGTATCATTAGCGCTAATATTTTGAATTTTTAAATCAATAACATCGGTATGAATTCGATAATTACTTGTGTTTTCAGCTGTTATGGCCCCAAAAAAGTTCTCGATGCCTTCAGTGGTGGTAATCAAGTATGAATATTTAGCGTAGATTTGTTGAACTGTAACTACTCCATTAGTATCTGAGTCTGAAACATCAATTTGGAAATTACTATAATCAGGTGTTAGTGTGAGAGTGTTGGAGTCAAAGTTTGAACTACTGCCGTCAATACCGTTGTTATTATATATAGTGTCAGGTTGTTGGTTCACACGAATAGAAAAACCGCTTTGATTTGCAATTGTAGTGTTAACAAACGGAATGAATGCTCCTGTTGATGCAGCACAAGTAGCTCTAATTCTTACAGAATCACCAACATCAAAGTCTCCGTTGGGCACTGCGCCTTCGTCATAAATGCCACTAATGGTAATACGGTTTTCTGCGCCAGTAACCTCTGTGGTTGCTAGAGTCCATCCTGATGGAAGTACATAAGTCGTGTCAGCCATTGGGTCAGCTATTAAACTTTGGGCTGTAATTAATTGAGCAATTGTGCTAGTACCGTCTCCAATAAGGGTGCTACTTGTTGTTGTGCCAGAAGCAATTAGAGTTTCGTATACATTGGCTGGCGAGTAACTTTCTGTTGTGCCTCTTTTGGTGACTTGGGTTTCATTGTAAATTTGAATGGTTGCGCCAAGTATTACATTAGAAATACTAAATGTACGAGAAGAAAGTCCGGCTGGATTGTTGACATCTGTAATAGTACCAAGAACTGTAACCCCAGAATTAACTGTGATTGTTCCAGTAGTCGTGATTAAGTTGCCTGTAAAACTGGTGCATTTAATTGTGATTGTATTTGTTGCACTATCAAAAGTAAAAACATTAGCCGCATTAGGGTCTAGTACGATATTTTTATCTCCGGAGTCAATGGATACACCCGAACGAGAAACAATAGTTTCTGTTTCACCTGCATAATTATCTACTAAATCAGCCTTTGCCTTATTGTAGAATTTCTCAGCATCATCAATTACTTGGTAAGCATCCGTGGCTACCTTTGTGTCTGTTATAAGTTGATCATTAAACAATACCCAATTAACCTCTAATTCACCTAGTCCCTTGAGAACTTGAGTTGATGAGGACAATGAATGTCCATAAGAACAGAAATTAAATGTAAACTCGTCGGCATCCGTGTTATCGTTTGACCGACGGTCTACCCTATAAAAGCCTCCAAAATTATCAGTATCCCAATCCAAAAAATCAGGAGCCCTTGTATCTGATGAGCTGAAGCCCCAAGCATCGTTTGCTCTTATATATAGATTTGGGTAATCGTTTAGAGCAGCTGGGTCATTTGCATTGTACTCATGTAAATGAGAGGAGGTTGTAATCTTTAAGGTGGATATACGACCATTTGAATCCGATGTAGCATTATACTCAAAGGGCACGGTGTAATCATATGTGACCGAACCATCGGAATTAATAACCCCACTCAGTAAAGTAGGAGTCGTAGTATATGGACCCGCATTTGCAGCTGGAGGGTAGGTCACATTTTTTGCATACTGAGAAGGGTTATCAATTAAGCTCAACTCAACGCCCTCAATAGGATTGCCACTCGCATCTTTAATGTTAAATAAAACTTCTTTTTTTGTAACAACATTACCTCGCTGAGCATTTGCGTTGCGCTGTAATGGGCGCCACATAGTGATTATATTTGAACCCGTGGCTGAGTTTACAATTTCAAAGTCGTGATGATGGTAGGTTACGGTGTTCCCACTCCAAGATCCGTTTGATAGAGTTCCATTAACACCATACGAGCCATCGTGCCCAAAGTCACATACGCCAAAGTTTTTTGACGCATCAAAATTTCTAAATGAAAACTCGTACCAGGGGGCTAGAACTTCAGATACACAAGCATTTTCCAATGCCACATCTATTTGCTTGGTGTTTCTTGGGTCAACCCCATTAATGTTAATTAGTTTCCCATTATCCCACCATCCATCTCCCATGTTTCTCATTTCCACTGGTGCCCAGTCACCTGAAGCACTTTGGCGAGGACTCATGAATGTGGTATTTTTTATATCATAATGACCTTCAATAGTGCATGGGCGATTGTTGACTATAGTCCCCCCCCTAGTCCATAAGAAAGAAAATTGAGCGAACGCAAATCCATGTTCGTCAGGGTCATATCCACTCGTAGAGGATCCAGAGATAATGACACCCGTACCATCTGAATAACCAAGTCTACCATTGTTGGTGTATTCCTTGCCGTAGTTATAGATTGGTATTCTAGTATACTGACTGCCACCAGTAGTAGGCAATATATTAGAATCCAAGCCAGCCCAATAGTACCCACGTTCTAGTGTTATTGTGCTTGAGGTTACTGATAAAACTCTAGCTTGCTTTTGATCTATTGCGGAATTTGTAACAGCTCTGAATCTTAGTGCATCTCCTACCTCCACACTATGTCCCGTGCGGTTTATTACATAATTACCATCACTATCCACCGACCATGAGGATATAGTTTTCCAACCCCTAGAATCATTAGTTTCAGCGACTCTAAATACGGTAGTTGAGATGGTGTTTGATGTTGAGTTATGATGAAATAACATAACCTCCTTGTCTGGATCGTGCCAAACTGTGCCTTGTATATGAAACCTGTTTGTGCCGAAATCGTAGTATGTTATTCCGTTGTCGGTTGTAGTTGTGACTCCAGAATTACTAGCAAGATCAGAAAGATCGTAATCCCTGCCAGATTGAAATATTACTCCGTTTGCGTCTGGTGCTGCGAAACTCATACGTAGTCCTTTGTAATAGATGAGGCATTACCATTCCCGTCGCATGTTATGCTTTTAAAAATTAAATCCATAATCAACTTATATTATATGCATGTATTATGCATATGTTCTAGTAATTGTTTCGAGATTGCCATTTACATCGTATGTAAATGCTTTTGTTAAAGTTGAGTTATTGACTTCATCAGTGACAACTATTTGTGTTAAGTTGCCGCTTGTTCCATCGTAAGTTAGTGCTTTTGTAAAAAGCTTAGTTGATTTTCCGCTATTTTCCCAAATATCTATACTGGATACATTGTCGCTAGTATATGTTATTTCATGGTAATAGTTTGAATATGCGACTTTAAAGTCAGAATCAATTCCAAGACTATCAACCGTCGAACTTAATTCATTAATTTTTTCTTCACTATTTTGAGAAGCATTAAAAGGTGTTTTGATTGTATAACTCATAGCGTTGTATTATTTATACACTTATACTTGTTTATTGTATGAAATAATTTGATCCATTACTATACAATGTAATTGATTCATACTGATTGGTTAGAGTAAATGAATTTTCTCCATCAATAGTATATGTTGCAGGTGCGTTAAGGGTTATATCTGCTGTGTTGCCAATTTTTTTGTGTTGAGTTACTTTGTTTACTCCTGTTGGATTTAGTAAATCAACCGAAATAGCTCCACCTGCAGTAGTGTCGTCATATAAAAAATGAGAAACCCCTGTCTCTTGAGTATAAGTTGTAGTGGTTACAGATTTAGCAGAAACACTACTATCACTATTTACCGTAACGACTTCTTCATTTCCAATATATAATTTACCTTCTACTTCTCGCAGCAATATTTCTTTCTCACTATCGTTACTTGTAGTGAGTTTAATGGAATTGAAATTTTGCGTTCTAGCCATTAATTATTTTGATTCTGGTTTTTCGTGGGTATAACCTTTATCTTTTAATTCAAGGTGTTGTTTGTAAGTTTCAGCCTTTATACTTTTGCCTGTTTTAGGGTCATACATCATATGAGGCTTGAAGTCTTTTTCTTCGTCTGCGGATTGAGCTTTTTTCCAAGCTTCTTTACTTGGTCGATCTTTACTTCCTGGTTTTGCGGCTTTATATTTTTTACCCATACGTTTTTTCTTTTTTCGTATGTTGTCCCACAAACCATTTTTAGCTTCAGAACTTTCATCTGATTCGAAGGCTTCTTCAACATCCTCTTGGCCGCCTTCTTCTCCTTTGGTCATTTTAGTAACACTTTTTTTGCTCCACATTTTACAGCTCCAGTAACGAGCTTTTGTTTTTGGTCCAGGATTTTCGCAATTGTGTCTAGCTCTAAAACTTTTTCGGCGAGCTGGATCGTCTCGTTTTATTTCCATATTTGGATCACCAAAATTAACTTTTACGACATTACCTTTTTCGTTCTTTACATAAACTGAAAATTTCTTAGGTCCACCAGAAGTGCGAAATGGCTTGTTTAGTTTTTTACCTTTATTGGCTTCAGCCGCCCATGATTCTTCGTCGATATACTCCTCGAAACCTAACTCATCAGTTTCAATAAAAATTGTGCTCCACATTTCATTTGTGAAACTTGGATCTTCTTGCAATTGATTGTTATGGATATCAAGTTTTGCGGCAATAAAATCTTCTTCAGTAAATAACTTGGCTTCCTCGCGAACTCCATCATCAAAAACAAGTCCTGCTTTTGCGATGTCTTGGTCAGCCTTACGGTAAGCATCTTTTACGTTCGATCCGCCAACCATTTTTAAAAACATATTTACTCGAGCAAGGGCCCATTGACCACGTGTTTTTCCTGGTCGCCCAAATTCATTAAAGGCTTCTGAGCCTCTACGATATACTTTTTGTAGTTGAGACAGTGTTACTTTTTGAGGATACTTTAAGTTATGAGCAATAACTTTTTGTTTTAAAACATTAAAAACTCTATCTGAGAAGTTTGATTTGTTATTTTCCATAAATATGTATTACACGAAATTTTGATATTTGATACGCGATAGTATCATATAGTCATTTTGATACATTTTTTCTACAAGTTTTTTAAAGTTGGTTTTTCTTCTCCACCCTGTTTCATTTTCTGCTAAAGAACAATCTCCACATAGTTCATGCACTTCTGCGGGACGATAAAACTTTGGATCAACTTCAAATATCAACTTTCCATCTAGAGTATAATATTTTTCATTATCTTTTACTCCTGTTTTATTAAAATCTATACGGGCACATTTTAATGTTTCGTCTAAAAATTCACGAACAGTATGCATCTCTCCGCTTCCGAGGACGTAGTTTTTTGGCTTTTGTTGATTAAGCATCAACCAAACGCCATTCATGAAATCTTCTGCATCACTCCAGTCCCTCTTTGCTTCAAGATTTCCAAGTTTTAAAACTGGAATCGAATTATTGCTTTCTAATGCTAATTTAATTCTCGCGACAGTATTGCTAATTTTTCTAGTTACGAAATCGAGCCCTCTCCTTGAACCTTCATGATTAAACAACCATCCCTGTATTGCGTATAAATCATAAGATTCCCTGTAAACTCTTACAATGTGTCTTGCTGCACATTTTGCTGCGCCATAAGGTGATTGTGGGTTAAGTGGATGCTTTTCGTCTTGAGGGCTGTATTCTACATCACCAAATTCTTCCGAGGAGCCTGCATTATAAAACCTGCAGTGTGGCGCAAAGCGGCGAATAGATTCAAGAATATGGATCACTGCATTAGAGTCTGTTTCCCAAGTTTGAATTGGGTAATCCCAGCTTCCAGCGACAAAAGATTGTGCGGCAAAATTAATAAAATAATCAGGTTGCAAATCAATAACGACATCACGCATACTATGTGCATCGTTTAAGTCCATGCTTACCAATTTAAACCTAGGTTCGTTTTCTAGGTGCAATATGTTTTCATGATTTTTAACACTTAACCTTCTTGCGGTTCCGTATATTTTAAAACTCGTATTTTTTAATAAAAAATCAACCATATGGCTTCCATCTTGGCCAGTGACACCTGTTACTATTATTTTTTTCATTTTGTTTTTGATTTATGAATTAATCTTAATCTTTCACAGTCATTTTTTCTAGTTGAATCATTGGTTTTTACTCGAAAATGAAAATGTTTAGATTGTTTAATTTGAGAAAAGAATTGATTATCTTGGTTGGTGCACATGGGAAAAGTGAACCTTGGTAGTGGTTTAGGGTTTATTTTTAAATCATAAAATAGTTTAGCGAAAGCTACGTCGTCAATTAAATTTTGATCTATCATATTTTGTTTATTCACTAGCAGGTCAACCATATCTCTACTGAGTAGAATGCCGGCCCCACTCGCGAAAACAATTTGTTCGTGATATCCTATGTAGCCCATGTAACAATTTCTTGATTCTATTTTATCTATGTATTTGAGGAGAAGGTTTAAATCTAAATATGATGATAGATTCGTTCTGAACATAAATTCAAAATTATAATTCTTGAGTGCAAATTCAAACATCTTGATTGTTTTTTCAATGATAATAGGGTGCTGACCTACGAACTTATTCGATTCTGTTTTTGAGGTCTGATTGTTGCACTTTACATATAATTCATTCTCTTTAAATTTATCTTCATTTGATCCGTAGTAAAATAAATGCTTGACGTCTTGGTTGTTATAATTTAGCCAAGTTTGCTTGCACGCATTCTCAAGATTTATATAATCTTCAGATTTAATTGACGGTATTGACACAATTAACTTTTTGCTCATATATTATTTATTGCTAATTAAATATTTTAAAATTAAGTCCGAAGCAGATTTTTCATTGAATGGTCGTGGCATATGGGCATCGATTTTTAAACCTTCAAGTTGTGAGGTTTGCTGCCATGCTATCCTGTCTATTCTGCCTTTTGCTATACCTTGATATATGAAACCTCTATCAATACTCGTCGGACATAATGGCTTCAATCTCTCTGTAATAATATCTTGATCAACGTACCACCATTCATCGAAAGTTTCTGATTTTGATTGAGTGTATTTATCAAGTAAATCTTTAACTGATTTTTCGCAAATTACTTTTTTCCACAAATAATCTGGAGCAGATATATAGCACATTGGGTAATGTTTATAATCTGTCAAGTCTTCTCCATATACTGTCCAAAAGTTTTTATCAGGCTGCCAATAATTAGACAAAGGAATCATGTCAACATCCCCAGTCATAATTAATCCTTCTGTGAAATTTGCACCAAATAATCTAGAAACTTGAAGCACTGTTTCATCTCTATATCCAGAAATGGAATTTAAGTTAATTATTTTATTTTGTTTTGAACTTTCAATTGATTGGTTTCCTATGTAAAAAGTTAGGGTATTCCAGCCAAAATGATTCCACGCTGCTTGTGTGTAGGGTAAGTACCCTAAATAATTTTCATGATCATTTGTTGATAAGACGACTGTTTTCATTTTAATTGTGAACGAATAATATACAGGGTATTTTCTTAATTTTTTCTGAATCGCAATGTTCGAGACACTCCTCGAAGTAAAGCCAATCAGCATGAAAGTCGATATGTTTAAACCCAACCTTAGAGGCTATATTTGTTTTGAGGGCCACCGATCCAATATCTATATGCCCCTCGTGTAATTTCGATACACATAATCCGTATGGATTTATTCTATCAAAAGCAGTGTTTCCAGAGTGGTTGTGAACGCAGTCCCACATTATGAAATCAGGGTCTTTAACAATCGCATTATTTACAAAAGATATCCATTCTGGAACATAATAATTGTCGCAGTTTGTAATCACTGTATATTCAGAATCAGAAATTGGATTTTCTAATCCAAACTTCCTTAAACTGTGACCGTAATCATTGAATCTCTCGGAAGTCTTAGAGAAGACAATCCTTTCATCTTTTAAATACCCGTCGTTTTCTAGGTCTAACTTTGTTGATTCATATAATTTACCTCCACCATCATGAATAATATGTAATCTCCAGTTATTTGAGGATTGAGAAAGTATGCTATCAATAAAGCATTTTAATTTATAACCATGATCGTATGTAACTGCAATAATTTCAATTATTTTATCATTATGAATTAATTTATTAAATGGAGTAACAAAAAGTTCTTTTCCTGGAGTTCCTCCCCATTTTTCAATAAAAATCTTTAATAATTCTGGAAAGTTTTTAACAAGACTGGGGTCTCCTCCGTTTTCTGAAATAGATCCAGAATTTATAAATTCTGATGGATTTAAAAAACTACTTTCTATGATTTTTTTGTTTGACAATTTAAGTCTATAAATAAAATCTAAATCTTCAAAATACGCAGGGTAGAAAGCTTCATCAAATCGAAATTCCGAAAAACATTTTTTTGTTAAAGCGAAAGAAGACATTTCATAATTTTTATTGCACCGAATCAAATCAAAAGTCTGGCCATCAAAAAAGCTCTCTAATTCTTCTTCGTTTAAATCAAGGACAATGTCGTCATTTAGGATAAGGGCATATTCATGATTATCAAATATTTTGTCGCACAAATAATTCCATGATTTTGCTACTCCATAATTTTCACCAGTAGAAAAGTAATTAAATTTTTTATTTCGTTGTGAGATGTTCTGATCGCCATTGTCAATAATAAAAATTTCGACATTAGGGAAGTTGTTGAAATATTTTTCTAATGCTACATTAAGTAAATCCGACCTGTTGATTGTCGGTATTCCTATTGCGAATTTTTTATTCATTTATATTCAAAATAATATTTCTTGTTTCTTTGCCTATTGGCGTGGGAAGAGAGTTTTTGCATGCTTTGTAAAATCCCCATTCATCGTGTTCTATAGAGTCAATTGCTTCACTACTTGGAAAAATAAGGTCATCTAATTCCATAAGGTAAGCGGCAAAAAAACTTTGATTTTTGATTGCGAAATCTCCAATAAATTTTATAGGCTTATTTGCTAGCACTCCAGTCTCTTCAAAAAACTCTCTTCTCGCCGCTTCCTTAGGATCTTCACCTGGCTCAATCATACCGCATGGCATAGACCAATAGCCAGCTAAATTGTGACAATTTTTGCTGCGCCGACCAAGTAATACAAGATCTTTAAACTGCGCAATAATTCCTGCTGCGATGTATTCTTTAGTCGAGAAAGTCATCTAGAACTTTTTTGTTTTGCCAATGTGGACAACCGTCATATTTAATACTAACAATTTTGTCTCCATCTTCAAGCTCAAGCTCATGTTTATTTTCTGGAAAAGCTGTTTTCTTGATATTGCCATCTGCATCTTTTAGTGCCCAGTATTCTCGCGGCTTGCGAAATGGACAAATGAACGCTTTGATTGGTTCTCCATTGTCGTCAAGCACAGGTTGCCCACGAGACATTTTGTATCCATCTTTGCCACAAGCAAGAGGACCACCAAACGTGCCATCGCGAGGATATTCTTGTTTTGCCGCAAGGTTGCTTTTTGCCGCTTCTTCATCAAAATTATCAAGATATGTCTGAAATTGCGTGAGCTGATGTTCGAAACCTTCAAGCTCTTCGGCGGTAATCTTGTCCATTTTCATTCTACCTTTTCCTGTTTTACCAAGCAGATCAGTTTCAAGATCAAATCTCAAAAACAAAAACTCGCTTTGGGGTTCGGTTTCTGGCATTAAGTGTTTTATAGCTAAGCAGTATATTAAATTTTGTAAATTATCAGTTATTTCTTTTCCTTTAAACACTGATTTACTGCTTTTGAAGTCTCGAATAATTACTGAATTATCTTTGTATACGAATAGTTTATCAATGTATCCACGAACTGCATATTTTATTCCTTCTTCGGGTCGATCAATTTCAAGATCAAAAAAGCGTTCTGATTCAGCAATCTTAGGTTTTTCATTTTCGTCGCCAAAAAAATCGCATCTCAATCCATTCACAATCATTTCATCAATGAGTTCAAGATTTTCTGGATCATTTACAGTAAGATCTTCTGCTTCTTTTTTAACTTGTGAAGCAACAGTCTCAGTGTTCCAAATTGTACCCTCTTCTACGATCTTGTCAAACTCGTCACGATGATGATCGCCAAGCAGTTCGAATATGTTGTGACAGATCGTTCCTCGGCTTGATCCATCATTGCCTGCATCAGGCAGTTTTAACTTATAATTGCACCAATAAGTCCAGCTACATGTTTGTGCGGTTTTTATTCTACTAGCAGATAATTTTGTTATTTTACTCATCGATTATAATTTTTTTGTTTTTTAATAAAGCTTTAGGTAGTGATTTGTATATTTCGTTTATCTTTCCAATGATCATTGTTTGTTGCTTTTTGACATCAATTGATTCTAGTTTATTTGCCCACTCTGAAAAGTCGTTGTCATTCATGTCGCCAAAGTCTTTTTGTGTGGGTAAACATATTTTAATTTTTTCAGGATTATAATAGTTTAATAATTTTAAATAGTTTTTTATGCTTGCTTCTAACCCTCTATTGCGAGAAGATGTTTTGTCGTTGTTCAATCCAATAACGAAATTATCTACATTCAATGATAGTGTTGCGCAGATTAGTTTGGTTGAGATATCAAGACCAAATGTTACAAGTACATTTTTAAAACCTTGTTCATTCAAGTTTAGTAAATCTCCAATGCTTTCAACAAAAATAATTGTCTTGGTTTCGTTAATAGCTTCAACCGTCTGAGGGTTTGCGTAGAGGGGGTAAATCCAACCTTTCTTGCGGCCTACATGTTTCCACTTAGGTCG
>Ga0233432_10002067_pt1 | contig 18938 bp, 12 predicted proteins | sample SI_122_August201_6_FD_179870 | JGI IMG/M metagenome (GOLD analysis project Ga0233432, IMG submission 179870) | Seawater microbial communities from Saanich Inlet, British Columbia, Canada - SI_122_August2016_10_MG | ecosystem: Environmental > Aquatic > Marine > Inlet | place: Canada: British... | reverse complement strand
GGATCTCAAGAAAAAGCGTGACGCGGAAATCAGCGATCTGGATAAGGATATCAAAGAACTCGCTGAGGCGAAAGATGAGCGAGATGCTGCAGAGAAACTTGTGAGTGAGTTACGAGAGGAAATCCATGGTCTTCAAGAAAATCTTAAGGGCTCGGTGAACCGAGGTGCTGAACTGGCTGCTGAATTGCATCAAGCTGAATCCGATTTGGCAATGGCTACTGAGCGCAAAAAGCAGCTTGAGCAACAGGTTTCAAACGCACGAGTGGTTTTGCAGCAAAACGGTCTTTCATTAAAGCGACCTCAAACGGTCATACCAGTTGTTGGTGGTGTTGTTACTGCCGTTGCAGACGATCTTGTTGAAGTTTCGATTGGGAGTGATGATGGGCTTCAAGCTGGGCATGAATTAGAGGTGTTTCGAGCTGACGAATATCTTGGCCGCCTGCGGGTTGTCAGTGTGAAGCCTGACCGTGCCGTTGTTCGTGTGCTAAAAGACTTTGCCCGTGGAATTGTTCAGCGAGGAGATCGTGTTGCAACACGTCTGAAACTCGACAGTTAGTGTGAGCGGTGCGACTCTTTTGGAGATGTAAAGATGGTTGATAGTGGTGAGCCAAATTATCCTAAGCGTCAAAACGCTTATACCGGGATGATGATGCTGTCTTTCACAGCAATTTCTATTGGTTGTCTCATTCTCGCGCTCGAATTGTGGGCTCGAGGTCTTCCTCTTGCACCATAGAAATTACGCTTCTTATTTGCCGAAAAAATTAAACGGCTCGTCTTTGCCCTGTGGCGTAGGCTTTTCTACCTTTATTGCTTCAGGCTTCTCAGTAGAGGGTTGAGGGCTTTCGGCAGGAGTTTCTTCTTTCGTGTCATTTGAGGTCTTTGAAGAAGAAGTCGAAGGCTGAAGGGCAGATTGTTCGCTCCCGATGACTCGTGGTCTGAGGGAAGCCAGAAGCCCTCGGGGTGAAGCGAGAATGATACGCTCCGAAGAACGATTTGTAACAGGAATAGTGAAGGGTCCAGGACAAAGCCAGGCGTCCTCTTGTCCATCAATTAAGCGGATAGCTGTAATCCTGTTCATGATGTCGTAGCACCATAGGTGACTTCCTATGCAAGCTAAAAACGTGCCTTGCAGAGAGGTTTTCCACAATCGTTCCCCATTGCTAGCATTGTGTGCGGCAATACCTTCTTCACCAAGAGAAACGAGAAGCGTCTCGTTATGAAGCATGATTTGTGGTCGTGGCATGTTTGGATGGAGGCTGGTTTCTAATAGGAACCGCCACGTGAGTCGAAGACCTCTTGTTGCATCTTCAAAACGTGTTAGTTCTCCTTTTTCAGTTGCAGCAAAGATAACTTTGTCACGAACTGCAACCGGACCATTTGGATTGTCATGGAGAAAAAATTCATGTCGTTCCCAGCCCTCTTCAGCAGGCTCTATAACAGTCAGGCGTCCATAGTCTGTGCACCAAAGAACACCCTCGCCAAAGCGTGAAGGCTGCTGCTCGATGAAACCATGTGATTTTATACGAACAGGGTCAAGGCTTAGTTTGCTGGAGGAACTTGTTTTTGAATCAGTATCTTTTTCCGAATTTGAATTCGAGGGACGACGGTAAGGATTTACGGGAAGGCGATAAACAGTCTTGTCCCAAAGAGGGACATAAACCCAGTCACCAACAGGAAGGCTTCCCGCAGACGGAGGTGATGGTAATCTGCGTTTCCAGAAGATAGAACCAGTACGGCTGTCGATTCCGAAAGCATCCATGTCACGGTTAATTGTTACAAGGTCACGATCTATTCCGGCAGAATGAAGAGCAGCCTTTGGTAGCCCTAGAGGCGTTGACCAAAGTAATGTTCCTGGAAGTGGACCTCCCGCTTCAGCAGTGTCACCACCACTTGCACGAACTGCGTGTACGATGCCATCTTCAGACTGTGCAATAATCATCCAACGTGCCGTGTCGACCTGACTGAGCCGATAGCGATCAGAGTCGAATGGAATTTGGATAATCCATTCGCGAGCTAGTCCAACACGTCCAACCTCGAATGGGTCAGCTGCGGTTCCATATAAACTCTCGGCATCTGCTCGAGGTAAGGAAGCAATGATTACGAGGATTAAAAGCCACAGCCATATCCGCGATTTACACAACTGAAACATATCTACTCTCTCCGTAAAGAATCATTGTTTTGGTCGAAGTGCCTTGAAATCTTCAAGTCTTCGTACCACCGCTACCAATACGTTACTTCACAGAAAAAATGATGCAAAAAGAGAGATCAAAGTCCTTTTGTTCTCTCTCCGCAGAAACAGCCGCCCCTGCTGCGTATTGATCTGTGGTTGGTAAGATATGTGACCGAAAAGTATCCCTAGTAAACATTTGAAGATAGTTCGAATCACTTTTTTGATCTTATGCCAAATAGTTTCCAATCCGCTGCTGAAAAGCCGAATTCTTTTGCCTTGCTACTTGGGTATTTGAATTTCTCGGCTGGTGCTATTGATGTGTCGGCGTGGAGAGCCATCAATGATATTTATGCACAGTTTGAGCCATGTTCTGCGCATAGTGAGATTGTGGAGCAGGCGACTACGGCGGAGAAGGTAGCAGATGCTTTACGAGAAGGGCTGAACCATCTTCACCAGACTGATCCTGCGTTTCGAAATGTTGACCAAGCAAAAGGTGTTGTCAGGATTGTCTTCGAACAAGTATTGCCGGCGTATCGTGAATTCCACCGTGATCTTTTAGAACATCAGGCAGTTGGGGCGATAGAGCGACCATTTTTTCTGATGTCAATTTTCCAAGCGGTTCTTGCAACTGGCGGTCCATGGGAAGGAGAAGACGATAATGTTGTTAAAAAAGTGCTTTATAAAATCAACGACTACATGGGCTGGCGGCCTGTTGCCGTGCTTGAAAATGGCCAGCTATCAGAGCCATATCGTCACGAGCGTGTGCGGCCCCTTCCAATTTATATACGCGGTGTAGGAGCAGCTCACGGTCATTTTTCAAGACTTGTCGACCAAGCTGTTCAGATTTTAGAAGAGGCTCCAAAAGAACTCCTCGGACAGGCTGATTTTGATTTGGACTTATTAAGCGAACTAGCAATTGATCCTCGAGCTTTTGACTTTTTACATCCAGCAGCAAGTCGTCCAAATTATCTTTTTGGTCTTTGGGACCCAGCATGTATTGATGACGAAGGTTATTATCGGCGCCTTGTGATTCAGCAGGCAACACTCGAGGGAATTTTATCTTGGTCAGCAGAATCACATCCTGGTGTGCCGGTAGAGCAACTTCAGCAGGAGTCAGCTGCTGTGTTAGCAGGTGTCATGCTAATGGCCTCAGGGCTTTCCGGTCGTGGCCCAGGGGCCATGCAATCTGGTATGTCTCTCACGGATCTACTTCCTCGGATCGCCGCCTATCGAGATAACTTTTATCGTTGGCTCATAACGAGGCTCCCGGGCGAGCATCGCCTTCGACTTGAAGCGGAAGCTCAAAGTTTACAACAGCCGTTCGGGGGCGTGCGGAGACATATCAACATGCTTCTCGCCGACCGTCGTGCTAGACAAGTTGGAAGTGTGACGCTGGCATCTGTTCTTGCCAGACTTGGGCGGATAGATGCAGCTGAAAGATTAGTAGGTCTTGTGCCTGCAGCTAGTGCAAGAATGCTGGCTCGAATTACGAGCCGCATAGTTATTGCTCAGGGAATGTGTCGTCGTGGAGATAATAATTCTCTTCAAAAGGCTGTAGAAATGCTGAGTGAAGCAAAGAATCTTCTTATGCGAGGAATTCATTGCGGCGCATTAGTTGATCCATGGAATATCCTTGGTTTTGCTGGCCAGTTTCCACTCCATGAGCCTGGAGGAGAGGCGTTGCCAGATTCACGGGTAGACGACCTGATTGGGAGCGTCGGTAATCTGCTTGAGTGTGCCTGCCTGACTTGGCAACGATCCTGTCTTGAGTCAAATGAAAATATTGCCAAGAAGGCCAGTGGTTTAGTCGAAGAGTTGGCATCTTGGTGGGATCAGTACGCAACAACATCAGTCGGCGGGATACCACATCTTTCTGGCATTGAAATGGTGCAGTCTGCTCGTGAAGTCGTCACCGTCTTGGAAGAACGACGTACAACCGCTCCGCTTCCGTTGCCGCCCACGTTCTGGCGGGATGCAGTAGCAGATTTTTCATCTGCAAGAACTCACGCAGCGGCAGCAGATGCTCTTTTACAAGAAAAAGATTTTGATGCCGCAATGGGATTGCTCGTGCATTGGATAACATTGCTTGAGGGTGATGAAATTGATCATTCCGGGAATTCCTGGCTAGTTGCGGCCCATCGTTGGTTGCGGTCCGCACTTACAGATCTCAGCGCTTCGGGATGTAATCGTGTACGGCGATTTCTCGAATTAGTTGAGGCGAATACGGCAGGTCTTACGGAAATGATCGATATTGCGGCCTCCGGACAGGAACTTCGGAATCGAGATGAATCAGAGGCGGTGTTGTCTGATGAAACAGATGATGATCAGATCGGTACAGATGAAAGTGTTGCATCGGCATACGAGTCCATGGTGTGGCAGGATTCTACAGATGATGGAACAGATGGTGGGATGCTCGATGTCGATCTTCCGACCGGTGCTTCGAATCCAGTCGTGGCAGTTGAAGAAGCTGCAGACTTTTTGACAGGTGTCATCGTGATGTTTCGACAGACGATAGTCACTGGTTGTCTTGATGCAGCTGCTGGGCGAATCGAGACATCTGTAGTTGAAATTGACTCTTTGAGAGGCTGGCGACAGACCTTGAGGAGATTGCGTCGGGCTATGGTACGTGCTGCCATGCATATTATTTCACGAGATCAGCAGCAGCCGCCTGGAATGACCGTGGCAGAGTTTGATCGTCTTCGATGGCAACGTGATATTGCGGCAGAAAGATTAGTTGAGGCAGCACTTCAAACTGGTGAGACAATCTGGATGTTGTCGGCACGAATCGCAATTGCCCAAGGTGTTGTACGAAAAACAAATCGCTCCGATGATGAAGCGAGTCTTCTTTCTTCTAAAATCATACCAAAGCCAGCAGTTGGAAAATTGCTCGCTGCCGTCTTTGTGGATGACCAGCCAATCATTCATCAACAGATGGAACGTATTCGTCATCATCTTCGTGGTAAGACAGTGCTTTATGTGCCACTAGCAAGAGGCGGTCGGGCTGATCGCGTGTTTGCGGCAAGAATGCGAGAACGGCTGTTGGAGAGGCTTGTCGCTGTTTTACCTCGTCGTGGTCTTGTAGAGGAAACAATAGGTCTCGTGCGTCTCGCAAAAAAACTTGAAAGCCGGCGTCCGCCCGGTGCGGCAAGTGTTAGTGAGTTTGATCGTGTTTTTGAGTCTGCGACAACTGCGCTTGTAGGTCGAATAGTAGCAAGTGCTCCGATAGCTGGACCAAGTGAAGCTGAGCCATCTAGTGTTGTTACGACACAACGAATTTTGGACGGTTTGGCAATTCTTATTCCAAAATTATTAGAAACGTGGACGACTCACGCTCGGCAGTTGCGCCTTTCTGTGCTGGAGCGAGTACGAGATGATAAATCGTTTCAGTTCGTTAAAGAATTTATTAAGCACTATGGTGATGGCTTATTTACCCAGCATTTGCTTACGCCGTCTTCCTTGCGAAGTATTCTTCGTGGCGGTGTTCGTCCATACCTCGAACGGCTGATTAAGCAAGATTCGGCAGGGACAGATTGGCGTACTTCTGATTCAGATGAAGATGGTGGATCGAAACAAGCCGGTCCTGTGAAATTAATAGAGGCGATTAATGTCGGTGAGATTTCACTGAAACAGGCAACGAGTCGACTCCGATTAATCTTGGAAAGTGTTGCAGAAAATCATTCAGAATATAGAGACTGGAATTCAACAACAACACAATCTGATCGTGGTGATTATCTTTATGTGCTGCTTGAATTTCTTCGGATAAAGGCTGAATATGAGAGGATCGTCTGGACTCTTCGTCCTGTAAGCATGGCCCATCGGGTGCTGGTTCGAAGCGGGGCCACTGAGGCGGCATCTGCTTGGAGACAACGCATGGAAGAGGAGACTGCGGGCACGGCAAATGATCTCATTGAACGCCTCTCAGTGCTTCAACAAAAGACTGGAGTTCGTTTGGCAAGTGTTTCAGATCGAGTGAAGCGGCCTTTTACGGCGATGCTAGAGCAGGATGAAATTGAGTCACTTGTTGAGCCTGCCGTGCGAGAACTCCTCGTGGGCGAACCCGAAGGCGCGGGTGGTCAACTTGAAACGCATGCCGAAGAGTTTCTTGGGATTGCAACTGGTTCAGGAGTAGAAGTACCAGATTGGCTCGATCGTCTCAGTATCACGGTGGATCGAGTACTTGAAGAGGCAGAGACAGGAGGGCTCGCGTCGGATAGTGAGCGACAAGTAATGCCGTCTACGCTTGCTGAGCCACTCCACTGGAGTTGGCTGTCTTGGCCGCAACTTCTTGATGCGGTTTCCAAGAAGCAAGGACGATTATAATGACATCATCAAAAGAAAATTCTTGTGAAGATTCCAACAAAAACCAGCGGTCACTAAGTGTTTGGCTTACGGGACGACTTCAACAAGATGCATATCAAAGTATGGCTGAGCGAATTGCATGGGATGTTTCAGAGCCGAACGGGCGGCCACCAACACTTATGATTTATGAACCAGCCATTGGGATTACGATTGGCCGGCTTGGTTCGCACACAGACATTGATATTTCTACGGATGAATTGTCTAGCAGAGGTATTCCCATACGCTTTGTTGGTCGGGGAGGTGGTGCTGTGCTCCATGGGCCAGGGCAGGTTGGTATTGGCTTCTTTGCCCCACTAAGAAAGTTGGGTCTTTCGTCATATGATGTTGGCGGTTTCCTTGAACGGTTTGAATTCGGCCTCGAATCAGCCATTCAAAGCCTCAGGTGTTCAACAGTGCGGGACTCTCGTCAGCCGGGTATTTTTGGTCGTTCAGGGCTGATCGCTGCAGTGAGTCTTGCAGTTCGTCGTGGTGTTGTTTGGCACGGTGGTTTTGTAAATGTCTGCCCAGACTTAGGGCTTTATCGCCGGATTGATACCGTCCCTGTCGCCACTGGGATGAAGAAGCGTACGATGGGATCAGTGCAGGCTGAGATTCGTCGTAGGGTGCGTTTGCAGGATGTTCGGACGGCGATTGTGCGATCGATGGTAGATGCATTTGGATGTGGAGACGTCTCCATTCAGTCTGGAATGCCTGTATTCCAAAATACTGAAAAATCAGTCAGTAATCGAATAACTAAGAGTGCTTGAGGAAATTTTCGTGTCGAAGAATGAAGCAAGTTCACCGAATACAGTCAGTCTGTTACCAATACTTAATACTGCAACGGCGGTCGAGCACAATGCTTGTTCCCCTGTTGAAGAATCTCCAATACTTATGTCGCGGAGACTTCCACCTTGGTTACGGCAAAACCTTGGTGAGGGTGGTGGACATGGAGAAACCGCAGGCCTGATTGCCGAACTTAATCTGGAAACAGTATGTTCATCTGCAAAATGTCCAAATCGTTTGGAATGCTGGTCATCCGGGACGGCCACCTTTATGATTTTGGGAAATGTATGTACTCGTCCATGTGGATTTTGTTCAGTACCAAAGGGGAAAACGGAAGAGCTTGAAGACGATGAGCCTCAAAGAGTCGCTGAGGCTGCAAGACGTCTTGGACTGAAGCATGTTGTCATCACAAGTGTGACTCGTGATGATTTGCCTGATGGTGGTGCGGATCATTTTCGGAAAACTGTTGAGGCAGTCAGGCAAGCTACTGGAGCATCAGTTGAAGTACTTGTCCCTGATTTTATAGGTAAGCCAGGTGCGCTGGAATTGATGCTTCAGAGTCGTCCTGATGTCTTTAATCACAACACTGAAACAGTACCTCGACTTTATAGGCGTGTTCGTGGCCGCAAAAGTGTTTATGCGTGGACATTACAAGTGCTCGCAGATACGAAAAAAATAGTTCCTGGTACAAAAACAAAAAGTGGATTAATGCTTGGGCTTGGTGAAACACGAGAGGAACTTCTGCAGGTGTTTACTGATTTGTTAAATCAGGGTGTCGACTTTTTGACCCTTGGTCAATATCTGCAGCCAACGTTGGAGAGTCTGCCAGTCGATCGATATGTTCATCCGGACGAATTTAACGAGCTCGGAGATATTGCTCGTCGCATGGGCTTTCAGCAAGTGGCATCAGGCCCACTCGTACGCTCAAGCTATCATGCTCGTGAGATGGCAGAAGCTTAAAAGAAATCGCCACGAGGTAGCGTTCAGGGTAACCGTACCCGTATTGTCGCTGCCTGTTGTATTGTGTCACTCTTCAGACGGGTCATCGAGCCCATGTTCAAGGAGCTTCTTTCGAAGCGTGTTTCGATTAATTCCCAAACGCCCTGCCGCCTTGAGTTGTACACCGTCACAAACGGCAAGCATCTGAGCAATAAGCTCTCTCTCAACACGGCTCACTACCCGTTCAAAAAGATTTGCGTCACCGTCTGGTGCCGATGCCATACCTTGTTCAACAAGATCACGAGCGAGGCTGTCTAGGTCTCCACCCCGCCCAGGCAAAGCAATAGCCGCCTGTTCCCCACGGAAAGCTGGTGGGAGAACTTTTGTTGTAAGCTCGTCGCTGTCAGACATGATGACACAACGCTCAATAACATTTTGTAATTCGCGGACATTGCCAGGCCAGTGATATCGAGTCAATGCTTCCATTGCTGCTGGCTTCACCGTCATGACGTCGCGTTCATTTTCTCGACAATAGGTCTTCAGGAAGTAGCTTACCAGCAATGGAATGTCAGCTCGTCTGCCACGCAGTGGTGGCAAGTAAATCGGAACCACATTCAGTCGATAGTACAGGTCTTCACGAAAAGTTTCTTTCGCGACTTCATCAAGGAGTTCTCGATTACTTGCAGCGATAACGCGAGTATCTACATGAATTGTTTCGGTGTCACCAACACGTTCGAATTCACGTTCTTGTAATACTCGCAGCAGCTTTACTTGAAGTTTCGGAGTCGTTGAGTTGATTTCATCAAGAAAGATAGTGCCTGTGTGCGCGGCTTCGAAACGGCCAGCTCGATTCGCTACCGCCCCTGTAAAAGAACCCCGTACGTGACCAAATAGCTCACTCTCTAAAAGGCTTTCTGAGAGGGCCCCACAGTTTACCCTGACAAAAGGCCCACTGCCTCGCGGTGAGAGTTCGTGGACAGCACGTGCTATGAGTTCTTTGCCAGTGCCGGTTTCGCCCACTAAAAGCACTGAGGCAGTTGAGGCTGCCACCCGGTGGGTCATGGCATAGACGTCTTGCATGGCAGGGCTTGTTCCGATGAAGCCTGCTATACATTTTAAGGAGTCGTCAGTTGGTTTCCTGAGCATCAGCGCCCGCTCATTTTTTTGGCGGTTGGAAAAGGGCAACAAGGTCACGGCTTATCGAAGAATCATCTCTGTGGTTATCCTCATTGTACATATCATTGATGATTCGTAAGGTGCTGTTTGGTAAAAGAATACCATGTTGCTCAAGACTCGTGCCAAGAGAATCGACTGCCTTTTTCCGAATGCGTTTGTCTAGATCTGGGGCCCACGCTAAATCAAAAAGTGACCGTTGGGCAGCCGGGCTGGGCATATTTGCAAGGAGTTGCATTGCAGGGTTAAATGTTTCTGAATGCGTGAGTCCATTATGTGCGACAGGAAAAGCTTCGCGAATATCCCATCCGTCATACCCAAGTTGTTCGAGGATGGTGAGAGCGATGGAGGCACGTTGGAGTCGGTTCTTTCTTTGTTCTTGCCGCCAGCCTGCATCAATTGCTTGCGGGCCAGTAATTCGCGTGAGTGTCTCAGGAAATCGTGGTGGTATGACTTCTTCTCCATTGGTAGTGCTTTTTAGGGTAGGGAAGAATTGGCTATCGAGCCTGTCTGTAAGCAGGGCATTTCCTAAGTCATGAAGCCTCAGTACGAGGCGTGTGCGTTGACGGCACGCTTTGTTGTCATCAAGAGGATCAAGCATCACAAGTATCGGTAACTGTCTACCAAGAGATTCTTGTTGTAATAACTCAACAACTTCTGACGCGCTGAGATCGGGCAGGCGGGCAGACAGAATAATGAGTCGTAGATCAGGAGATTGTCTCACTTTTCGAATGCACAGGCGACCATTTGAAACAGATGATGGAACAAATCCATACTGACTAATACTACTCTTCAAAAATTCAGTAGTGTCATGATTCGGGTGAACAATGAGAGCCTCATCGATACCACTCGAATTTGCAAAATAAAGTAATCGGTTAAGGAGACGGCTTGAGCCACTGAATGGAAGTTGTGGTGAAGTGACTGCCAGTGTTTGTGAGGCCTCGAATTGAACGAGCGTTGAAGGAGCGGCTAGCGCTCGTACAAGAGGTGATTGAATTGTGGAATTAGTTAACGACGTGTTTTTTCCTGACTTGCGTATTGCACGAGCTGCAACTGCTGCTGCAAGTGGGATGGAGCGATCAAGAGCATCATTGAGTACTTCTGCTGTGAGTTCTGTCGAGAAACCTTCGGGTCCACGTAATGCTCCTGTCATTACTTCAACGGGCAAGGTGTTCAATGCTGATGAAGGAGATTTTTCAAAGACAAGAAGAGCCTCGGATTGGGCGAGAAGCACGAGACGCACAGTATTTGGATGTGCACAACCAAGTCCTGAAAGATCTCGTGCGATGTGTCCGGCACGGAGGCTTCGGCAAGCATTCGGTGGTAGATAGCGAATCTCAGGTCGGTTTGTATCCGTGACCCACAGATACTGCTCGACAGCCGGTTGCGGACTTATATTTGAAGTTGTTTCCTCTGTAAGACTGTCAGTAGATGGAATGCCATGTGGTGTAAGAAGTTCATCAAGTTTTGTCGTGAGCATTCGGCAAGCGAGGTCCTTCGTGAAGGGCTCACCGCTAAAGTCAGTAAGGCCCTGTTGCTCTAGCTTGACAAGGAGTCGCATTGCCGCCGATCTCGTTGAGTCACCTAATTCTGGAATGAAGGCGGGTGCAAAAAGAACACTCGCTACATCCAGCTCTGCAGATGCGTTGGGGTTTGTTGTCCTTCCTGCTGGCAGGCATCTGGAATCAACCAGAATGTTCAGGGCATCAATGATGCCTGGGAAGCGCTTGAAATCGTCAGACCCAAGCCAAGCTACTAAAGCTCGAACTCCTCTTTCGCCGAGTTGCCCAATGATTTCCTCAGTAAGTTTCCTTGATCGAAATTCTGATTTTGATTCTGAGAGTCGGTTGTGATCCGAACCTGTTTCCATCAGGAGATCAATGAGCATTGGAAGAGCATACGTCCCTCCTTCCATGAGGGTGTTTGCAGCTTTTTGTCGTGTAAAAATGTCGTTAGATTGTAGATCTACAGCAGCTTTATTTAGTCGGTCAGCGTCGATCCTTTTTTTCTGAGCAGCGGCTTGGATCCCGTTCATGAGGAAAGTAACTGCATCGACCTGTTCTGCTGGAGCGGTTCGCTTCAGAAATCTTTGAAAACGACTTAGTTCAGGTGTCTGAAAATATCCACCAAGTGCTGCAAGGGTCTCTTCTTTATTCGGCTCTGCCGCAAAGGCATCATCGAATTTTTCAAGAAATTCCAAGGTGGGCTCAAGTGCCTCAACTGAGGCAGCGCGGATAGCCGCTTCAAGCAACTCCTGAGGTGTTGTGCGTTCTGGATATCTCAGGGAATCGACAACAGCCCACTGGAGCGGGTCGAGTTTCTTGTCCTGTGTCGAATCTGCTAGCGCTGGGGTGGCCAGAGCCACAACAATACCCATAGATAGCCATCTGGTAAGCCAACCTTGTCTAGCCACGTGCCACCCTTCAACTGCTAACGAATTTACTTCGTGGCAGTCTCCAACTTCTGCCGCCACGCAGCAAGTTGTTCGGCAACACAAGCCGGAGCGGTCGAGCCAAAACTCACCATCCGTTCAACTGCCCGTGGGGACCCCAAAGCCTGCCGTAGAGAGGCCTTCCAACCGTCATATTCTGCCTGACAGACATCATCGGAAAGCTCAGCGAGACTGCACTCTTTTGTGAGAGCCAGCCGAACAAGTTTGCCAACTGTTTCGTGGGCCGTGCGTTGCGGTACACCCTCAACAATGAGCGCCTCCATCAGTGTCGTAGCGTCTAGATGTCCCTTTTCAATCGACTCTCCAATCCGTTTTCGATCAAACTGAGTCCCAGCTACAAGTGGAGCTGCAACGCCAAGCATTGCTTCAAGCGTATCGATTGAATCAAAGACAGCTTCCTTATCCTCCTGTAAATCCCTGTTGTACGCAGTGGGAAGCCCCTTGAGTAACACAAGAATCTGCTGGACATTACTTATGACACGAGCAGACTTTCCTCGGACAAGTTCAAGAACATCAGGGTTAATTTTCTGAGGCATAATCGAGCTGCCTGTGCAGAATTCCTCCGGTAGTTTTAAAAAACCAAACTCATCCGTACTGTAGATAATCCATTCCTCAGCCCACTGAGAGAGATGTACTGCAGTCAGAGAGAGTACAAAGGCTAGTTCACAGACAAAGTCTCGGTCGCTGGCAGCATCGAGACTGTTTGCGGCAATTGCATGAAAACCGAGGGCCGCTTGTGTCTTTGACCTATCAATGGGCAAGCTTGTTCCAGCGAGTGCAGCTGAACCTAATGGCATAACGTTGGTTCGTTGCCGACAGTCAGTAAGACGTTGTCTGTCGCGATCGAATTTCTCGCACCATACTAAGAGTTGATGTGATGCAAGAACTGGTTGTGCACGTCGAAGGTGTGTATAAGCAGGAATAATAAGATCATGTTCTCGGTCAGCCATTTCAAGAAAAGCACGTTGTAATTCAAGAAGGCCCCCGTCTATTCGGTCAATTGCACGGCGGCAAAAAAGACGAAGGTCTGTTGCAACTTGATCATTCCGACTCCGTGCCGTATGAAGTTTTCGGCCAATGTCTCCGAGCTTTTCAGTAAGTGCTGATTCGATATGAAGATGAATATCTTCTTTGCTTGCAGTAAACTGAAATATTCCTTCAGAAATATCCTTTCGAATATCTTCAAGGCCCACGCGTATCGCATCTGCTTCACTTTGAGTGAGTAATCCACATTCAGCAAGCATTTGTGAATGAGCTATTGATCCATCAATGTCGTCGTTCGCCAAACGTCGATCAAAAGAGATGCTCTCAGAGAATGATTCCACTCGTTGGTCTGTTGGGACACGGAATACACCGCCCCAGGCTTTTTCTGCTGATTTTTCATTCATAATAACATCTGTTGTATACGTCGAGGATTTCTAATCTTGTATCGTAGGGTTGATTTTTAAGGAACAGGAAAGAATAGTCTACCAACGCTTTTAGACGGGCGTTCCCACTTTCTGTGTAGATTGTTGCTATGGATTCATCGTCATCTTTTTTAATGCCTAACGGTCGTCTTGCTGCCCGCATTCCAGGCTGGGAGTCACGCTCTCAGCAAGTCGTAATGGCTGATCTGGTGGAGGAAGCAATTGATCAGAAAAAGCATGCGATCATAGAGGCCGGGACGGGAACCGGAAAAAGCCTCGCCTACCTGATACCCGCGGTACTCGCCGCAACAGCTGATCAGGCAGATCAAGAAGAGTCCCAGCCGGAAAATTGCGCAGAGGGTGGGCAGGACACTAAGGACCCCCATAAGACAAATGGAAAGAATCAACGCCGAATCATTATCGCAACGCACACGATCGCATTACAAGAACAACTGATCCGAAAGGATATCCCAGTGGTTTCTGCTGTGATGCCACGTGAGTTTTCAGCCGTGTTGGTCAAAGGGCGTGGCAATTATATCAGTCTTCGTCGTCTTGCTCTCGCGAAAGAGCGGCAAGGAAGCCTCTTTCAATATGAAGAAGAAGTGGCAGAGTTAGAAGGGCTTCTTGAGTGGTCAGAAGAGACTCGCGATGGTTCATTGTCAGACCTGCCAACAGTTCCGCGAGGCTCAGTATGGGATGAAGTTCATAGTGACTCTGGGAATTGCATGGGTCGTGCCTGTTCTCGGTACAACGATTGTCATTATTTTGCGGCTCGAAGGCGAATGAGTAATGCTCAAGTCCTTGTTGTAAATCATGCATTATTCTTTTCAGATCTTGCATTGCGTCGAAGTGGAGCAAGTCTTTTGCCTGAGTACGACATTGTTATTTTTGACGAAGCACATATGGTCGAGTCAGTAGCAAGTGACCATCTTGGTATTGGATTATCGAGTGTCTCAGTTGAGCGACTTCTTTCACGCCTTTTTAACGAGCGAACAAATCGGGGTTTGCTTGTGCACTACAAACTAGACGACGTGAGGCCCGATGTTATTCAGGCTCGTCGCATTGCAGAAAACTTTTTTTCTGAAGTGGTTCTCGCTCTCGCACATCGTGGTGACGGGCCGTGGCGAATTTCAGAGCCAGGTCTTGTCGCCAACTCGCTGGGAGAGGCACTTCTGGCACTCGGCCGGAAGATAAGAGGAGTATCTGATCGACTTTCGAGCGATGCAGAAAGGCAAGACTTTCAGTCCCTTGCAGATCGTTTGGTATCACAAGCGGGTTCCATCCGTATGTGGCTTGAGCAGGATGATCCCGGTAGTGTCTGGTGGGTCGAATTAGCAAACAGTCGTCGTGGTGCACCACGTGTAAAACTGGCAAGTGCACCGATTGACGTAAGTGGTGTTTTGCGGAGAGAACTTTTTAGTAAAGTCGATACCGTGGTACTTACGAGTGCAACACTTTCTACAGAAACTAAAGAGCAGGCATCAGACGATACTTTTCTTACAGAGTCTGAGCAGAATGCGAACGAGACAGGTTTCCGCTATCTGTGCCAAAGGCTTGGTGTTGAATCAGCGATCAGGCGTCAGTTGGACAGTCCATTTGATTATGAATCACAGGCAGAACTTATTCTTGTGAACCGGCTACCGGATCCCAGTAGTAGGGACATCTATGATCGAGCTGTTGCGGAAATGCTTCGTTCCTTTGTGGTTGATCAGCAGGGTAGAACGATGGTACTTTTTACGAGTCATCAAGCACTTGCCAAAGCGTCGGCTGAACTTGCTGGATTCTGTGTTCGCAATAAGGTCCGGCTTGTGAGTCAAGCTGATGGGCTTTCTCGTAGCCAGATGCTTGAAGACTTTCGCGGCAGCCCCCAGGCAGTTCTTCTTGGTACAGATGGTTTCTGGCAAGGCATTGATCTTCCTGGTGATTTGCTCACTCAAGTGATTATTCCACGCCTACCTTTTGCGGTGCCCGACCGTCCACTTGTTGCGGCTCGTATTGAGGCCATCAAGCAGGCGGGCGGAAATGCTTTTGCTGAATACCAATTGCCTGAGGCAGTGATTAAATTAAAACAGGGGTTTGGTCGATTGATCCGAACTCGAGAGGATCGCGGACGCGTGATTATTCTTGATCCACGAATGATCACCAAGCCATACGGAAAAATTTTCCATAAGAGTTTGCCTCCGGCACGGCTTCATATTCATCCATTTAGTCGATCCGTTGAAGCCCCTTACTAAAACAAGTGCTTCATTAAGACGATGTTTAAGAGCACACTTGCCTTTACGATATCAGAAATATATTCTGTAATTTTACTACCTAATAAGTTGTAACTCTGCCCATGTTGTTGGGTCACTCTCCCAGGGAAATTCGGGTGGTGCAAAGGCTGGTATTTTTCCGAGTCGTCGATCGATTGTGGCTGCAAAAAAACCAAGTCGTGGACTTTCTTCAGGGTCCCACCCTGGAAGTGCGGGTGCCGTGAGGAAAGCCTCTATCTGCCAGCCAGTTGATGAATTGACGGCTTCTATGAAAACTGCATCAGGGGGCAGTGAGGAGGCCTCTTCACTTGTTCGCGGGATTTGTGCAGCGACAGCAACTGGTTTGTCAGCAGATTTTCCACCACCGGTCGGAAGGAGAGCGAGTCGCTGGCAGAAACGACCTGCGCGGTGGCTTTCCCCTGTTGGGCGAGTTGCGATCCAGAGATGAAGTCCGTCGCTATCTTCTGGTTTGGTTGGTTGGCACCACCTGCTTCCCGAAAGCCCTTCAACTTTTGCGCGGACGCCTAGTCCTGCTTCGTTCCATCCGACAGCAATTTCAAGAATGTCAGGAACATCAGTAATTCCCGCGAGTCGTGGTAAATAGCATGCCTTGTCAAGATGGCTTTCCGCTGGAGGCCAAAGCCGTTCCTTCCAAGAGCAAGGAAAACGGAGATTAAAGACGCTAGCAGGGTTTACAAGTGGCATATTGAGTACCTTCGGAGGAAGTTCTCTCCAAGGCTGGAGGGTATGCTACACAGTAGCGGGTTTCGTTTGTGATCGACAAGAAAAGAGTTTACGGAGAATTTTGTTCGGATGCGGGTGCTGCAGATTTCTAGCGAGGCAACACCGTTTGCCAAGACCGGAGGGCTAGCCGATGTTGCCGGTGCGTTACCAGATTCTCTTGGGCGTGCTGGCTGCACTTGTACGCTCGTTGTACCAGCCTACCGGGAGGTTTTCGAGAAAAATCTGCCAATCCAAAAAACAAACATACAGTTTTCGGTGCCTGTTGGAAAAAAGATTCTTGAAGCCATTGTTTATTCGTGCGAGCTTCCCAATCAAAAGCATTCGGTGTTTCTTGTCGGGAATAAGCATTGTTTTGATCGAGACACCCTTTACGGGGGCGCAGAGGATTACGCCGACAATGCTGAACGATTTATTTTCTTTTCACGGGCAGCGTTGGAGCTGGCTGCGAGACAGCCTGACCCGTTCGATATTATTCATTGCCATGATTGGCAAACAAGCCTTGTGCCGGCGTACCAAAAACTTCTCTACAAATCGTGGCCAACGCTCTCGGAAGCACGTTCAATTCTTACCATACATAATGTTGGTTATCAGGGAATGTTTTGGCACTGGGATATGCTTCTCACAGGATTTCATTGGCAGTACTTCAACTGGCGGCAACTGGAGTTCTATGGCCAACTCAATATGCTCAAAGCCGGAATTGTTTTTGCAGACCAGATAACTACAGTCAGTCCAACCTACGCAAAAGAGATACAGGCTGCTCCGGGTGGCTGTGGACTTGAGGGAGTACTTCAAGAACGTGCATCCGATTTGACGGGCATAGTCAATGGTATTGACACGAGGTTGTGGAATCCGAAGGCTGATGAATTCATTCCTCGCCATTATGGCATTGATAGCGTCAGGGATGGAAAGTACACGGCGAGAGTCGCTCTTGCCGCTCGACTTGGACATGCTGCTCCTGATGATCGACCGCTTTTGGCTTTTGTTGGTCGTCTCGCAGAGCAGAAGGGCGTAAGTCTTGTCGTCGATCTCCTCCATCGTATGGCCGGGTCAGGTATTGCAAGATTTGTTGTACTGGGCACCGGTGATCCGCAGTTTGAGGAATCGCTCAGGATCGTTGCCTCCCAGTATCCAGAAGCTATTGATGTGGTTATTGGTTTTGATGAAGTGCTGGCACACTTAATTCAGGCATCAGCAGATATTTTGCTCATGCCAAGTCAATATGAACCATGTGGACTTGCGCAGCTTTATGCTTTTCGGTACGGCACGATTCCAATCGTTCGAGCTACAGGTGGTCTTGTAGATACCGTGGTCAACCTGAGTGATCAGACATGTGCAGATGGCACTGCAAGTGGCTTTATGTTTGAGGCGTTTGAATCAGCAGCTCTTGAGGCAGCGGTTCGGCAAGCGATTGATGCCCGTGAGAATACAGAGCTTTGGCAGGACCTGGTCCGAAGTGTCATGCAGCAGGACTGGTCTTGGGATGTGAGTGCCCGAAAGTACCAGAAAGTCTATGGTCGGGCACTTGGAAATGCCCCTGTTGATGTTGTGGACGTAGGCTGACTCACTTGATTGGGGTAGTTCGCGGAGGGTGGGATGCTCTGTAAATTTGGTGAATCCATAGAGTCGTTACCAGTGGAATTCTTTTCCTAAACAAGGTCATGCACTACTTGTCGATACATTCTCTATGAGAAATCCTGTATTCCAATTGTGCCTCCTGCTGACCATTTTTCTTTGCTCAAGTGGGCAATTTTTCTGTACGGCGTTTGCCGGTGAGTGTAATACGTGCAGAGGACCCTTCGGTGGGAAAACACCGCCGTGTGATGATACAGGATGTGGTCCTCGTTATTGGGGGGCATTCTGCGATGAACCTTTTCGTCCAGATCCCTGTAATTGCCGTAATGAGTGGGATGGTGGATGCTTTCAGTCACCGTCACTTGATCTACTCGCACCATGGCAAATGGCCCCTGGAAAAGGATTTTGGTCACCAAAGCAGTGTGGCTATGCAACTGAGGGCACCTGTCAAACCTGTGGCCCACGTGGCTGGTTTGATTTTTGGAAACCCCGAGGCTGTTCAAAGTGACTTTCGGACAAAGCTTCGGCACACTGTTTTCTTTTCAACACACTGTTTGCTATTGCGTGTAATCACGAGCGAGTGAGGCAGCGTAAGTGATTATGTCAGTTCGCTCAAGACATGCCGCCCGTAGCTTTTCACCGCCAGCAGCCTTGTGTGAAAGTTCTATCAATGGTGGTAGGGTCGCAGCAATCGATGAATTTTGCGTGTGGGCTGTTTCTGTAGGTCGAGCGAGGATGGCATCAAGTGCTTCTGCTGGTCGGTTGATACGAGCTGCTAAGACAGCAAGCACGTCCCAGGCGGCGGGGGCCTCGTACTCATTTGCCTCTTCTGCTTCTTGTCGAAAGAATGCAATGGCTTGATCTTTTTCTTCACCCAGTTGTGCTGAGTAGAACAGACGAGAAGCTTCTCCGAAATGAGTAAATGGTGTTTCGCCAGGATACTGAAAGTCAGTTGGTAACCGACACGCATAGCATGCCAGCGCATGGGCCAGTTGAATATCATGCTCATCAGTGCATATTCTTGCGAAACGAAGTACAGCCTGAAGATGTGAGGCATCGACATGAATGCTTTCTTCGTCAGAAAGACCGCCTGCGGCCTCTAAGAGGTT
>Ga0233432_10002066_pt1 | contig 18939 bp, 17 predicted proteins | sample SI_122_August201_6_FD_179870 | JGI IMG/M metagenome (GOLD analysis project Ga0233432, IMG submission 179870) | Seawater microbial communities from Saanich Inlet, British Columbia, Canada - SI_122_August2016_10_MG | ecosystem: Environmental > Aquatic > Marine > Inlet | place: Canada: British... | reverse complement strand
TGAAGAAACGATTGAGGCAGGGTGCCAAGCTAATCGTGGTGGACCCTAGAAAAATCGATCTTGTTGACGGCCCACACGTAAAGGCAAGTCATCACCTTAAATTAATGCCAGGTACAAACGTGGCGATCATCAATGCGTTCGCTCACGTAATATATAAAGAGAATCTTCACGATAGCGAGTTCATAAAGAAGCGCTGTGATTCAGAGCAGTTTGAAAAATGGGTAAGTTTCATAGCTCAAGACAGAAATTCGCCAGAGGATCTTGAATCAACCACCGGAGTTCCCGCAACTGAGTTAAGAGAGGCTGCACGGCTGTTCGCTAACTGCGGTAATGGTGCGATTTATTACGGTTTAGGTGTTACTGAACATAGCCAAGGGTCTACGATGGTTCTAGGTATTGCTAATCTTGCAATGCTAACTGGCAATATTGGGCGGCCTGGCGTGGGTGTTAACCCATTGAGAGGCCAGAACAATGTTCAAGGGGCCTGCGACATGGGTTCGTTCCCGCACGAATTGCCGGGGTATCGTCACCTGTCGGATAGTGTGACACGAGAGCTATTTGAAAAAGAATGGAACGTGTCACTTGACCCTGAACCTGGATTTAGAATTCCGAATATGTTAGACGCGGCTCATTCAGATGAATTCATGGGCATATACGTTCAGGGTGAGGACATCGCTCAGTCTGATCCCAACACAAAGCATGTGACATCTGCATTGGAGGCAATGGAATGTGTGGTTGTTCAAGATATTTTCCTTAATGAAACAGCGAAGTTCGCTCACGTGATTCTTCCCGGTGCATCATTTTTGGAAAAGGATGGGACTTTCACCAACGCAGAGCGTCGAATTTCTAGAATTAGAAAAGTAATGGAGCCATTGGGTGGCAAGGCTGACTGGGAGGGCACAATGATGTTGTCTAATGCGTTGGGTTACCCTATGAATTATTCTCATCCATCCGAAATTATGGACGAAATAGCTCGTCTTACTCCAACATTCACTGGGGTGAGTTATGAGAAGCTCGACGAAGGAAGTATTCAGTGGCCTTGTAATAACGAGACTCCAGATGGAACGCCAATCATGCATACGTCCGAATTCGTTATTGGGAAGGGCCGATTTGTCATAACGGAGTACGTACCGACAACAGAGCGGTCAAGCCGAAAGTTCCCGTTAATTTTAACGACGGGTCGAATTTTAAGTCAATACAATGTTGGCGCACAGACTCGCCGCACTGAAAACATGACGTGGCATGACGAGGATCGGCTAGAGATCCACCCGAGTGACGCTGAATTACGTGGCGTAAAAAATGACGACTGGGTTGGGATAACGAGTCGTGCTGGTGACACGGTGCTTCGCGCAACGGTGACAGAGCGAGTGCAACCTGGTGTTGTATATACCACCTTCCACTTTCCTGAGTCAGGAGCCAATGTGATCACAACCGATAATTCGGACTGGGCAACCAATTGTCCGGAGTTCAAAGTGACTGCAGTGCAAGTAGAGCCTGTTACTCAACCTGCAGAGTGGCAAAAAAAGTTCGAGAAATTTAATAAAGAGCAGTTAGACCTGCTCGCGAAGGCGACAGAGTCCGAGCAGGTATAGATTCAATGCCCGCTTCGGCGATATCAGAGGGACAGGCAATTAGGTGGATCTCTGAGGGCGGGCTTTTTTCAGAATCGATTAGGGTGGCAGAAGAAGTGCCTTTAGCTCTTATATATAACGGTGAGCCCTTCTCCGTGATGATGGTCAGCCCTGTTGACCTTGAAAACTTTGTCATAGGCTTTTCTATCACTGAAAAGATCGTGGATAACGCTCGTCAGATCAGTGGATTTGAGTTTGTCGATGAAAAGTTCGGTATCTCTGCTTATGTGAGCATAGATAAGCGCTATAGTGATGCCTTAACAGCTCGAAAGAAAAATCTGGTTGGAAGAACTGGTTGTGGGATTTGCGGGAAGGAAACACTCGAGGAAACTTTAGGACGATCTTTCAAAGTTACAAACGCTAAGAAATTTAAAAATAGCGTGATACAAAGAGCCATTAAGTCGCTTAGTGCTGCGCAAACGCTCAATAGCGGTGTTGGAACGCTTCATGGCGCAGCCTGGGCCGATGCAGCAGGGAATATTGTTGAAATTAGAGAGGATGTGGGTAGGCACAATGCTCTTGATAAATTAATTGGGGTACTTTTGTCCACGAACCTCAGCAGCAGAGATGGCTTTGCTTTGATTACAAGTCGGGCGAGTTATGAGATGGTCTCTAAAGCCTCAGCAGCCAATATTGGTATGCTCGTTGCAGTATCAGGACCGACGTCGTTAGCAATAAATACCGCAAAGGAGAGTGGGATGACTCTATTGGGGTTCGCCCGTGATGGACGGCAAACAATTTATGCAAACAAACAACGGATAATAATTTAGAGGGTGAATTATGGATGGTGTGCAGTTGGTAAGAATGGTGAATGATATCTCCAACTTTTTCAATACCGAGGAGGATAAGGAAGTCGCTGCAGAGGGTGTCGTAGGGCACATCAAAAGATTCTGGAATCCCCGAATGCATAAGCAGTTAATCGAGTTTAGTGAACAGTCTGGTGGGGAGGGTTTAAGCGACTTGTCCCGAGCCGCAGTCAATAAACTCGACCGAACTAGTTGAACCGGTGATTCTAAGCCGCCAGTACCGTTTCTTTTGACATCGTCGAATTTATATATTTAAGCAGTACTATCTTTGGGCACGAATTTTAAGGCAGTCCCATTATTGCAGTATCTCAGCCCACTCGGTTGCGGGCCATCAGGAAATACATGGCCGTGATGTCCCCCACATTTCGCGCAGTGATATTCGGTTCGAGTCATGAAAAATTTGCGATCGGTTTTTTCTTCGAAAGCGCCGACGATAGACTCAAAGAAACTTGGCCAACCAGTGCCGCTTTCAAATTTCATGTTTGATTCAAACAAAGGACTGTCGCAGCCAGCACATACAAATATTCCCACCCGATGTTCGCTATTAAACGGATGACTAAAACTTGCTTCAGTTCCCTCTCTTCTTAAAATTTGATACTCGGAATCTGACAGTTTTTCACGCCACTCATCATCTGTTTTTTCGATTTTTTTCATGATCCTACTAAGCCTCTTATAAGTTGCACGTTTACTAATTCTCCAGGTTCTACGGCTCCCTTGTCATTTGGTAAAACGATGAAGCAGTGTGCCTGGCTCATTGAGGATAAAATTCCGGAGCCTTGGTTTCCGGTGGGTTGAACAGCCCAATCTCCATTTGATTTTATTGCGAGTATCCCTCGTTGAAACTCTGTTCGACCTGGCGCTTTTTTTAATGGCTCCGTGACCTGCGCTTTAAATGTTGGATTCGGTGAAGTATCGGTTTGGCCTTGCAGAAGTCTTAAAGCATTTTGCACAAATTGGTAAAAAGTTACCATTACAGCAACAGGGTTCCCTGGAAGGCCAAAAAAGTTAGCCTTCCCTATCCTGCCAAAGGCGAGTGGCCGTCCCGGCTTCATCGCTATTTTCCAAAATAAAGCCTCACCGAGTTTATTGAGGATCGGTTTGATGAAATCGGCTTCGCCTACGGACACGCCCCCACTTGTAATCACAACGTCAGCGATATCGGTAGAACTTCGAAAAGCTTCTTCCACCGCGTCGGGTGTGTCTTTAATCACCCCCATATCTATGATTTCACATCCAAGCTCGGTTAGCATGCCGAAAATTGTGTACCGATTGCTATCGTATATCTGGCCATCACCGAGGGGGGTGCCGATCCCAACAAGTTCATCTCCAGTTGAGAAAAAAGCAACGCGAAGTTTCCTGTATACGTTGACTTCCGGTATACCGAGGGATGCAATTAACCCTAGGTCTGCAGGCTGAACTTTATGTCCCCTTTTCAGCGCCGCTGATCCCATAGATAAATCCTCACCGGCTTTTCTTGTATTTGACCCAGTTGGAAAATAATCAACGGATGCAGTATCCCCATTTCGTTTGGTACGCTCCTGCATTACAACTGTATCTGCGCCGTTCGGTATCACTGCTCCAGTCATAATTCGCACGCACTCGCCGTTCTTGACGGTTCCGTCAAAAGGCTGACCAGCAAAGGCAGTACCAATTACAGTTAACTGGGGATTTACATTCTCTGACAGGTCATCGCCCACCACGGCATAACCATCCATAGCTGAGTTGTCATGTTGAGGTACATTGACAGGCGAAATAACATCCTTGGAAAGTATTCTTCCCAGGGACTCACGTATGGAGACGCACTCCGAAGCGCTCACAGGATGTAAAAATTGCTTAATGTAATTCCTTGCTTTATCAACCGGCATGGAATTTGGATCGTAGTCGGTCTCTTGTGTGATTGTCGTTAATTTTTTACGTGTAGTCATTGTTGTTTGCTATTTCTTGTGGTTAATCGCTTAGCCGCCGATATACGACATTTCTATTTTTCTAAGGGATGCCGTATCCGCTGTTCGGATTTCCGAATAATTATCGCTCCTTGCTTGCCAGAGGTTCTCAATAACCTTAGATATCATTTCGTCAGAAGCACCCGTTCGAAGTAACATCCGAAGATCGGTCCCCTGAGTAGCGAAAAGACAAGTATAAATCGAGCCTTCCGCTGATAGCCTTGCTCTAGTGCAAGACTCACAAAACGCCTGTGTTACCGATGAAATGAATCCAACTTCTCCACTGCCATCAACATATTTCCATCTTTCGGCAACTTCTCCAATGTAGTTTGGCTCTAGAGGTTCGATGGGAAATACCTCATTTATCTTTTCAACGAGATCTTTTGACGGAACTACATGGCTCATTTGCCAACCGTTCGTGGATCCGACATCCATAAACTCAATGAACCTGACAATATGTCCGCTGCCTTTGAAGTGTCTGGCCATATCTAGAACATCATCATCATTCACGCCACGCTTAACAACCATATTTATTTTGATTGGGGAGAATCCTATCTTGTCAGCTTCCTCTATTCCTTCCAAAACCTTGGATACCGGAACGTTCATATCATTCATCATTTGAAAGGTGTCTTCGTTTAGCGAGTCTAGGCTGACGGTTATTCTTTTCAACCCGGAGTCCTTTAGAATTCTTGCTTTCTGCTTCAGTAGTGTAGCGTTTGTTGTCAAGGTTAGGTCTAATTGATGCGAGGAAGAAATCATTTCGAGCAGTTTCTCCAATTGCTTTCGAAGTAATGGTTCGCCTCCCGTAATGCGAATTTTTTCTACACCGTGATGCTTGAATATCCCAACCAACCGATTGATTTCGTCAAAAGAGAGAAGTTGGGCGCGCTCGAGAAATTTAAAATTTCTGTCGTATACGCTTTTTGGCATACAGTATGTGCAGCGAAAATTACAACGGTCTGTCACGGAGATGCGTAAATCTCTCAGATGTCTTTGTCTCGTGTCTGTTACCAGATTCTCGTTGACTGATTGATTATTTGAATTCATATGTCGTTCCAACACCATTTTTATGTGTAATACTTACGATCATTATATACGATTGAACACAACGACCCCTTGCCTGCGGTTGCCTCCTGAGCTGCTATAAACCTCGGTAGACCTGCGTTGGTAAAATAGCAAAATATCAAACTAAGTGGATGAGTATGGAAATAAAAATATTGTTCTTTGCAAAACTTCGTGAAACCTTCAATACTGGTGAGATCGAAATAACGCTCACTGGTTCCAATAAAAAAGTCTCTGACCTAATCGTAGCTCTTCGTCAAAAGGGCGGCATATGGGCCACTGAGCTACAAAATAATAAATCTTTTCGTGTCGCGGTAAATCAGGAGATGGTGACTGATGATGTGCAGCTTTCTGAGTCCGATGAAGTGGCATTTTTCCCTCCGGTGACAGGTGGATAACTTATGACTATACGTGTTCAGACGGAAGATTTTGATGTGAGTCACGAAATGCTCGCTCTAAGGCAAAAAAATCCTAAGGTAGGTGCAGTTGCCAGCTTTGTCGGTGTAGTTCGAGATTTAAATGATGGAGATGATGTATCAGTGCTGACATTAGAGCACTATCCGGAAATGACGGAACGTTCGTTGAGAGCTATTGTTGAAAAAGCGAAATCTCGTTGGAATATATACGATGCATTGGTCATACATAGAGTGGGGACGTTGCTTCCTCTTGATCAAATTGTTCTCGTGATTGTAACGAGTGCACATCGCGGTGATTCGTTTAAGGCTTGTGAATTTTTAATGGATTACCTTAAAACGCAGGCACCTTTTTGGAAAAAGGAAAAAACCCCGATTGGGGATCGATGGGTAGAGGCCAGAGATAGTGATGCCTTGGCGGCGCAGCGATGGAACAGCGACAGTGACAGTTAAGGACGACTATGGGCGATAGCCTCCAGCCGCAGCTTAAAGTGAGTTTTCGTAAATCTATAGCAATGGGACCGGGGAAGGCTGCTTTGTTGGATGCCATTTCAAAAAACGGTTCCATCTCAGCCGCAGCACGTGAGTTAGGGATGTCTTATCGAAGAGCCTGGATACTCGTTAACACTATGAATAATAGCTTTTTGTCCCCGTTAGTCGAAACGCTCACTGGTGGAAAGCGTGGGGGCGGGGCCAGAGTCACTGAGTTTGGCGAAGAGGTCCTCTACCAATATCGCTCTATGGAAGAGAAAGCCACTAAAAGTGTACGAACGGAGATGAGGCGTTTTGCTGAATATATGCGCGATTGAGATCACTCGTTGACAACTATCGCTATATCTTGTTAAATATAACGCAGTTGTTAGTATGAATGATTTTTGTATCATCCCCTTTTAGAGTAAAAGAAATTCTGGCGCCTTTTTGGCGCCAGAGTTGCATTAAAAAACAATATATTACGAGCTAAAATAAATGTTATTTACTAAGTTTTGCTATCTCTGCCAATAACGTTTGAAGCGGTGATCATACCGTTACTCCTAAGCCTTAAAGTGGCAGGGCTTGCTACTGTAATTGCGACGATTCTTGGCGTTTTTATGGCCTGGTGTGCCGCGAAATATGACTTCTGGGGAAAGGAAATCCTGGATGCTGTCTTGACGTTGCCGGTAGTACTTCCCCCCACAGTCCTTGGCTACTATCTGCTTGTTTTGCTCGGGCGGCGGGGACCAATAGGAGCCTGGTTGGAGGCGCACTTTGACATTAATCTTATTTTTACGTGGCAAGGAGCAGTAATAGCGGCATCAATTGTCGCCTTTCCTTTGGTGTATAAGTCCTCAAGGTCGTCATTTGAAGGTGTTTCGAGACAATTTGAGGACGCATCAAGAGTTTTAGGTAAAACCGAATTACAAGTGTTTTGCATGATCACATTGCCGCTGGCCTTTAGGGGTATTTTGGCGGGTGCTATGTTGGCGTTTGCCAGAGCTTTAGGAGAGTTCGGTGCTACGCTAATGGTCGCTGGCAGCCTACCTGGAAGAACCCAGACGCTCTCTATCGCTGTATACGAGGCTGTTCAAGCAGGTCACGATCAAATTGCTAACTTTCTCGTGATTGTTACTTCAATCGTCTGTATTGCAGTCCTTTTGGCTTCGAATTATTTCCTTCGACCGAAATATCGACTGGGGTAGCTGGAAATGCGAATCGATATAGATGTCCATCAATTTTTTCGTTCAGGCGGGCATGAATTTAAGTTAGGTATTAAGTTTAAGTGTGATGAGGATATCACTGTTTTATTCGGGCAATCTGGTTCAGGAAAGAGCCTTCTATTAAAAACTATTGCGGGCTTGCAGACTCCGAAGTCGGGTAAAATTTTAATAAATAACCGAATACTTTTCGATTCGTCGATAGACATAAATGTGCCATCAAGACGCAGAAATGTGGGCTATTTGTTTCAGGACTATGCCTTATTTCCTCATCTATCGGTTGCTGAAAATATTGGCTTTTCGCGACGGTCTCTTTTTTCAAAGGCGTTGGGCAAGGATGACTTTGATCGCGTTCAGGAATTGCTTAATGTTTTTCAGATTGAGGATCTCAAAAATAAATATCCAGCGGATATATCGGGAGGGCAAAGACAGCGAGTCGGACTTGCTCGCGCATTATTGCAAGAGCCGGAAATCCTTCTGTTGGATGAGCCATTCTCAGCGCTTGATCCACTCTTAAGGATAACAATGAGGCAAGAGTTAAAGAAAATCCAAAGAATTTTCGAAATACCCATACTTTTGATTACTCATGATCCGCAGGATGTTGCTGAGCTGGGACAAAGACTGGTTTTAATTAAGCAGGGAAGTGTCACAGGGTCAGTCGATCTTTCTAAAGAGCCCTTCAGGGACTCATCTGGTAAGCCTGTTCGCCCTGAAATTAAAAAAATATTATTGAGTGCTGCGGGAGTCCTTAATGAATAAAATTAAAAAACTCCTGATGTCGCTAATCCTGAGTTTGATATTCATGAGCGGGTATGGACATACCGCAAAGACGGAGCTTGTAATCTCGGCTGCCTCCAGCATGTCAGATGTGTTGCGCGAAATTATTCAAATATATGAATCCCTAAATCCAGAAGTGAAGATTACGACTAATTTTGCAGGCTCTGGAATACTTTTGAGACAGATTGAGCGAGGAGCTCCAGTCGATCTCTTTGTTCCGGCTGACCAACGAACGATGCAGGAGGCAGTTGACAAACAGTTGGTGTATCGGCATTCCATACGCAATTTGGCCAGCAATCAGCTGGTCTTAATCGGTCGTGATGATTTTGTTTGGGAAATTGGTAATCTAGGGGAGCTATCCAAGCCGAACGTAAAACGCATAGCGCTGGGCAACCCAGACAGTGTTCCCGGTGGTCGGTACGCGCGTGAGCTTTTATTACAAAAAAATTTATGGGGTTCAATATCTCCAAAAATAATTTTTACTCAGAATGTGCGGCAATGTCTTGATTATGTTGCCAGAGGCGAGGTAGATGTCGCATTTGTTTATGCGACCGATATTCGTGTGCCGAGAGACAATGTGAAGTTGATTCTGCCAGTTAGCCTAAAAGAGCCAATTACCTATCCCATGGGTTTGGTGACTGATTCCCTAAATCCTGATGAAAGTTTTAAATTTTTGGCATTTTTAGAAAATCAGGTAGTATCTGACACTCTTGAGAAGTATGGATTCTTAAATCATACGGGGCCTTCATGGTAGAGAAGTGTGCTTATTATCTTAGGTTTGTAGACTGAGGATTAATGTGTTACTGAAAATTCTTGCTATTGGTGCTGGGGCCGCTGGGGGAGCCTGGATTAGGTGGGGCCTCGGTCTGGCATTCAATGCAACGTTAAAAAATATTCCGCTCGGGACGCTGCTGGCAAATTTAGTGGGTGGTTTCCTTATCGGCGCGGCAATTGAATTTTTTTCACACAATATTCAGTTATCACCGGAGTGGAAACTGTTAGTCATTACTGGCTTTCTTGGTGGATTAACAACTTTTTCTACATTCTCGCTTGAGTCAGTTCAGCTTCTTCAAAGCGGGCGACTAGGCTGGGCTGCATTTTTGATTGGCGTGCATGTTTTCGGATCAATCGTCATGACGATAGTTGGACTCAGCGTTTGCAAATCGATGCTGGCCTAGATACTTGCGCAAGTTTGGAAGCGACGTTAGATACCGGGAGTTTTAATTTGATTTGTCACGTCGAATGTCTGATTCTTGTTAGGCGTCACAGCATTGATGACATTGCTCTTTGACTTCATCTTAAAGCCAACATATTGCTTTTTAACGACGTCATCGCACAACGCCCTGTAACGATTCATGCCCCCTGCATAGGGCATAAATACTCTAGGTTTTCCTTCAACGTTAGCGCCTAAATACCAAGAGTGAGGGACCGTGACTAGAAGAGTCGCCTCAGCGGCTTCATTCACATGTTTAACCCATTCCGTAGCTGCTGATTCGTCTGCTTCACATGTGTCGATATGATTAGCTCTCATATATTCTAGACATTGACTGATCCACTCTACGTGTTGCTCAATGCACGGTGGCATGTTGCATAAAACAGAAGGGCTACCGGGGCCAGTAATGGTGAAAAGATTGGGAAAGCCTGGTGTTTGTAGGCCCAGGTAAGTTTTCGGACCCTCTCTCCAGACATCTGTCAGTTTGACTCCATTTCTTCCCCTTATGTCCATTTCAAAAAATTTGCCTGTAATTGCGTCAAATCCAGTCGCAAAAACAATTATGTCGAGGGGAATATGCCGTTGGTTTGTCTGTATTCCATCCTTTGTAATTTTGAGTATGGACTCTTTTTTTACGTCTACGAGCGAGACATTTTCTTTATTAAATGTCTCAAAGTAGTTCGTGTCGATGGGTGGCCGTTTCCCCGCATAAGGATAGTCAATCTCAGAGAGTGCTTCTGCAGTTTTTTTATCCCTTACTACGCTTTTGATTTTGCTTTTTAGGAAGTCGGCAGCGGTGTCATTGGCTTTTTTGTCGGTCGTTAAATCTTGGTAAGTAGCCCTAAATTGAAGGCCTCCTTTCTCCCAAGCGTCCTCATAAACCTTATTTCGTTCATCTTCGTTTGAATCGAAAACTTTGCTCGTTGAAATTCTAAAAGGATGTCCATTAGGTGTTGACTGGACTAAGTCTTTGATTTCTTCATAGTTATCTCGAACGTATTCTTTAAAATCTTTGGTCAATGGAGCATTTCGGGCAGGTACGCTGTAATTGGGCGTCCTTTGAAAAACGTGAAGATGGCCAGCTGTTTCTGCAATGACCGGTGCAGCCTGAATTCCAGTAGATCCCGTTCCAATCTGTCCGACCCGTTTATCTTTGAAGGATACATTTTCGTGAGGCCATTTGCCTGTGTGATACCAATCCCCGGTAAACTCTTCTAGACCTGGAATGTTTGGAATATTGGCTGAGGAAATACAGCCAATCGCGGTGATTAAGTAAGTGCTTCTGCATACTAGCCCATTAGCTGTCGTGATTTCCCACTGGTTTGCATCTTCAATAAAGTGTGCTTTTTCGACACTCGTATTGAATTTAATATTTTTTCTTAAATCTAGTTTTTTCGAGACAAAATTTAGATAACTACGAATTTCAGTAGGACCTGGATAGCGTTCAGACCACTCCCATTCCTTATAAATCTCCTCAGAAAACATGTAGCAGTACGAATGGCTCTCTGAGTCACAGCGCGCTCCGGGATAACGGTTCCAAAACCAAGTTCCCCCAAGGTCAGAGCCCGCTTCCAATACTAAAGTATCTAAACCTAACTGGTCTCTGAGCGAATGGAGCTGGTATAGACCCGAAAACCCTGCGCCAATAATAATCGCATCATATGATTTCAGTTGGTCCAACATTTCTAAATCCCCAATGGTTCAGTTATTTTCTTGCACAATCATCAATCAAGAATACCAGTTAAGTGTTGATTGAGTATTGATCGTGATGTATCGATAGTTTCAGAGGCTGTCATTCCAATCGGGCCTTTGTTGTCGCTCAATAACTGATCCGCAGCTAACCCGTGTAAATAGACGCCCGCAACAACTGCTGAGTGGCTGTAAGCACCTTGGGTAATCAACGCCCCAACAATACCAGTTAGCACGTCTCCCATTCCAGCACAGGCCATTCCTGGATTTCCCGTAGTGTTAATGAACCAATTCCCATCCGGGAAAGCGCACACGCTCCCAACCCCTTTTAGAATAACTTCTGAGTTAAATTCATTGGCTAACGAAAGGGCTGAGTGGACTCGATCGCTTTGAATTTCCTCAACCGAACACTTGAGAAGTCTCGCGGCTTCTTTTGGGTGGGGAGTTAGTACCGTCGGACAATCTCGATCGCTAATTTTACTTTTAAGTTGATTGTGATCAGCGACTAAATTTAAGGCACCGGCGTCCAGTATTACTGGGACTGGTTGACTCAGACTTTTGCTCAGCGTTTGATGAGCAAGGTCATCGTTACCTAGGCCGGGACCAATTGCAATGCAGTTAAACTCATTTTGAGAAAGAAGCTCACTGGCTACACGTATCATCAGCTCAGGTTGAACCTGGTCCACGGCTAGTAAGGGGCCCCTCAAGGCCCCTATAAAAACGCGCCCAGCGCCAAGTTTTAAGGCGGCACGACCAGCCAGAAGTATGGCGCCGACCATGCCTTCGTCCCCTCCAATAATCGCGATTTGACCATGTGAGCCTTTATGAGATGATTTTTTTCGTGGTACCAACACATTTTGGAGTACTTCGCTACCGATTAAATAGCCGCTGGTGTCAGGCCGCGGATAATCATCCATATTAAGATCACTGAAATGAACGATGCCTGAATAGTCTGGACCCTCACCTGTATGGAGTCCAACTTTATAACCGAGAAAGGTAACAGTGTGGTGTGCGTGAATGCTGCAACCCATAACGTTCCCGGTATCACTGTCCAATCCTGATGAAATATCTATGGCGATCACTGTAGATGAGAGTTGATTTACCTGATGAACAAGATCGGCAAAATCACCGCTGAGAGGGCGTGTTAGTCCGATACCAAACAATCCGTCAATGACGAGGTCAAAATGCTCCTCTGGATCTATATTAGTCTTGATAATGCCCCCCATTTCTTGCCAATCTGCGATGGCACGGCTTCTGTCTTGAGAAACGGTTTCGGGACTGCTGAGCGAGAGCACTACGACGGAGTAATTGGCATTTTTAAGGTGCCTCGCCGTTACGTATGCGTCTCCGCCATTATCACCTGGCCCGGCAAGCACCAATGCGGTTTGTGAGTCTCGGGGCGCGACATGGAGTGCGACATTAGCAACAGTTTTACCTGCGATTTCCATCAGGTTAGGTTTTGGGTCGAGGCTGAAGAGGTATTTTTCAATCTCTCTTATGTCCTCCGTTTGGTACACCGGAACTGTTTGCATATTTTGGATTTAAGCAATGTTATTGTGTACTGTGATATTACTTCATCGTCGGTCAGCTATAATCTTTATTTGCAAATATATTACTGAATATCAAAGACTCCATGCCGGAAATTGTTTTTCTAGAGGGACGCCAAGCCCTTTCAACATTTCGCCTCGATAAGTTATTAATTGAAGCTCAAAACATTGAATCAGAAATAAGCGAAGTCTCAGCATATTTTTGCCACTTTGTTGAGGTCATGAAGCCGCCCACAGCAGATCAGTTGAGCCGACTTAATCGAATTCTCTCCTACGGTCCAAGTGCATCAAAGTCGATCGACAGGAAAGCAAGTTTTGTTGTGGTGCCTCGGCTGGGGTCAATTTCACCTTGGTCAACCAAAGCTACTGAAATAGCTCAGGCTTGTGGATTAAGTGACGTTCTGAGAGTTGAGCGTGGTGTTTCTTGGATTGTGAATACGAGAAGCGGTAAAACGCTACCGGCCTCCAAGTTGACGGTATTTAACAAGTTGGCACACGATAGGATGACTGAAACAGTTTTGGATGAGTTAAGCGAGGCGAAAAGGCTCTTTCATCATGTTGAGCCTCAACATATGAAAACGATTCCAATTTTAAAAAATGGAAAGCAAGCGCTTGACGATATCGATCGTGAATTAGGCCTTGCACTTTCAGATGATGAAATTGATTATCTGCATCAAAGTTTTAAGACGATAGGCCGAGACCCTACTGATGTAGAGTTGATGATGTTTGCTCAAGCTAATTCAGAGCATTGCCGACACAAGATATTTAATGCGTCTTGGGTGATTGATGGGAAGCCGCAGGAGAAGTCGCTATTTGGAATGATAAGGGAGACTCACCGGCAGTCTCCGAAGGGTACCGTAGTCGCATACTCGGATAACTCAGCAATTATGGAAGGTGTCGCAGCTGATCGTTTCCGTGCCATGCCGAACCACGATTATGAATATGTTTCGGGTGAATTGACACATACTTTGATGAAGGTCGAGACGCATAACCACCCCACAGCTATCTCCCCATTTCCTGGAGCTGCAACGGGCTCTGGTGGAGAAATTAGAGATGAAGGTGCTACTGGCCGTGGGGCAAAACCCAAAGCCGGACTTGTTGGATTCAGCGTATCTCACCTGAGGATACCTGAGCTAAAAGAGCCTTGGGAGAGCGCGGGTATCGGTAAACCCGATCGAATTGCTTCTGCCCTAGACATTATGTTGGAGGGGCCGGTTGGAGGGGCGGCTTTTAATAATGAGTTCGGTCGACCTAATCTTTGCGGTTACTTCAGAAATTATGAACAACAGTGCGAAGGGGTTGTTCGCGGGTATCACAAACCTATCATGTTGGCAGGTGGCTTAGGCAACGTGACCGATTCACAGTCTATTAAGGAAAAATTTGACGCCGGTGTTCTGATTATTCAGCTTGGTGGACCCGGTATGCTTATCGGAATGGGAGGCGGGGCAGCGTCTAGTATGGCTACCGGTGACAATAGCGTTAATCTCGATTTCGATTCGGTCCAGAGAGGTAATCCTGAAATCCAAAGACGATGTCAGGAGGTGATTGACCGTTGCTGGGGACTTGGCGCAGATAATCCCATATTATCAATCCATGATGTCGGTGCAGGCGGCCTTTCTAATGCGTTACCTGAGCTTGTGAACGATGCAAATTGCGGTGCACGTATCGATATTAGAAAGATCCCCTCAGAGGAGTCAGGTATGACTCCGATGCAAATTTGGAGCAACGAGTCGCAGGAACGTTACATGTTAGCGGTGGACCCCAATAAATTTGAGCAGTTTAACGGGTTTTGCGAACGTGAGCGTTGTCCGTATTCGCTTTTAGGCGAGTCAACAAGTGATGGACATCTAGAGGTTTTTGATTCGCACTTTGGTAATAAGCCTGCAGACATTGCCTTGTCGGTTATATTGGATAAGCCGCCGAAGATGACGCGGAATGTTAAGAGAAAGAAACTAAATTTGGTCGCCAAGAGTTTGCGGTCCATTGACTTTAATGAGGGTGTTGCCAGAGTCCTGTCGTTCCCAGCGGTAGCCGATAAAACTTTTTTGATATCCATCGGAGACAGATCCGTCGGAGGACTTTGTTCGCGTGACCAGTTCGTGGGACCTTGGCAAATTCCGGTTAGTGATGTCGCCGTAACCTCGATGGGTTTTAAGGAATATTTAGGTGAGGCGTTTGCGATAGGTGAGCGCGCTCCTGTGGCGGTGACTAATGGTCCAGCTTCTGGCCGAATGGCTATCGGCGAGGCAATCACAAACATAGCTGCTGCTAAGATTAATCGACTGAGCGATATTAAATTGTCTGCAAATTGGATGGCTCCAGCTGGCTTTGAAGGTGAGGACGCTAATTTGTTTGATACTGTTAAAGCAGTTGGTATGGAGTTGTGCCCGGAGTTGGGAATTAGTATTCCGGTCGGCAAGGACTCCATGTCCATGCGAACAGTGTGGCAAGATAAAGGCGAAGAAAAGCAAGTTGTTTCGCCTGTATCCCTGGTCATCACTGCATTTGCACAGGTTTCAGATATCCGTAAAACGCTCACCCCAGTTCTGTCGCCTGATTTGGACACAGAATTAATCCTTATTGATTTGTCTGGTGGTAAGAATCGCCTAGGCGGGTCTATATTCTATCAAGCATGGTCTGTTGAGGGCGGGGAAACTCCAGATCTGGACGATGCGACAGTCTTGAGGGGATTCTTCACTGCGATACAAACGCTTAACAGCAGTAACAAAATACTGGCTTATCATGATCGCTCGGATGGGGGACTTTTAGCGACTTTGGCTGAACTTATGTTCGCCTCTCATTTAGGTATTAGAGTGGATTTAGGCGCTGGTTCGGATAAAGATAGTCAGTTGGCAGCACTTTTCAATGAAGAGCTTGGGGCCGTTATTCAAGTTCGTGCGGTTGATAAGTCTGAAGTTTTTGCCGTTTTAGATTCACACGGACTGACTGACTACACAAAGTCAATTGGCAGTATTAACAGCAGTGGGCGCTTAGAGATACTTTCAAATGACGTTAAATTAATTGATGAATACGGTTGGTCTTTGCAACGAATATGGTCTAAAGCTACTTTTCATATGCAAGGGATTCGAGATAACCCTGAATGTGCTGAGCAAGAATATGACCGTATTTTAGATATAAAAGATCCAGGTTTACATGCTGATTTAACGTTTGATATTGGTGACCCGACACGTACGACTTTTATCAATACGGGAGTAAAGCCGAAAGTGGCGATACTTCGAGAACAAGGCGTTAACGGACAAATAGAAATGGCAGCGGCTTTTGATAGGGCTGGCTTTATGACTGTTGATGTCCACATGAGTGATGTAATAACTGGCCGAACGTCTTTGGCGGATTTTAAGGGTTTAGCGGCATGTGGCGGATTTTCTTACGGTGATGTGCTCGGTGCTGGAGAGGGTTGGGCGAAGTCAATTTTATTTAATTCGAGAGCCCATGAACAATTTTCCAGTTTCTTTGATCGGGAGGATAGTTTTGCATTAGGCATTTGTAATGGTTGTCAGATGATGTCGAATTTACGTGAGATTATCCCGGGCACTACTCACTGGCCTCGATTTGTGAAAAACAAGTCGGAGCAATTTGAAGCGAGATTCGTAATGACTGAAGTAAGCGAGAGTCCTTCGATATTTTTGCAAAACATGGTTGGGTCAAGGATTCCCGTAGCCACGGCTCACGGAGAAGGGCAAGTTGAATTTGAATCTTCGACTCAGCGAGAGTTAGCAGAGCCCTATGTGGCTCTCCGGTATGTCGACAATTATGGCCAAGTGACTGAAAAATATCCGAGCAATCCAAATGGATCAATATCTGGAGTGACGGGTTTGTCCTCAGTAGACGGCCGTTTTACTATCATGATGCCGCATCCAGAGAGGGTATTTAGAAGTGTTCAGAACTCATGGCACCCTGAGCAATGGGAAGAGGATGGCGCCTGGATGTATATGTTCCGAAATGCGAGATACTGGGTTGGTTGATTGTTTCCTTAGCTTATCGTTTATCTGATAGCTAAAGCATGAAAAATTAAATGTTTTATCAATCCTCGGGGGCGAATGCTTGTATTGAGAGCGCGTGAATTTTCCCAGGCATTAACTCAGATAAGCATTCATAAACAAGCCTGTGTCGTTGCATGGTCGTTTTTCCGGAAAAAAGCGGCGATACGATGGACAATTCGTAGTGTCCGCCACCTGTTTCTTTGACCCCAGCATGGCCGGCGTGGGAGGCAGAGTCATCAAAAATATCTATGGATGTTGGCTCAAGTCGTGTCAGTTTATCTTTGATCTGATCTACGGTGCTCATGTGTCTCAAGATCCTTTCTTCATTAGTTTATCAATTGGGTTTCCCCGCAGCGGAAACGTTTACTCTTCTTCCGGAGTGATATGTTTAGCTAGCGCAAGCGCTTGTCCTAAAGCGAAGATTAGAAGCAAGCCCATTCCGCCAAAAAGTTTGAAATTCACCCATGTGTCCGTATCAAAATTAAAGGCGATGTAGAGGTTTAAAAATCCCATAAAAGTAAAAAATCCCGCCCAACTTAGATTCAATCTATTCCATATGGGCTCTGCCATTTTCATTTTTGAGCCCATCATTGCTTTGATTAGATTTTTCTTGAATATAAGGTTTGATAGAACAAGTGCGACGGCAAAGGCCCAATATAGCGCTGTAGGCTTCCACTTAATGAACGTTTCGTCCTTTAGAGCGAGTGTCGCTCCTCCTAAGATAACGATGATTCCTAAATTAATCATCATCATTTTTTCTAGTTTTTTATGTTTTAACCACGACCAGCCAGCTTGGCCGATGGTTGCGACAATTGCGGCAGCTGTAGCAGCCATGATGCCGTAACTTTTGAAGACAAAGAAAAAAATAATGATGGGAAAGATTTCAAAAAGAAATTTCACAATGTTGCACCTGTTATTAAATGATGATGTACCGCTATTTTAATAGAATCATACAGATCAAGTGTTTTTCGTTTATTAAATATTGTTTTCTATGTAGAGTGTTTTTCTGGTGTCTTATTAATTAAATTTGTTAAGCGTTCGATAGGAGAGATTGAAGATGGGTAAAAACCTTTTGGTTGATTTGGTGAATTATGCTGATGCCACTCCCGAGGTTAGGGAGGTTTTTGACGACATTATGAAGACTAGAGAGTCTGATTTCATTAATAATATCTGGAGGGCTCTTGCATCTCATCCTCCCTTATTGAAGCAGTTTTGGGGCCACATGAAGGAGACAATGCTTAAGCCATCAAGACTCGACCCACTTACCAAAGAGCTTATTTATCTCGCTGTTAGCATCACAAATAACTGTGAATATTGTATTAATAGTCATACTGCGGCAGCAAGAAAAAAAGGTTTAGACGATGAGGTTTTAGGTGAATTGAATGCGATTGTCTCCTTGGCGAATGCAGGTAACAAGCTCACAGAGGGCTATCAAGTGCCTATTGACGAGGTATTGACCTCTAGGGCGAAACAGGAGACGTGGCAACATATTGAAATTGAGGAAAAAAGCACAAATTAATGTAAGTGCTTCGCTCATTTCAAAGAATATTAAAAAGATAGTAAATATTTAATCGACACAGAATGGAGTAAAAATGAGTGTGATTGAAGCGTTAAGTAAGCGGTACAGTTGCAGAAAATTTAAGTCAGACGAGTTACCTGGCACTTTGCTCTCTGATTTATTAGTCGCAGCTCAAAAAACCGCATCATGGTGTAACACACAGCCGTGGTCTGTTCATATCCTCTCTGGAGATGTTCGCGGCAAGGTCAGCGACGCTTTAGTGTCTTCGGCTAGGGCCGGGCTTAAATCCGATAGTGATATCGCGTTTCCAGAACGATATATCGGTGAGTATAAGGAGCGCCGAAAAGTCTGTGGTTTGCAGCTTTATTCAGCTGTGGGTATAGAGAGGGGTGATGATGTAGCAACTCAAGATCAGCTTTTAGAGAATTTTCGATTTTTCGGTGCACCGCACGTAGCTTTTATTTCTACTCCGGGTGAACTCGGTGCGTATGGAGCTGTTGATTGTGGTCTTTACATTTCGTCTTTCATGCTTGTGGCCCAAGAGCTGGGCGTGGCGACTATTGCTCAGGCAGCTCTCGCTTCCTACCCAGAAGTAGTAAAAAGGTTTATTCCGATTTCCGAAGGTCATAACCTTTTATGTGGAATAA
>Ga0233432_10002062_pt1 | contig 18959 bp, 20 predicted proteins | sample SI_122_August201_6_FD_179870 | JGI IMG/M metagenome (GOLD analysis project Ga0233432, IMG submission 179870) | Seawater microbial communities from Saanich Inlet, British Columbia, Canada - SI_122_August2016_10_MG | ecosystem: Environmental > Aquatic > Marine > Inlet | place: Canada: British... | reverse complement strand
TTGCACGTTTTGCTCCTCGTTTTTTTAGAGGTTAAATTTGGGCGTCAGGCTGACGATATTTTGTTATCTTTTGGAGAAAGATCATGGTTGCTGGAGGGAAAAATAAAGAATCGATTGAAGCTGCTGCTGCAGCTGCTGAACTCTCAGCGAAATTGGCGATATATCACGTCAGTCGACTAGAAAAAACTAAATTGGACAATGCTGGGCCTGTGGGTTACCGCTATACGATAGAAGGAGGCTATGCACCTATCACGGGCTTCCGTACTGGCTCGAAGGAAGATGTAGGTGCTCATGCGACCTCTCTGGCCAAAGAGATGAATGAGCGGAGAGGCTTGAAAGGCACCAAGCATATTGTTATTGGTAAGCCTCGTAAACCTCAAGCCTCGTAAATTAGCCCGAATCAAAATGAGTTTTGGCCTTGGTGCTTACAACTTGTAAGGCACGGGTATTAGTAGTTAACTTTCTGGTTGAAAAGCCCTTAAAAAAATAAATTAGGCCGCAACATGGTTACTGTGCGTCTAAAACCACTAAAAAATAATGGTACCGGGAGGGGGAATCGAACCCCCACATCCTTACGGATACCAGATTTTGAATCTGGCGCGTCTACCAGTTCCGCCATCCCGGCACAGAGTAGGTGGCGAAGCAGTATAGTGAAACAACTGCGTTAGGTCGACATAGTATTTAACAAACTTGATGGGATGTCGCTTTGGAACTAGAAAAATTCAGGTATTTCTTACCGAAAAACCTTGTAGCACAAGCTCCTTTAAAGCATCGGCGAGACGCACGGTTATTAGTGTCCGATAATTTGACCGGAGAGTTTCAAGACCGGAGAGTTTTGGATCTTTTGGGTTTGTTCCGTGCAGGGGATTTGTTAGTTTTAAATGACACTAAAGTTATCCCTGCTAGGCTAAGAGGTCGAAAAGATTCAGGCGGTCGCGTAGAAATTCTGGTTGAGAGGATAGTTTCCGATTCTCGTGCTCTGGCCCATGTAAAGTCTAATAAAACTCCTAAAAGTGGATCGGTGCTTATTCTTAATGGTAAGGCGCGAGTTAAGGTTCTAGGACGAGAAGGTAGTTTGTTCATCTTAGAAACCTCCACTGAGATGACATTTACTGATCTCTTGTCGCACTGTGGTGAGCTGCCATTACCCCCCTATATAACGCGGAGCCCGACTGCGCTTGATGAAAGCCGTTATCAAACTGTTTTTGCAAAGAACTCGGGAGCAGTCGCAGCGCCGACAGCCGGTCTTCATATTGATGAGAAACTACTGCTCGACCTGAAAGAGCTCGGGGTCGATATTGAATACGTGACGTTGCACGTTGGCGCTGGAACTTTCCAGCCCATAAAATCATCTTATATTGATGAGCATGTGATGCATTCTGAGCGAGTCGAGGTATCAGACTCCGTTTGCTTAGCAGTTAGGGAGACCCACAAACGGGGCGGAAGGGTTGTCGCTGCTGGAACGACTGTAGTGCGCGCGCTGGAGGCGGCCGCTTTAGGGAAAGATTATATTCAGAAATTTCAAGGTGAGACTAATATTTTCATACGAGATGGTTTTGACTTCTGTGCAGTCGACGTCTTGCTGACAAACTTTCATTTGCCATGCTCGACATTACTTATATTAGTAAGTGCTTTTGCTGGTTATGAACATATTTTTAAAGCTTATCATCATGCTATCGAAAAGGAATATCGTTTCTTTAGTTATGGAGATGCGATGTGGTTGGAAAGGGACAATTAGCGAGTAAATATATGAACAATTACCAAGTTACAGAAGGACAACAGTGAATTTCGCTTTTGAGATTCAAGCGAAAGATGGCTCAGCGCGCGCAGGTCGATTAGAGCTGCACCATGGAATAATAGAGACACCTGTTTTTATGCCAGTTGGCACGTATGGAGCGGTGAAAGCGATGACTCCGGAAGAACTTTCGGAGCTCGGTGCCCAAATAGTGCTCGGCAATACATTTCACTTAATGCTTAGGCCTGGCGACGAGGTCATCGGAGCTCATGCAGGATTACATGACTTCATGAATTGGCGAAAGCCTATTTTGACCGATTCTGGGGGATTTCAGGTTTTTAGTTTAGATTCTTTACGCAAGATCACGGAAGAGGGCGTGACTTTTCGATCTCCTCTAAATGGAGATTCCGTTTTTCTATCCCCCGAGATATCTATGCAGATGCAGAAGGTTATAAACTCAGATATCGTTATGATTTTTGATGAATGTACTCCCTATCCTGCCTCACATACTCGAGCTGAAGCGTCCATGGAAATGTCATTGAGGTGGGCAGCCAGAAGTAAAACTGCCCATGAAGGTAATTCCAACGCCTTGTTCGGGATTGTACAGGGCGGTATGTATGATGATCTTAGAGTGAGATCTGCCGACGGACTGATGGAACTAGGGTTCGATGGTTATGCCATCGGAGGCTTGTCCGTTGGTGAGCCGAAGGATGAAATGCAGCAGGTTATGGGGCAGACAGTGAGTCTATTACCGCCCACCTGTCCTCGTTACGTTATGGGGGTCGGGACTCCAGAAGACCTACTAGCGGGAATTCAACTTGGAGTTGATATGTTTGATTGCGTGTTACCGACCAGAAATGCTCGTAATGGCCATCTTTTCACGTCATCGGGGGTAGTTCGTATCCGCAATGCTAAATACAAATTATCAGCTAGGGCCCTTGATGAAAAATGCGAGTGCTACACTTGCAGCAACTATTCTTTAGACTACCTTCACCATCTGAGCCGCACAAATGAAATTTTGGGCGCGCGTTTAAACACCATACACAACTTGTTTTTTTATCTTAAGTTAATGCGTGATGCCAGGACGGCTATTAAGCTGGGTCGATTCTCGCTATTTCAGGATAATTTTTTAGATGAGTATAGGGGTTCAAAGGCCTAACATGTTATTGGTCAACTATGGCATACTCGCTGCTCGTAACTGAGAGGTGTTTTTTGTGAATTACTTTGTACAAGATGCGTTCGCGCAAAGCACGGCGGCAAGCCAAGAGCCAAGCTTTGCTAGTTTTCTACCGTTGATCATACTTTTTGTAGTGTTCTATTTCTTTTTGATACGTCCCCAGATGAAGAAGACGAAAGAGCACGCTAAAATGGTAAACAGTCTAGCTGTAGGCGATGAAATCGTCTCCGTGGGGGGGTTGTTTGGAAAAATCACTGCTCTTGGGGATAATTTCGTGCAGGCAGAAGTCGCGACTAATGTAAGTGTTAAAATACAAAAGAGTGCGGTCGCGCAGGTGATGCCTGCTGGAACTGATAAGGTTTTATGAGGCTCGAAAGTCTTTTAGTAATTTGATCAATTATCACTGATTTTGAACGGATGCCTTAAATGAATCAATATTCTAAGCTACGCTATATCGCCATTCTCGCAGTATTTGTGCTTGGATGTTTGTATGCGTTACCAAACTTTTATGGACATGACCCTGCATTACAGATTTCCTCTCTAAGAGGAAACTCCTTAGGTAATGAAGTTGTAGCGCAGGTTAACGATATCTTACTTGATAATAAGATACCCTTTAAGTCGATAGGACTGGATACTGGTAAGATTTTAGTGCGGTTCTCTAATTCAGACGAGCGTGATATGGCACGTGATTTGATGAATGCGTCGGCAGGCTTGCAGAATTATGTGATGGCTCTTAGCCTAGCAAATGCTAGCCCTGAATGGTTGCAATCTATCGGTGGGAAACCAATGTCGATGGGCCTAGATCTGAGAGGTGGTGTCCATTTTTTGATGGAAGTAGACACTAAAGCTGTTGCTAAGCAATCGGAAAGTCGATTTATATCAGAAATTAAAAACTCGTTTCGAAAGGATAAAATACGATATCGTTCTATTGTTCGCGGAGGGATTGGAATTCAGGTTGCTTTTATTAATGCGGATATGAAAGAACGCGGTTTAGTTTTGTTAAGTAATGAATTCCCGGGCTTGGAACCGCGCGATAATGGCGAGTCAACTGCCGTTGAGTTATCCGTTAGTGCTGATACTTTAGCTGATATTCAGAAGACTGCTCTGCAGCAAAACTTACAAACTCTCAGAAATAGAGTGAACGAATTTGGCGTTTCTGAGCCCGTTATTCAGCAGCAAGGTATCAATCGTATCGTGGTGCAGCTGCCAGGTGTGGAAGATACTGCTGAAGCTAAAAAAATTCTTGGCGCCACTGCAACTTTGGAGTTTCGCATGGTCGATGCGACTGGCGATATTCAGGCGGCAGTTGCCGGGAAAGTGCCTATTAAATCAAAGCTTTACTCAGAGCGTAACGGGAATAAAATTCTTTTACAAAAAAACGTCATATTGACTGGAGAATATATTATTGATGCTTCTTCAGGGCTTGAGGCTCAATCAGGAAGTCCTGCAGTTTTTATAACGCTTAATGGGAAGGGTGCCCGTGTTTTTAGTCGCGTCACCGGTCAGAGCATCGGGAAACCGATGGCTGTAGTGTATATAGAGCAGCGGAAAGGTCGTGCAGTTGAAGAGGTTATTAGTGTCGCCACGATTCAGGGTCAGCTGGGTAAGCGATTTCAAATTTCTGGTTTAGACAGCACCCAGGAAGCCCGCACACTAGCACTTCTTTTGCGGGCTGGTGCTTTAGCTGCGCCAATCGAAATAATAGAAGAACGTACGGTAGGTCCAACTCTTGGGAAGGACAATATTGACCGTGGATTTCGGTCGATGGTTTTTGGGCTCTCCTTAGTTCTAATTTTTATGGCCGTTTACTATCGGGGGCTTGGATTGGTAGCCAATTTTGCATTGACCTTTAATGTCATTTTGATTTGCGCTTTGCTGTCCGTGTTGCAGGCCACCCTTACTTTACCTGGCATCGCGGGCATAGTGCTGACTGTCGGTATGGCGGTGGACGCTAACGTGCTAATTTTTCAAAGAATTAGAGAAGAAGTAGCCAACGGAAACTCTCCTCAATCGAGTATAAGTGCGGGTTATGATAAAGCATTCTCCACCATCGCTGATGCGAGTATTACCACATTGATTGCGGCCATAGTTTTATTTAGCTTTGGCACAGGGCCAATTAAAGGCTTTGCTGTGACGCTTTGCATAGGTATTCTCACTTCAATGTTTACAGCGATCGCGGGCTCTCGGGCGATTGTCAACTTGGTTTTTGGGAAGCGTAGGCTTCTAAAAGTTTCCGTCTAGAGGACTGATCATGAGTTTACTTTCTAACACCAAAATAGACTTTTTATCCAAAGCGAATGCGGCGCTCTATTTATCACTGAGTCTAATGGTCCTGTGCTCTTTCTCTTTTTTCAATAAAGGCTTGAACCTCGGTATCGATTTCACCGGTGGGACTTTAGTCGAGCTTGGATTTGAACTGCCCGCAGATCTTGATTTCGTGAGGGAGAGATTAGATGAGTCGGGTTATGCAGGTGCAAGTGCACAGATTTTTGGATCTCCGAGAGAGGTTTTAATTCGCCTGCCCGCGCAGGTAGACGTGAACTCTTCGGATGTGAGTGAACGTATTTTGGCGGCGCTACCAAATACTGATATGAGACGGGTAGAGTTTGTTGGTCCTCAAGTCGGTAGCGAGCTTACAGAAGACGGTTTCTTAGCACTGCTATACGCCTTCGGTGGAATATTGATTTATGTGATGCTTAGGTTCACATTGAAGTTTGCGATAGGTGCTGTGATTGCTATTGTCCATGACGTTGTTGTCACTGTTGGTCTCTTTTCTGTATTTGGTCTTGCATTTGACCTCACTGTTTTAGCGGCAGTTTTAGCTGTTATTGGGTACTCTCTGAATGATACTATTGTTCTTTACGATAGAGTCAGAGAGAACTTTAGATTTTATCGGAACAAGAATTCGCGAGATATAATTAACCAATCTATCAATCAGACCTTATCTCGAACTTTGGTTACTTCAGGAACGACTTTAGTTGTTGTGCTTGCGCTGTTTTTCCTCGGTGGGGAGCTGATTCATGGATTTGCTACTGCGCTTATCGTTGGAATAATGGTCGGCACTTACTCTTCAATTTTTGTGGCGAGTAGTTCGCTGATTTTCTTAGGTGTCAATAGCGTTGATCTTATGCCTGTTGAGAAAGATGGCGAAGATTTAGAAAATCGCCCGTGAGCTAGCTTGCGGACGCCAGTATGGAACTGCTCATAGATCGACAAATTACTGGTGCTGAAAAAATATTCTCTCGCTTAGGTTCCGTTAGGCTTTTTGACGGCAGAGATATCTCCTCGGCCGATCTAGGGAAGGCGGAAGCTCTGCTTGTCAGATCTGTCACAAAAATTGACGCGGATCTCTTGTCCTCCAGCCGCGTTAGAGTTGTGGCTAGCGCCACCTCAGGAGTTGATCACGTTGACTTATCTTTCCTGAGGAAAAGCGGAATTCAGTTCTTTGATGCCAAAGGTTCCAACTCCCGATCCGTCGCGGAATATGTTGTCTGCTGTCTTTTTGATTACTGCCAGTTAACTGATGCGAGACTAGATGACCTGACTGTCGGAATCATTGGATTTGGATGTGTTGGAAGTGCTCTTGGTCAGATGTTAGACGACTTGTCAGTAGAGTTTGTTGTTTACGATCCCATAAACAAAGCTACGGATAACGCGCAACGGGCGAGTTCTCTTGATGAAATCTTTCAGTGTGATGTTGTTACACTGCATGTCCCTTTGACCTTCGAGGGTGAATTTCCAACTGCCGGAATGATTAGTGAGGAGTATCTGGAAAAGCTGAAGCCCGGTCAATTAATCATTAATTCTGCACGAGGAGGGGTGCTCGATGAACAAGCTTTAGTGAGGCGTATTCATCGGACAAACCAGTTATACGCAATTATAGATTGTTGGGAACATGAGCCTGACATTAATTCTGAGCTACTGGCTTCGGTATGGAGAGGAACACCCCATATCGCTGGGCACTCTCTTGAGGCGAGGCATAGAGCTGCAGAGATACTATATGGCTCTCTCAGCGAATGGCTGAATGTTGATGTCCTCGCTTTTCCTTCTGTTGAGAGCAGTTGCCCGAGTAGAGAACTTGTGGCTCATGCAGACCTGACCATCCGGGATGCTCTCCTAAATGTTTGCCCCTTGGAAGTCTATACACGCAAGATTAGGGGACTCTTGGAAATGACAGTGGGCGACAAGAAGGCATATTTTGACATCATACGTCAGGAGAGTGGGCTTAGGAGCCAATTTTCCGCTTATAGTGTTGAGCCTTTAAAATTGAATAATGCTATTATCCCTACAATAAAAACCTTAGGTTTCAAATAAACCTTATTTCTTCTTCCGGAGATTTTTACGCCATGACTTCCGATACTATTGGGACGCCTCTATCTGGTAACGCCACTCGCTTATTACTCCTTGGATCTGGTGAGTTAGGCAGAGAGGTCGCTTTGGAAGCGATCCGCTTAGGGCTTGAAGTGATTGCTGTAGACAGGTATGCGAATGCTCCTGCTATGCAAGTTGCCCATCGGTCTCACGTTATAGATATGCTAGATAGTGTAAAACTTCGAGAGCTGATAATCGGCGAAAGCCCCGATTTTGTTGTGCCGGAAGTTGAGGCCATCGCTACAGAGGTGCTCGTTGACCTAGAAAGAGAAGGTTTACGAGTTGTCCCTATAGCTACTGCCACTCTTTTGACTATGGATAGGGAAGGTATCCGGACTATGGCTGCGGAGGAATTAAAGCTCCCTACGTCTAAATATATATTTGCGGGAACAGAGCAGGACTGTATAAGTGCGATAGAAGAGATAGGAATGCCATGTTTCGTTAAGCCAGTGATGAGCTCCTCTGGTAAAGGGCAAATGTTGGTGAAGACCGAAAAAGATAAGTCTTTAGCTTGGCAATTTGCGGTGAGTGGAGGAAGAGGAAAGCAGGCTAGAGTTATTATTGAAGGAATGATTGACTTTGATTATGAGATTACCCTATTAACCGTTAGGCATGCTGGGGGGGTTGAATTTTGTGCTCCGATCGGGCACATGCAAATAGAAGGTGACTATAGAGAGTCATGGCAACCTCAGCCCATGAGCAAATCTGCTCTCAATAAGTCTAAAGAGATAGCGTCTGCTGTGGTCGATGCCTTAGGTGGATGGGGTGTCTTTGGTGTAGAGCTTTTCGTTTCAGGAGATGAGGTATGGTTCAGTGAGGTGTCACCGAGACCTCATGATACGGGTATGGTAACCATGATATCTCAAGACCTTACTCAGTTTGCTCTTCATGTGAGAGCTCTTCTTGGTGTGAAAATAGCTTCTATTTCCTCGCGAGGACCATCTGCTAGCTGCGCGATTTTAGGCTACGGGACCGGCTCCACACTTGATTACACAGGACTCACCGATGCTCTTTCCGATGATCGGGTCGATATACGTTTATTTGGGAAACCTGAGGTAGTGGGCGCGCGCCGACTAGGTGTCGCTTTAGCTCGTTCTGAAAACATAGAGAAGGCGAGAAGAAAAGCTAGAGCCAGTGCCGCAAAAATTATTATTAGTGTAGGTTAACTAGAATTTCCTTTCCTTTATGGTAACATTCCCTTCGCGAAGGGCTTTCCTGCTGAAGGACCTTCCACACTGATTAATAATTAAATTTTTGTTAACTCAGCCTGGAGTAGGGGTGTCTTGTTGAAAGGCTCATTCGTTGTCCCGTTGTTGGTTCGTCCAAAACGATATTGAATCTAGAGAAATATATAAAATGAATAGAATACTTGGTTTATTGCTTAGTTTAATTGTTGTTTTAACTACCCCCATGATCCATGCTGAGGAGACGCCTGCTGAGCTTGTGAAAAGCACTACGGCTCTTGTTCTGGATAGAGTCCAAAGAGATAAGATTATCCTAGAAGCAAACCCCAAAGAGATGTTGAACTTAGTGTCTGAATATATATTCCCTTTTTTTGATTTTCATATTATCTCCAAATGGGTTTTGGGTAAGGCATGGGTTTCGGCTGATGATGAGAGCAGAGCGATATTTATCGATCAGTTTCGCAAGTTGCTAGTGCGCACTTATGCTACAGCATTGCTACAATTCTCCGATCAAACAATAGAGTACCCAGAAGTCGACCAGAAGACTGGAAGTAGAGCTGTAGTTGTTAAGCAAGTTATTAATACACCAAATATGAAAGCAATCCCAATTGTTTATAGACTGTATCAGAAGGCTGGAGCTTGGAAAGTTTTTGATGTGTCTGTCGATAGCGTGAGTTTGGTGAAAACTTATCGAGCTTCCTTTGGGTCTCTGATTGCAGATAAGGGATTAGATGGATTAATAGAGATATTGCAAGAAAAGAATGCTGGGTTTTCTCGGTAGGGAAAGTTTAGTCCATGAGTCTGATCAAGGGATTTAAAGAAAATGACACCCGAAGAAATTAAAGCGTTGATTGAAATAGGAATCCAAAGCTGCGAGGCATTTGTAGATGGAGACGGATCCCATTTCGTTGCGCATGTTGTTAGTGATGAGTTTGTAAACAAGACAATTATTAAACAGCATAAGATGGTCTATGCATCGCTTGGCGACCGGATGGAGTCTGCAATCCACGCACTATCCATCCAAACTTATACCACCGAGTCTTGGAAGAAAGCTAAGAGGTTCCAAGTCCTCTCTTGAGCTGAAAATGGAGAAGCTTATAATAAAAGGGGGCAATCCTTTAGTCGGAGAAATCCGCGTGTCTGGAGCTAAGAACGCGGCATTACCTATCTTGGCAGCTAGCCTCTTGGCAGACGAGCCACTAAAGATAGGGAACCTCCCCCACTTGCAAGATATAACCACGACTATGGAGCTTTTAGGGAGCATGGGTCTGACCCTAACCGTGGGGGATCGACTTCAAGTCGAAATCGATGGCGGGACTATCTCGAATTTTTTTGCACCATATGAGCTTGTTAAAACTATGCGCGCATCAATTTTGGTTCTAGGGCCATTGCTTGCGAGGTTTGGACAAGCAGAAGTGTCGCTGCCTGGTGGTTGCGCTATAGGTTCACGCCCAGTTGACATACATCTACACGGCTTATCTGCAATGGGGGCTGAAATCGAAGTCTCCGGAGGATATATAAAAGCTAAAACTACTGGTTTAAAAGGTGCGGACATTATTTTAGATAAAGTAACCGTTACTGGAACTGAGAACCTTTTGATGGCAGCAACTCTGGCCGATGGCGTTACTACGATTAAAAATGCTGCCCGCGAACCGGAAGTAGTAGACCTTATCTGTTGCCTTCAGGAAATGGGAGCTAATATTTCTGGTGCAGGGACTGATACTCTTCGGATTGAAGGTGTGAAATCTCTCACGGGTACGACCTATGATATTTTGCCTGACAGAATCGAGACAGGGACATATTTAGTTGCTGCGGCAATGACCGGTGGACATGTAAAACTTAAAGACACACGTCCTGAACTTTTGGAGGGCGTCATTTCGAAGTTAACCGAGGCAGGTGCAACTGTGACTCGCGGGCTAGATTGGGTCGAACTACAAATGAAAGGACAAACTCTCAAGGCAGTGGACATAAATACCGGCCCGTATCCAGGGTTCCCGACAGATATGCAGGCACAGTTCACTGCTTTGAATGCAGTCGCTGAAGGAGTAGGGGTAGTTGTGGAGTCAGTATTTGAAAACAGATTTATGCATGTGCAAGAGCTAATGCGCATGGGTGCTAGTATTAGATTGGAAGGGAATGCAGCTATCGTGACGGGCGTGAAAAATTTGACTGGGGCACCCCTAATGGCAACGGATCTCCGCGCATCTGCTAGTCTCGTCCTTGCTGGACTTGTTGCTACAGGAGAAACTGTAGTAGATAGAATTTATCACATTGACCGAGGCTATGAGACAATCGAAGAGAAACTTATGAATCTCGGTGCAAAGATAAAAAGAGTCCCGCGCTAAACCAATCATTGCGGACTAAAGGACTGGCGGGATTCTTGCTACTATGTCATTAACTGGATTGCATATGAACAATAAATTAATAGCAGAATCGGATGGGATAATCTTGGCAGTTGCCAAAGGTCGAATCTTGGAGCAGGCTCTTCCTCTACTTGAACGTGTGGGTATTTGTCCTAAAGAAGATTTAACTGAATCTAGGAAATTAGTCATAGAAACTACTAGAGCAGGATTGCATCTTGTGGTTATCAGACCAACTGATGTGCCAACTTTTGTTGAATATGGAGCTGCCGATTTAGGGATTACAGGAAAAGATGTTCTGATGGAGCATGATAGTAATGATTACTATGAGCCGTTAGATTTGAAGATTGCTAAATGCCGATTAATGGTAGCTGGTTTGCCTGGAGTCGAAGTATCTAACAATAGGATAAGAGTCGCGACTAAATATGCGAAAATAGCTCGTGATTATTATGCCAAACTTGGGATTCAGGCCGAGATCATAAAGTTGTATGGATCAATGGAGCTTGCTCCTCTAGTAGGATTGTCTGAAAGAATTGTCGATCTCGTGGATACTGGCAATACATTGAAGGCCAATGGGCTGATAGCTATGGAAGACATTTGCGAAATTAGTTCTCGCCTTATAGTAAATAAAGCTGCTATGAAGACGAAACATGCCTTGATCAAAAAACTCATAGTTACGATAGAAGATTCTTTAGGGTAGCTTGCTGTGCCTCCAAAACTCAAAATTCTGAGCACGACGGATAAGGACTTTGATTCTCAATTTAAGTTATTACTTGAACGAGAATTGCAAGATGAACAACAGGTTGCATCAGTGGTGCGCGAGATCGTGAGATCTGTTCGCTCTGGGGGCGATGCGTCGCTTCTACGGTATACCAATGAGTTGGATAGACGGCAGGAATCGAGTGTTGCGGATTTAGAAGTCTTCGATTTTGAGGAGGCTCTGCTGGGTCTTGACAAGTCATTAAAGCAGAGCTTAATGACTGCTGCGGATAGAATTAAGAGCTATCACGAGAAACAGAAAATGAGCTCTTGGGAGTTCAAAGATGATATGGGGAATTCTCTAGGACAACGTGTGATTCCTATTGAGCGAGCGGGGGTTTATGTGCCTGGAGGGAAGGCGTCTTATCCGTCTTCGGTTCTCATGAATGTAATACCAGCTAAAGTGGCTGGAGTGTCCGAAATCATTATGGTAGTTCCTTCTCCAGATGGATTTGTTGAGGATGTTGTTCTTGCAGCAGCAGCTATAGCGGGAGTAGATAAAGTATTCACCATTGGTGGTGCTCAAGCTGTTGCCGCTCTTGCCTTTGGGACTGAGACTATTCCTCGTGTTGATAAAATCGTTGGGCCAGGCAATATCTTTGTGGCTAAAGCAAAGGCAATGTTGTTTGGAGAAGTTGGAATTGACATGATTGCAGGACCTTCTGAAATCTTGGTGATTTGCGACGGGTTGACTAACCCCGATTGGATTGCGATGGATCTTTTCTCTCAGGCTGAGCACGATGAGCGCTCTCAAGCCATCTTAGTATCCACTAGTGTTGATTTTTTAGGTGAAGTGCAAGCGAGTATTCAACGACTGCTTCCTACTATGTCGAGGAAAGACGTTATTGCCGCCTCTCTTGCTAAAAATGGTGCCTTCATTTCTGTAGATAACATGGATGAGGCTATCGAGCTTGTGAATCGTATAGCACCAGAGCATTTAGTGATGTCTGTAGAAAATCCCCGAAACTATCTAAGCAATATTCAACATGCGGGATCGATCTTTCTAGGACGTCATACACCAGAAGTTTTTGGAGATTACTGCGCGGGCCCTAATCACGTGCTACCTACTTCCGGAACAGCAAGGTTTTGCTCGCCATTAAGCGTCTATGATTTTCAGAAACGGTCCTCAGTTCTGGAATGTTCCATAGATGGGGCTTCTCAGTTAGCAGATCTCTCTTTTCAACTTGCTACTTCAGAAGGTCTTGATGCACATGCTTTGTCGGCCAAGTATAGGGCGTCTAAGAAATGAGTGCGGCGGCAAGAATAAAAAGATTAATACCACAGAATATATTGGACCTGGCTCCTTATCCTGCTGAGACTTTCCGGGGCAGTATAAAGCTTGATGCGATGGAAAATCCCTATCCGATATCCGAAGCTTTATCCGGAAAATGGCTACAAGCTCTCGGCGCGGTTGACATAAATAGATACCCTGATCCGCGTGCCGCCATCCTAAGAGAGAAGATTCGTAAATTTTACGATCTAGATAATGCAATAGAGATGGCCTTTGGTAATGGGTCCGATGAGTTGATCCACTTACTATGCCTAGTTTTTGCTAAGGATAGATCGTCTGTCGTGCTTTGTCCGGAACCTACTTTTTCAGTTTATAAATTAGCGGCGACAGCCGTTGGTATGGACTATGTTGGGATCCCTCTTAAAAGATACGACTTTTCCCTAGATTTAGAAGCGATGGAAGCGGCCGTTTGTGAGAAACAGCCGAGCTTGGTTTTCCTTGCAAGCCCCAACAACCCGACAGGAAACCTTTTAAATATTTCTGACATAAAAAAAATCTGCTCACAGACTCCTGGGGTAGTAGTGCTAGATGAAGCCTACTTTCGCTTTGCTAATGGTTCTGCTTCAGCAGAATTGCTTTCTATCGAAAATTTACTGGTTCTACAGACCTTCTCTAAAATTGGGTTTGCTGGACTGAGATTAGGTGTCCTCTTCGCTGCCAATCCTTGGATAGAAGTCATTGAACGAGTTCGAATGCCTTATAACATCAATTCCTTAACTCAAGCTGGTGCTGTTTTTGCCATAGAAAATGCTAGCTATATCGATAATCAAATTAATCTGATTGTTTTAGAGCGACAGAAAATGTTTAAACGATTGCTCGGCATGCCTGGCCTTCGTGTTTGGCCAAGCAGTGCAAATTTTATCTTGTTTAAATCACTAGAAATGACTGGAGATGAGGTTTTTTCCGGGTTGCTGGATGCTGGTATCCTTTTAAAGAATATGAGCGGTTCGGGAACAGCCCTGAAAGACTGTCTAAGGGTAACTATTGGTACGCCGTCCGAAAACGAGAGGTTTTTAGCGGCGTTATTTATTATTTTGTCAGCCAGTTGAGTTTGCTCGACTAGACTGAGTACTTAGGTTTCAGGTATTTGGTTATTTACTATACCCGTGTCCCTGTTATGCGTATTTAATGGTATAATCTCGCGGAACAAAACCTGCCCACCGTGCTAAATTACGAGCTTTCTTTTTAAGCGTGTCATGGTTGGTCGGTGTGGGATATAGCTTCAGTGAAACAGCGAAGCAATTTCATCACTAAGAAGAACCTGTGTGTTCTTTGATATTTTTTAGTTAGGGAGTGAAAGAGAGGATGAGTTCAGACTCTATTGATATGGAACGACGTCAGTTTCTCACTGGAACTGCAACGGTACTGGGTGGCGTGGGAGCCAGTGTAGCTGCCATTCCTTTTGTTTCTACATTTCAGCCCAGCGCACGCGCGAAAGCTATTGGCGCGCCGGTTGAAGCAAACATTGATCAGATTGAACCGGGACAGAGAGTCACTTATAAGTGGCGCGGGAAGCCTGTTTGGATCGTCCGGCGGACTGAAGAGCAATTGAAAGCGCTGGAGGACTCTACTGCGGTTCTTGCTGATCCAGAGTCGGCTAAGTCAATACAACCTGTCTTCGCAGAAAATTCATGGCGTTCATTGAACAGAGAATATTTAGTTTTGGTCGGGATATGCACTCATTTAGGTTGTTCTCCTAGTTTTCGCCCGTTATTGTCGGATGAGATTATGGGCTCCGATTGGCAAGGAGGCTTCTACTGTCCTTGCCATGGGTCTAAGTTCGACTTGTCTGGCAGAGTGTATGCGGGTGTTCCCGCACCTACTAATATGGATGTGCCACCTTACAAGTTCTTGACTGACACAAGGATATTGATTGGGGAATCAGAGGAGGCAGGCTCTTGAAATCGGTAATAGTGAAAAACTTGCTTGGACTGAGAAACTGGATTGACGCACGCTTCCCTCTAATGCAGCTTTGGAACGAGCATGTTGGCCAGTATTATGCCCCTAAGAATTTCAACTTTTGGTATTACTTTGGCGTCCTAGCACTTGTCGTTTTGGTTATTCAAATACTAACGGGTATTTGGCTGGTTATGAGCTATAAGCCAGACGCAAATTTTGCGTTCGCTTCTGTAGAGTACATGATGAGAGATGTTGAGTGGGGATGGTTGATTCGCTATATGCATTCGACCGGGGCCTCTTTCTTCTTTATAGTCATATACTTGCACATGTTTCGAGGCATTATGTATGGTTCTTACCAAAAGCCTCGTGAGCTGCTGTGGATTTTAGGAATGTGCCTTTATCTTGCGCTTATGGCTGAAGCTTTTTTTGGGTATTTACTCCCTTGGGGACAAATGTCTTATTGGGGCGCTCAGGTTATAATCTCGCTTTTTGGCGCTATTCCTTTCGTTGGAGAGACCTTGTCTTTGTGGATAAGAGGAGATTATGTTGTTTCTGACATTACGTTAAATCGCTTTTTTGCTTTTCATGTTATCGCTTTACCTTTTGCAATTGCCGGTTTGGTTGTTTTGCATATCTTAGCCTTACATCATGTGGGGTCGAATAATCCTGATGGCATTGATATTAAGGCTAATAAAAATGCTCAGGGAAACCCTGTTGATGGGATACCTTTTCATCCTTACTACACGACTAAGGATGCACCTGCAGTCGTTGCATTACTAATCCTAATGGCAGTGGTGATATTTTTTGCTCCAGAGATGGGAGGATATTTTTTAGAGCATAATAATTTTGTTCCCGCTGACCCGTTGAAAACACCGGAGCATATCGCGCCAGTGTGGTATTTTACGCCTTTTTATTCGATATTGAGGGCTAATACCATTAATTTCTTTATGGTCCCCGCCAAACTTTGGGGTGTAATCTTTATGGGCCTAGGGACCATGGTGTTTTTTCTACTTCCTTGGTTAGATAAGGGGAAAGTCCGTTCTATACGTTATCGTGGATGGATATACAAAACTGCATTAGGCCTTTTCGTCGTGTCTTTTCTCATTCTCGGATATCTTGGGCTTTTACCTCCCACTCCGGCGAGAACAGCTTTAGCTCAAGTATGTACTGTGATCTATTTTCTCTTTTTCTTGTTGATGCCTTTTTATACCAAATGGGATAAAACTAAGCCTGTACCAGAGAGAGTGACATAATCATGGTTAAAATAATTTCATATCTTGGATTAATTGTCTGGGCACAGCTTTCGATGTCTGCTGAGGGGGGAACGAAGTTGATGCAGGCGAACGTTGATATCGCAAATACCGTATCTCTTCAAAATGGAGCGAAGTTGTTTATCAACTATTGTGTAAGCTGTCACTCTGCCGAGTATATGCGCTACAACCGTATGGCTAAAGACTTGGGATTGAGTGATGATATGGTCAAAAAAAATCTTATGTTTGCTTCCGATAAGATTGGAGATACCATGACAATCGCAATGCGGCCCGATGATGCGGAACAGTGGTTTGGCGTTCGGCCCCCTGATTTGTCGGTTATTGCCAGATCGAAAGGTGTGGACTATCTTTACTCCTTTCTAAATGGATTTTATGTTGACTCTTCTCGCCCTACTGGTGTGAATAACCATTATTACCCGAATACAGCAATGCCACATGTATTGTGGGAATTGCAAGGCTTCCGAGATAACCATGGAGACGCTTATCAAACATCTTCGGATGGGGAAATGACTCCTGTTCAGTATCAACAAGCTACGCGAGATTTAGTAGCGTTTTTAGATTATGTTGGAGAACCTGCAAAGCTAGTTAGATATAAGATAGGCTTTTGGGTTATTGCATTTCTGCTGGTTCTTTTCTTAGTTGCTTGTATGGTTAAAAAAGAGTATTGGAAGGATGTCCATTAGTATGACAGGTTTATCAAATAGACGATCGGTAATGACGCTATATACTGACGCTAGCGATCCTTTGGGGCACAGCGTTAGATTGGTTCTTCGAGAAAAAGATATAAATTCCAATGTAGTGCTGGTGCCAGATGGTACTAGGCCTGAAATCTTGAATGATTTTAATCCCTATGATACTACGCTTACCCTAGTAGATAGAGACCTAGTGCTTTACGATTCACATACTATTTTAGAGTATTTGGACGAGCGCTATCCACATCCTCCGTTAATGCCAGTCGATCCTGTTGCTCGTGCGAACAATAGGCAGTTCCGCTATAGAATAGTCAGAGATTTATATAAGTTTGCACGAGACATAATCGGTGAAGATGAAGTAGCTGCGGCGACTGCAAGAAAAGCTATGCGGGATGACCTAATGGCCATTTGCCCTTTGTTCTTGCAGCACGCTTATTTCATGTCAGACGAATTTTCCTTAGTAGATATCTGTTTGGCCCCTATTTTATGGCGCCTACCTAGTTATGGGATAAAACTAGGTCCCCCTGGTAAATCACTGTTGAATTATGCAGATGTGATATTTAGTCGAAATGCGTTTCAGGAAAGTTTGGCTGAAACCGATAAGATATTTAGAGACGAGTCTTAAAGTATTTCTATTACATGAGATAGTTATGATATCTGTTCATCCTTATATTTTAAGAGCTTTATACCAGTGGATTTGCGACACTAACTTAACTCCTCAACTTTTGGTAGATACTGATAATCTTGAGGTGGTGGTTCCTAAAGAATATATTGAGAATGATCATATTATTTTAAATATAAGTCCTACAGCCGTGCGTGATTTAGTTCTAGGGGATGAATATATTATGTTTAACGCTCGTTTTGGGGGTAGATTTAGAGAAATTTCAGTGCCGATTAGTTGTGTTCAAGCCATATATGCACGAGAAAGCAACCAAGGATTGTCTCTTGCACAATTCGATATGGAACAGCCTCACGAGGCTGGTGATAAGTCCTCGAAGGAAAAGAGCGTGTCTGTCTCAGACAGCCAACGGAAGGCCAAGTCTAAGCCTAGTCTAAAGATTGTGAAGTAGGCTTATCTTTTTGGGCATCAACACTCTTGCTTTCAAATATGGTGATCACACGATTTACACCGGTAGTTTTCCTTATCATAGAGCTTACTAATTCTTTTTCGGCGTCATTAACTATTCCCATTAAATAAACCGTGCCTCCCGAACAGACGATTTTTATCTCAGAGGACTTTATGCTCGCGCCTGCTAAGAGTCTTATACGTACTTTTACGGCCAAATATTTGTCGCCTAGCGCTGAAAAAAAACTTGGTTTTCTTGAGACGGTAATTTCATTATGTATTTGCCTAATTTTAGGAATTAACATTGTATCTTTAAGAATTTTCAATCGGGCATTTTCAGTTGAAGCGGTCCCAGTTAATAAGAGCACTTCGTTATAGCTCAGTACTTTAATAGCAGAGCCTTGATAGGTTTTTTTGTTGGTGTTTATGACACGCTTTGCCTTGAGAGTTATTGCCTTATCTTCGATAAATGTTCCTATAGTACGACTTTTACCTGCACATGCAGCTATGACTAACACCAAGAGAGTGAGTAGCAAGGAGTGTAGTTTTTTCTTTACTATCCCGCTTCTCATTACGTGTAAAAATTACGCTCCAGTGCGCGCCTTACATTTCCGGAAGCAGTAAGACTTAATATTGTCTCACGTTGACAGTTTTTATTCATATACGTTAGGACCATTTTTTGGTTATGCTTCCGTTTTCAGTCGGAGTCTCACAAAAGTTACACGATACGGAGATATATTCATACAGACTAGATTTTAGTCTAAAAAGGGATTGTACTGTTAGCATATGATCACATAGCATTTTGAATTTTTAATTCAAAACTCAAGATTATTGGAGACTGTTACTTCTAGGATTAAACTTTAATTAATACGAGGCGTGAGATGCAGTTTCATAAAAAAGATAACCTTAATGTGGAGCATATTAATGCGGGACCAGCTATTTACATAGTCTCTACCCCTATAGGTAATCTCGACGACCTAACATATAGAGCTCACAATGTCCTCAAAAGCGTCGATGGCATTCTTGCGGAGAATCCGAGGCACAGCTCTCGCCTATTATCGCACTATGGAATCGTGACTCCGATGCGACAGTACCATGATCATAATGAAAAAAAAATAACGGAAAAAATTATAAATGAGGTTATAGAAAAAGAT
>Ga0233432_10002061_pt1 | contig 18962 bp, 26 predicted proteins | sample SI_122_August201_6_FD_179870 | JGI IMG/M metagenome (GOLD analysis project Ga0233432, IMG submission 179870) | Seawater microbial communities from Saanich Inlet, British Columbia, Canada - SI_122_August2016_10_MG | ecosystem: Environmental > Aquatic > Marine > Inlet | place: Canada: British... | reverse complement strand
TCTTAATTCTGTATTAATCAATCTGTATTTTTTATCTTTAGAACAATAAAGAACATATGCATCATTCCACATATGATCCTCATACATTATGCATTGGTAACAGTTTATAATTTTAAAATGTTTTTTAAGTTTTTGAAATAATCCTCCACTATAAATTAATGGAGCTAAATAATTTATAAAATGTTCTTCTTCATCATTAAAATTATTATACCCTTTTACACATTCAGTTATCTTTTCTGCTAAGTCGTAAACTAGTTCTGGTTTCCATTTATTTAAAACATTCAAAAGTTTATCTATGTTTAGATTTTTATAAAAATGATCGATTTTTCTTTTATTTTTCGTCTTTTTATTTTCAACTACCTCTATATTTTTATCAACCTTTACACCCAGCATAATGTTTTTGCAGATCTGACATTGTTGTTTACCAACTAAAACTTTTGGAACTTTGAGTAATTTAAAATTATTTACACAATGATTTGTTTCACATCTAACATATCCATAGACTGGTTTTTTTTTAATTACTCCCATATCTTCTTCATAAATTTTTTGTTCTTTTTTAATTTATCCCCTATCAAACTAATTATATTAGTGTCAATTTTTGTCATTTCGGCAACTAAAATTGGATCATTAAAAATATATTTAGGCATATAAGATGTGGCTAAATCGTATAATTTATCTTTATTAGTATTAAAAATTTTAATTAAAAATTTTTTATCTTTTGTTCTAAGCATTTTTAAAATTCTAATCTCTTCTGCTAAATCTTTATCTTGCTGCGTTTTTAAAGGAACAAATGATAATAAGCCTTCTAAATCCTCTTTAGAATGAATAATTTCAATAATGAATTTGGGATCATTTTTAAAGTTAAATTTGTCACCCATAATATATTTATAAAAATTGAATTTTTTAAATTTTTGATTTGGATTTTCTCTAAAGTGCTCTTGAATTAACCAGATAGGATTTTGTTTTTTAAAATATTTTTCAGGATATTTTTTTAAATAGTTGGTTTCAACAACAGTATCATTTTTATAATGACTATAAAAAGAAACTTCATCTTTAAATATTTTATTTTCAACCCTTTTTGACTTAAGTACTTTTTTATTTTCTTTAATTGACCAATTAGGTAAAGTTGATTTACCCTTAGGTTTATAAATACTAAAGTCCTTAATAGAGTTTGAATTGTATCTATAATACAATAATTTAGATTTTGATTTATCTACTTCAGATTTTACCTGATCTAGATTAGGTAAAGTTTTAAACGATTTAATATAATGATATTCATCGTTTCCATCTTCTTCTAAAAACATTAACATTAAATGATGTTTGTTATCTATTTTAGAATAAAAACAAGCTATATAATAAACGTAATGACCACTTCCTTTAAAGCTTATACTTCCCAAAAATGACAGAGAAAAATCTTTTGCTTTCTCAAACACAATTCCATGTAGCATGTAATCTTTTAAAAGATTTAAAGTTTCAAAATTGTCTACAAGCTCATCTCTTTCATAATTTGAATTTGATGTGAAATTTAAGTTTAATGATGAAAGATTAAATATATGTCTTCTTACAAAATACTTATCAATATTTTTTTTATTAATTAGATTATTTTTTTTGAAAAAATCTTTCAAAGCTTTCTGTGCGCTATGATTAAATGCGTTTTTCTTTTTATCTACTTCTTTATTAATGTCGCCATAGAAATATTTTAAATAGGTGAGCTGATGTTCAATATCATTATAATCAAGTACATTTTTTAAGACGACTTCTTCACCCCAACCCAATTCTCCTGTTGGGTGTTCATTTTTAATATCTTTTAGAAATGATGCTGATTGTAAGTTTTTTATAATAAAATCTATACGCTTCATTTAGATCATTCTATTTCACTTAGCCAATTAGGCCAAGATCTTGAATTTGGATCTCTTTCTAGTTTAAATTCCTCAATTATCATTCTCATAATTTCTGACTTTTGATATCCTTGATTATAAAGCTCTTTAGCTCTTTTAATTTTTGCATTTTTTAATTTTTGAACTTCAGAATTATATTGGATAAAATTTCCACCAGGATTGCCTATAAGTCTCTTATTTCCCAGCATAGCCTTTGCTCTCTTTTCTTCAAGAACTTTGGTTAATTGTTTTCTCTTTTTAAGAGCCACTTCAGCAAGTGATTTATTATTAAAGATTTGCAAACCTCTAAACTCCATTGGAATATTACTGTTCTTTGTCTGAGGTGTAGAAAATAAAATTTTGTATTTTCCATTTAAATTGTTTTTATCTACAGGTCTAATTTTATTATGATTGCTCATCTTCATCACCTCTTGCAATTTTAAGCATCTTTATTTCATTTTCAATCATTTCAAATTTGTGACGATCACATCGATAAATAAAATACTTTAATGAATTTAATGGAAGAAAATAAACCTTTAAAACTAAATTCAAGAAAGGTTTATTCTCATAAAATTTTCTTTTAGCACACTTATGAAGTTCTCTATGAGTTAATAACCAACCAAGGTAATTTTTCCATTCAAGTCGATTTTCCAATCTTTCTTTGATTATTTCATTAAGATTATTTTTCATTAAGATCTCCTAAGCTATCAATTACTGATCTTTGTCTAGCATAAGCACAATTTTTGCAGCTTTTATTTGACTCAGGAATCTTCTCAGAGTTAATAGTATCTATCATATTTTGTATTTCATTATCTAAATAATCGGTTTCTATTTTATGATGAATTAAAGTTTCAGAAAATTTAATTTCAGCATTAAATCCCTCTTCAACATCTAGGCCATTTACTACATACAAGTAACTGTCATCTGATATTCCATACTCCAAGTTCATTCCTTTCATTAAATAAGCATAAAAATCTAACTGAGTTTTATAACTTCCATGATACCCACTTTTATCAAAGTAAGTATCTTGTGAAACTTTTTTAGGACTAGCTTGAGATTTATAATCTACTACTATTAACTCTTTTGTTTTAGTATTAAACCAAACATCATCAATTCCTCCTTGAAGAATTATGTTAGTATTTTTAAATTTATACTTAAGTCCTTGAGTTTTAGATTCTCTCCATACATCTATTATTTGCCATTCTTTCTCTTCTTTTTTGCTATTTATTATCTTTGTTATCCCAGCATCATATGGAACGATATGATCAAGCCCATCCTCAACTAATTTTCTGTGTGGCTTTTGATTTTTTCTGCATTCATCAAATTCTTTTTTTAAAAGTGTATCAGTTAATTCATTTAGTTTGAATTGCGGCATACCTGGTGATTGTAAACCTTTAACTAGTCTTAAATAAAAACATCTAGGACAATCTTTAAATTCTCCAAATCTACTTCGACTAATTTTAAAATCATCCTTTTGATTTGGTTTATAAATTCTCCATTTTTGACTGTTTAATCCAGTTGCCTCAACATACTCACCTTTAGTATTTCTTTTTAAATCAATCATTAATGAACCGTCCTTGTTTTTTCCTTACTAGCGTACTCTATTCTACCAACAACTAATCTTAATTTATTCATTAAGATTTCCCATTTTTCTTCATGCTTATTGGGATTTATCCATGGTAAATCATTAGGCTCAACTTCAAGCATATTACACATAATACTATCAATATCTCTTAACACTTGTTGACGATCTTCAGGGATTTGATCTTCAAACATTTTAACTAACTTTTCATTATTAGTTAATTCATTTTTATCTTTAAGATTATTTTTTTTCATTTAATTTAATCTCCCTACGCATTCATAAGATTGATTTTCATCCTCTAAGACCCTATTGTTAACTAATATTCTAACAACTTGTGCTCTAGATAAAGTTATTCCAGGAGATAGTGCTGTGGCTAGTTCTTCGATTTTCTTATAACAATCATTGTCTATTGCTACAGATTTATATTTTGTCTTGTCGGTCATTGTTACCTTTCGGAACTAAAAGTTCACAAAAGATATAATAACTCATTCTGACTTTAATCATTTTTTTTACCTCTTTGAACGTTAGTTCATTGATTAATTTATAGGTAAAAATTAGGGTGAAAAGAAATTCCTTTATAAGATTTCAATTGAACACTACTTGGATTTTATTCCTTAGTTCAAAGGCCATGCAGGAAAGTCATCTTAATCACAGAAAGGCTAGAAATATACACAATGAAAAAGTCAGTAATTTTAATGTATATATCCAGCCTTTCAATTTAACTAAAAATTACCTGTTATTAATATAATGATTCCTACAAACCTTTTCAATACTTAAAAATATTTTTTCACTTTTTGGGGCTCTGCTCTACTTTTTTATTTGATCTACTTTTCAGGGCTCTGCTCTATCCTATACTTTCCTATAAAATTTGAGTCACTTTTCAGGGCTCTGCTCTACTTTTTTATTTGATCTACTTTTCAGGGCTCTGCTCTACACTGTTGAAGCAAATATCTTTAAATGACATAATAATAGTATTACATTCTCATTCACTAGTTGATTAAGTACTGATTTACTTATCTTTCCTTAAAATTGTTCATCTATGTTCATCTAAATTAAGGTCAAATCCCAAAGCAATTCAAAAGATGATTTGTTCATATAATTATACTATTATTAAATTATGAATCCTTATGATTTTGGTACTTTTCATTTTATGTTTCAGTGTGATGAATTGACAAGTCAAGAATTTATAGAAAAAAAGGGATATAAAAAACTTAATCATAATCAATTAGGAGAACTTGCTGAAATTTACTTTTTTATTCGTATAAGATTACGTCAGTTATCTGACGCTACTAAACCAAAAAATGATAAAGAAAAGAAGATTCAAAAAGAGGTAAATAGTACAGAAATTGTTAATTTAACTTTTACTAAATTTATTAAAAAAAATTTTAATATAGATGAAAAACATCACTCAAAAATTCTTAAACCTATTGTTGATTCTTTAGATGATTAAAAAAACCCCCTAAACTTTCATTCCGAGGGTTTCTAATTTGTTTAACTCTTGTACGAAGAGTGTTCTGGTCGGGGAACCGTATTACATTCACACACTTATTACGCCAATACTCGCTTATTTAAGAAGTTCATTGAAAAGTTCATTGAGAAAACCCTTGAATTAGAAAGCAAGTAGAAAGGTGACTTCATTGAAGAGTGGGGTTAAACTTATTTTATGGACAAAAAAGACCAGATTTACAATTTGTTAAATGATTATAACGACCCAAATAACGAAAAATATGATGACACTTCAAATCTATGGTTCTTTAACAATTTCTTAAAATCAAATAAATGTAAAATAACTTTTCAACCACTTATACAAATACTTGACCATTCAGATGAATGGTTTTCATTTATAGATATTGCTTTATACTATGATAAAAATTTAAGAAAATATTATCTTGTTTATCTTGACCATAATACCAAAAATTGTGATAGACCTAAAATAATTAAAGACTATAAAACTCTTCCAAATAATTCCTTTATTAAAAAAACAATATTTTCTGTATTAAAAAAAAAGAAACTTCCAGACTTAAAAATGGTTTGTAATATGGTTTATTTAAATGAAAATTTTAAATGGAATATTAATGAATTGGTTAGATTTTTTAAACCATTTCACAAATATAGACTTAAAGAATACAAAGATTACGAAGAAGATGATGAATATAGACCACCCTATCAATATTTTTGTATTTGGTTAAAGATTGTGAAAGAAAAAATAATGAAAAAAGAACCTTCTGAAGAGTCAAGAAGTCCAAAGTACACAAAAGTCAGAAGATGTATTGCTCCTGAGGGTAGAGTAGTTAAAAACGAATTAAATTCAAATAAAGATTTTAATTGATGCGGATGACTTCGTTTTAGAGTTGGGTTAAGATAAATTTATAAATATGAGTGAAGTTTTTAAAATTGAATGCCCAGAATGTGGAGAAAAATTTGATGCTGGATCAGCATTTAATGCCCACATAGAAAGCACAAAAAAACAACAAGAAGAAATAATCAAAAAAGAAGCAGAAAAGAAATTCAAGTCTCAATTAGAATCTAAAGATAAAGAAATTGATAAAACCAAAAAAGAGGCAGAGAAAAAAGCACAAAAAGATGCAGAAAAGAAATTCAAGTCTCAATTAGAATCTAAAGATAAAGAAATTGATAAAACCAAAAAAGAAGCAGTTAAAAAAGCACAGGATGAAGCAGATAAAATATTAAAAATCAAATTAGATGCAAAAGACAAAGAGATAGAGGAAACTAAAAAATTAGCAGAAAAAAAAGTTCAGGAACAATTCGAAAAGAAATATAAATCTCAATTAGAATCCAAAAGTGAAGAATTAGAAAAAAATAAAAAAGCACAAGAAATTAACGAATCAAGACTTACAAAAAGAATTGAAGAATTAAATAAAATGGTGAGTCAGGGTAGTATGGAACTTCAAGGGGAAGTTCAAGAAGAACGATTGCAGGATTATTTACAAAAAATATTTCCTGAAGATGATATTGAGGAAATTAGCAAAGGTGCAAAAGGTGGTGACTGCATTCAGAATATAAATTATAAAGATAAATCTAATATTGCTCAAATTTATTTTGAAAGCAAAGATACAAAAACATTTAATGAAGGATGGGCAAATAAACTACTAAAAGATATGAAAGAAAAAGGTATTGCTAATGGCATAATAGTTTGTTCACCTAGTTGCATGCCTACCGATTTCAATAGACAAAAATCTTATGTTGAAAGACATGGTAATGTAATAACAATTATTCCTTTTATTAAACCTATAGTCCATGCTGTGGTAAACAGAATAAGATCAATCTTAATATTAAAAAGTAGAGAAAATAAAGATCATGAAATCCCATTAGTGATGAAAAAATTTTGGGAAATTCTTAATAGTCCTAGTTTTATATTACCTGTTAAAGTTATGGTTTCTGAGATAAAAAATATGAAAGAACAACTTGATAAAGACAAAACATCATTTTTATTATCTTTATCTAAAAAAGAAAAAACTATTGATAATATAAAAGATGGTTTAACCGATATGATGCTTCCTTTGATAAATGCAGATAGAAATTTATTTCCAGAAAATATTTTAATTCCTCAAGAAAAAGTTAAAAAATTAAGGGGAGAAGAAAGAACCATAACGGAAGAGAATACTAAACCTTGGATGAAAAATCTTAAATAATAAATTATTCTTTTATTTATAATTTTTAAGAGTCTTTCTTATCTTTTGCAGATTGATTTTCTTCTTTTTCTTTTTTCATCTCTTTATAAATCTTTACAAAATCTGCTCGTGAACCCTTTTTTTTTCCAAGTTCTCTAAATTTATTAGTCCATTTATTTCTATCTTTTTTTTCCATTATTTAATCTACAATATGAAATAAAAAAAAACCCTCAAAACTTTCATTTCGAGGGTTTAAATTTTTCTAGGTAACTAGACAGTTTGGAAGGGGATTAATAGCCACGCCTCAGGCTCCATTAATCCTGTTTAGTATTAGCTAATTAACTCAACTTGAGTAAGAGTTCAGGATTTGTTAGTCTTGGATAATGAAATTTTATTTACAAATAGCATATTTGTTAAGTTCTTTTGGAACTTTGATGTTTACAGTTGTACTTTATGGCAAAAAAAGAGAACTTTAAAAACTCGTATACAAATAAAATAAAACAAAATTTAGAATTTTTTACTGAATATGAATATATTTATAAAAAGAATAAATTATTTAATCAATTATCCTCAGAAAACCAAGATTTATATCATCAATCTAAAACTTATAAAAAACTAACCAATAAAGATTATAAAAAACTTTATGACAGGGCGGTAAATATTTCTTATGGAATAGGTCATATCGCAGATACTGTTGGATTATTTACAAGAAAAATTAAAAAACCAATTCAAGGTAGCACTCTTAATAAAGGTGATTTTCAATATATTGATTTTGAATGTGGAGATCTTTATTTAAGGAAAAATGTTATTTTAAAAAATGATAATATTCATTGTTATAAAATTTTTTCAAAATTTGTTGATAAAATTGACTGTAAATTAAACAGATTTAGATGGGGAATGAATTATCATGTTCCAACCTCAAAAAAAGAGACAAATAAATTAATTAACACTCAAACAGAAAAACATTCTTTACTTTGTGGACCAGTATTTATTACAACAATACTATATAATTTTGATAACAAAGATCATATTCTTTATTTAACAGCAGATCTAATTTGGACTGATTTAAAAGCAGTAGTAAAACTCATAAAAAAATTAAAAAATCTAAAAAAAATTATTTTTGTTGATTATGGAAGTATAATTATTATGGAACCAAGAAAACTTAAACACAAGGAAGGTTTGAGACATTATATAATCAATTATTGTAATAATCTAAAATTTAAGTGGCGGTCTTCAGCACCAAGATTAAAAAATTCAATTCATTTAAATAAATTAAAATTATTCAGAAAAAGTATTCAAAATAATGTCTCAATAGAATTTTTTAATAGTGATTATGATATAGAAGTTGGTGATTTCTATAAGGATGATTGCCAAAAGATCTTAATGGATGCTAATGTTATTGGAAACTAGTGTAGTTCTAGTGTAGAATGACGATGTCCGTGATTTAGAAAAAACTCTACTTGCTTCGGACATAAAATAATAACGCTAAAGGAGCATATATGGCAACAGTCAAAGGTCTGTACGACCTAATCAAAAAAGAAGAGGCAGAAGGAAAAGAGTTAAATCCTTTTTTTCAAGCAATCGTTGATGCTTATGAAGCAGATGTACCTCAAACTACTAAAGAGGTAAGTGCGACTTTCATTAAAAATAAAAATGGAGGGGATAATGGCAACTCTTAAGGAAGTTTATGAGCTTTTAAAGCAAAAACAAAAAGATGGTGAAGATATAGGAATGTTTGGAGAATCTTATCTTAAAATGATTGAGGTTGAAAGTAACACTAAAGAGGTACATGTTTCATTTGTGGAAAACAAAGAGAATGACTAATATCTAAATTGAAACCCTTAACCCTTATTGTTAGGGTTGAGGGTATGAAAAAATTAGATGATAAAAAAATAAAGGGCATCAGTATAGAACTTGATAAAAGCACGAAACTTAACGAATTAGATGACACGATTTTAGATTTTCAAAAAAACACAGATGATAAGCATGAAATAGATGTCAGAGTTGATATTCAAAATACCACTTTACATATGAAACGAATTAAAAAACCCCATCTAAAACTTGCTACAAAAGATGGAAAACAAGTAGATAAAAAAGATGAAATCCAAGTTAAGCATATTGATGACAAAGATTAATCTGCTTAAATCATACCTCATATCATTACTATTAAGCATCTCACTTATTACAATTGTTAGTGCTGAAAATGAATTTCCATTAGATCCTGCAATTACATATGGCAAACTAGAAAATGGTTTAACTTATTACATTCGGGAAAACTCTACTCCTAAAGATAAAGTTGTAATGAAGTTATTTGTGAATACAGGTTCTGTTATGGAAGAGGAACACCAAAGAGGATTAGCACATTTGTTGGAACACATGGCTTATAATGGTTCTAAAAATTTCCCTAAAAAAAAAATTGATGAATATTTATCTTCAATTGGTCTTAATTTAGGTTCTCATTATAATGCTTACGCATCTTTTCTTGAAACAGTGTATGACTTTGAAATCCCAACTAAAAATAAAAGAGATATTGAAACAGCTATTCAAATTTTAGCGGATATAGCAAAAAATTTAGATTTAACGCCAGAGGCTTTTGAGAGAGAGCGTAAAATTGTTGAAGAAGAATACAGAACAGATATTGGCAACGATAAAAGATATGTAGATGAAATTCATAAATATATTTATAAAAACTCTCGACTTTTAAAACGAAAACCAATTGGGACATTAGAAGTTATTCAAAACTTTAAATACGAAGATGCAATAAGTTATTATAAAAAATGGTATCAGCCAGAACGAATGGGTTTATTTATAGTCGGACAAATTGAGCCTGAAGAAATAAAAGAATTAATCAATCAATATTTTGGAGAGTTTAAAAATTCAGAAGAAACTATAGTGCCTGATTATAAAATACCTAACTTTGAGAAAAATCAATTTTTTATATATCAGGATCCTTTAGAAGAAAGTGTAAGAATTTCTATATGGGAGAAAGATGATTTTAAAAAGATAAATACTTTTAAAAATTATCGCCAAGCAATTATTAGCTATTTAGTTGATGATATCTACCAAAGAAGAATGGATGAAATTAAAGAACTTAATCAAGCTGGATTTACTAATAGTTATGTTTTTGATTACAGGATTAATGATTTAGATATGTATTATGTGTCATCTACTTATTTAAAACAAAATAAAGTTACTTCAGGTATTGAAGATATCCTTACTATATTTGAGCAAATTAAAAGATATGGCTTTTTATCAAGTGAACTTACATTAGCTAAAAAGAGAAGATTAGAATATCTAAACAAAAGTTTAGTAGAAGAATCTACTCGTTCTTCTGAAAGTTTTGTTAGTGAATACGTCAATCATTTTCAGTATGATGAAATGATTACAGGTATTGCTAAAGAAATTGATTATTCATCAGATATTTTAAATTCTATTTCTGTTGAAGATTTAAATAATTATTTCAAAAATTTTTATAAAGCAGAGAATAGGATTATTTTAATAAGTGCCCCAGATTATATTAAAAATTTGCCTTCAGAACAAGAACTTGAGAATCTGTTCACAAAAGTTAGTCAAAAAGAAATTAAACCTTACAAATTTGAATTAAATCAAGTTGAATTAATAAATAAAGATTTAACAGGAAGTAAAATTGTTAAAAGAAAAAGATTTCCACGAACAGATATTACAAAACTTACTTTACAGAATGGTGCTGAAGTTTTTTTAAAAAAAACTGATTTTCAAAAAGATAAAATACGTCTTAGAGCATTTAGTTTAGGAGGTTATTCAACAGCAAGCTTAGATAAGATTGCATCTGCAAAATATACAGAAGATATTTTAGTTAGTGCTGATTTAGGAGATGTATCAGTTAATGAAAAAGAAAATATGTTCCAAGAAAATATTGTAGATGTCGTTCCATATATTAGTCGATTTAGTGAAGGGGTTAGCGGTACATCTAATAATAAAAATTTAGAAGATATGTTTAAGATGCTTTACTTAAACTTTACAGATTTAAGAGTGAAACAAAATCATGTAGATCGTTTTAAAGAAATTGAAATTAATCAATACAATATTGATAAAAAAAGTCCTAAACACCAATCAGATCTAGATTACCGATCAAAACTTTACCAAAATCATCCTAGAATGGAATATGCAACAGATGTTTTCTTTAACACCATAAATCTAAAAGAAGTCCAGGGTTTTTATAAAGATAGATTTATAGATGGAGGTGGTTTTGATTTTGTCATAGTAGGTGATTTTGAGTATGAAAAGATTGAACCACTAATTGAAAAATATATTGGAAGTTTACCTAATTTAGAAAGAAAAGATCCTCCTATTGATCATGGTATCAGATACACAAGAAATAGAGAGTACAACGAATATAGGGAAGATAATGCAAAAAAAGCAGATATCTTTAGAGTGTATTTCAAAGATTATAAATATTCATTAAGAGATAAAACAAAAGCATATTTGTTATTTTCAGTATTAGACAAATTGCTATTCGATAATGTGAGAGAAAAAGACAATCTTGTATATTCTATTTCAGCTTCAAAGTATTTTGATCAAAAAATTCCAGAAGAATTATTAAGTTTTTATATTTATTATAGTGCAGACCCTAATAATGTTGATCAAATTAATACAAGAATAGAAGAATTGATAAAGAATGTTCAAAATAAAGAATTTGACCAACAAATTTTTAAAGACCAAAAATTAGCATTAAAGAAAGATTTTGAAGCTAGTTTAAAAACAAATAACTACTGGCTTACTTCTATTGTAAATGCTGAAAAGTATAATCAAAATATTGAGCAGGTGACTTATTTAAAAAATATAGTGGATAGCATTACTTTAAACGAAACATCAAAGCTAGCCATAAAACTATTTGATGACAAATATTTTGAAGATGTAAGTTATATCGCTGAATAAAGATTAATGAAAAATTTAACTAAAAGATTAGAAGATATAGAGGCAAAAGTAATTGAAACTAAAAATGATAAAAAAAGACTTAAAGAAAAAGTTGAGAAACGAGAAAAAGAAATCCATCAAAAAGTAATTAAGATTTGGAACAAAGAAGCCTTGAATGACAAATCTTTTCATTCAGATTTAAATAAAATTGTTTCTTCATTTAAAAAAATTGACCCTAAAAACAAAAGATATTTTTGGCGAACATTTGAATTTGATATTTCTAAGAAAGAAACTTTAAAAGATAGTTTCGCTTTTTTTGTTAGTCATGAAAGAGTTGATTTGCAGTTAAATTTAAGAGGGCTACAAACTGATTTAACCGTGGGTGGAGAGAGTTTTAAGATAGACAATATTAAAAAAGCTAAAGAATTATATTTAAATAATATATTAGAAACATTTAGTGCTCAAAATTACTTATAATAAATATGTTTAAGTGGATTAAGGATAAAATACTTAAAAGAACTAATTCAGAAATGGATGGGTGTATTGTGCAAAATCTTAACTTTGTAAATATGGTTGAAGAGGAACAATATGTTTTCAAAAGAAATATCGACCAAAACATAATGGATCAAATTTATAAGATTAAAGATCAAACAGAGAAATATGATAAAATTAAAAATATTGATAAAAATTTTATTGCAAAAGAAATAGATGATTTATTAAATATGAATATGCATTGCAGAAATATATGGACAAATTATTTCAATAAAAAAACTTCTGATTTTGATAAGGTATTTTCAAGTAACAATCTTGACAGCAATGACTAAAAATTTTAACTTATATTTATGAGTAGTTGGCAAATATTTTTAGCAATTATCATTGTGGGGTTTTCAATAATTATGCCCATATATTATTCTCATCAAAGAAAGAAAAAAGCCCAGCAAGAAGAACTTAATAAAATAAAAGCTTATGGTGAAAGTATTAATGAGCAAACGAGAAATAAGCATTAATGCTTGAAGTTTTAATTGTAATCGAGCTAGCATTTCTTACCTCTAAATTGCTAATAGATCAGTGAAAAAAGAAGTCATCTATTACAGTGCTTTTTCAATGATGAAGCCAGATACAGTTGAATTATTAAAAGATAATAAAGGTGGAGTTATTGGCCCTAATAAAGAAAACATTGTTAATTTAACGGAACACAAAATTCTAACCTTTTGGGATAAAATTGAAGAAATTGGTGTTTGGAAATGGAGTAAAAAATATCCAGTAAAAGAACCAGAATTACAACAAATGACTGATGGTTATACTTGGGAACTTAAACTTAGAGACAGAAATGGCAGAACAAAATATTGTTCTGGTTATATGAGCTTTCCGAGAAAGTTTAAGGATTTAATTAGAGAATTAAATAATTTGTTTGGATCTAATATTAGATTTTAATATATTCAATTATTCAATATGTTTATTTGGAATTTCTTCTCAGGATTAATCTTATTGGTAGTGATTTGTTTTGGTCTTTTTTATATAGCAAAGCTATATTTTGGTTTTTAATGAAATGGCTATATAAATTTTTAGCAAAAGTTGTTGATGATGGTTGGTGCGCACAAATGGGATGTAGTACTTGTGGATCGTTAGAGTTTAGAGCAACGTTAATTTCTAATTTAAATTGTTATAAGAATATTCCTGAAATTTCTAATCTAGCTGAATATAGAGAAGGAAACTTAATATCACCAATATATTATAAATTAGATTTAGAAACTAAAAAAAAAATACTTGAAGAAATTAGTGATGAATTAAAAGGATTAACTAAGGCTCAAGTTGATCATTTAGGTCCCCCAGGCTACGGTATTTTATCAAGTGTATTTTATGAATTTAGTGATCAATCTGATTATTTGCATTCACTAATTATCGGAACTGCTGCAGGTGCTCATTTAAAAGCTATGATTGATCACAATAATAGCCTTAGATAATTCTAAATATCTTCTACTAATTCTATTTCATCTTCTACTAATTCTATTTCACTACCTGCTAATTTATTAATTGCGATAATAAATTTATTAAAATTATCAATTGGTTGAGGATAGGAATTGCTTCCTGAAATATTTCTTCCTCTTAATTTTCCAGCTTTTTTAATCTTCAATTCCCATTGAGTTCCATCCATAACTCCTTGATCGAAATATTCTTTTTTCCAACTCCACAATTTTATTTCATCACAGGTTTTTAAAAATTCACCAACTTCATTATCTGTTACAATTTTTGATGGTTTTAAAAGATTAATAAATTGATGTTCTTGGTAAAATATTTGATTATCTTTCAATATAACATGCTCATGGCCTTGATGGAAGCCACCTATTTCAAATTCTAATTTTTCAAGCATTTAATTAATAAAATCACTAAGCATTTTTAAACTCAAATATCTTCATTGAAATAAATTCTCTTCTTGAAATATTTTTCTTAAGTTTAGGAATTTTTACCTTTAAAGATCTTATAAATTTTAAATATTCAAAAAATCTTAAAGTTGAGACTGTTTTTCTTACAACTGCTGCAACACAAACTCCAACTAAAAAACTAACTAAAGACACGCCCATTGCTTTAACAGTAATTGCAAAGGCCCCTATACTAACACCACCTTTAATAACACCCCATTTTAAATTACGTAATTCATGTTTGTTGGATGCTTTATCGTAACGGTAAGCAAGAACTACTATTGAAGTGATTGTTCCAATTGGATCACCATGAATAAAGCTTGAGGCAAGTACACCTGAAGCTATTTCTGAAAACTCTTCCTTATGTCTTTTTTTCCAACTAAAAAATAAAGCAAGTGGACCAATAGAAGATGCTAGTAATTCATTTAACTCAACATGTTTGATATCCTCAATCCACTTTTGAGGTATTTTTATAGCCTCATTAAATTGATCATAAATAATTGTGTAGGACTTTGAATATGTTGAGTGAATTAAGCTTGAAACTATTGGTAATGAGCTGAAGTACTTTGATTTAAGCATTATGTACATTAGCAAATAGCTGTGGCAAAATAAAGGAGTGCATAGAAATTATGGATAAAAAAGACAAAGAAGCTCTGAAAAAACGATTAGATAAAGAAACACCTTTGTTAATCAAAGAAGGATGGAATGATAAGGAAATTAACCTATTAAAAACTCATTTTACCTTTTATTTAGGTTTAGTTAATGGAGATATTAAACCTCTTAATGAAAATCACAAAAAATTTATACAAAATATTAAAAATAGAAAAAATATAAAACTAGATGATATTCATCAAAAAATTTACTCAAGATACATTGATTTCTTTACTAACCAAAATTTAAAGAAAAAAGATGAAACTAAAGATGAGGTTTGGAACAATATAGAAACCAACCCAATTGGAATGAGAGAATATCCTCAGTCAGTTCTGGAGAAATTTGATATTGAATATGAAGAAATTGGTTATAATGAATGGTATGATGACTGGAAACACAGCTAATTTATTGGCTAAAAGATTTAATTAATCTTATGTTTTTTTTTATATTTTTCACAACACTTATTTTTGAAAGACCTATCAACTCTAGAATCATTAAAATAAATTCACAAATATTAAATAATCAGTAAATTAATATTAATATGATTTAATCTGAGATCTGAGTTATAATATTCTATGAAAAATGAAACTTTAAAAGACTCTAAAGGTGGCACATATACTGGTGAAGTTAAAAATGGACAACCATACGGTCAAGGAACTTTTTTATTCGCAAATGGAGATAAATATATTGGAGAATTTAAAGATGGAAGTCCAAATGGAAAAGGTACTTTAATTTTTAAAAATGGGGATAAATATAAAGGAGAGTACAAAGATGGTAAGATGCATGGAGATGGATCTATTATAACTTCTGATGGAGTGACAATAATTTTAAAAGATGGAGAGATAATTAATAAATCTACTAAATAAAAATTTTTTATTTCTTTTTTAAATTTAGGTAAAAAATTTTATTTGTATTTTTCATATCTCCAATTTAAATATTTTTTAGCTGGTTTATTTTTAAGATGATTTAAATTTCCTCTGAATATTCTCAATGTAGATTTACTAATTTTAAATTCAATATTTAGCGAATTAGGATTAATCTTAAATAGATTATCATCGAAAGCTTTGTGATGATTTTTGCATAATATAAGTCCATTTTCTTTATTATCTGTTCCATTTTTTTCAACTGGAATAATATGTGCTGCATCAAGAAATAAATTTAAACCACACACTGCACATTCATTTTCATAATACTTAAATACATCTGATCTAAATTTAGGTTGATTATTGGCTCTAATTTTTGAGAGAGAGTTTTTTTTATTCCTTTTTTCAAAAAGAGGTAATCCAGTTTCATTAGTTATACTGTCAATGAAAGTTTCATATAAAGGAGATAATATTAATTCATCACCATGAGCAAACTTAATTAAAATTGTTTTTTGTATATCGTTGTGATTTTTAATATAACCTAAGCACAATTCTTTTTTTGATGAATTATTTTCAATTCCTAAAACTATAAAGATTGGAACATTGTATTTTTCTACTTCTATTAAAGAGTTTATTTCACCTATATCAGTCGAAGTTTGAGTAGTAGATGGATAATGATATTCTAAATGAGTTTCTGTAAGAATATCTTCATAAATTTTTCCTGTATTTAGTACTGATAATGCTAGACCATTTTGGAATATTGATCTTCTTGTATTAGATACATCTCTGTATATTCCTCTTTCGCCTTTGTGAATCTTAAGTTTTTGACTAAGTTTATTAGTAATAATTACCTTATTTTCTCTAGTTTTTTTTCCTTTTAATTTTTTCCAAAAATCAATCCGTTCATTTTTTAATGTATAAATAAATTTTGCATCTTCATCTTTAGCAAAAAAATCTTTTAAACTAAAAATTCCTTCACCTCTTCCATAAATTGACCTAAATAAATCTTCTCCATTAAAAGCATCTAGAGTAGTACAATTTTCATAAATTCTAGCCCTAATACTTGATTTAGGTGTAAGAGTAGATTGTTGATCGATTTTTTTATAAACTTTGTAAATATCATTTAAGGAACCAACACCACCTAACATTTTTAAAGATAGTTTTAATTTCTCAACAATGGTCATTTTCTCAAAAACAAAATAAATTCTTTTAACTCTTCTTTAGTAGTTTTTCTACCTGTACTAATTCTAAAAGATCCATCAATTCTATGATCTGGTAATTTCATTGCAGATAGTACGTGAGATCTTTCAATTGTACCCGAAGTACATGCTGAGCCAGATGATAAAGCTATATGAGGCATGAAGTTAAATAATTGCTCAGATACTTTACCAGCTATTGCAATATTTAGATTATTAGGAATTCTTTTCTCAACACTTCCATTGATATTAAATTCAAATTTTGAGGTAATCAAACCTGATAGCAAAGCTGATTTTAATTCTTTAAAATGTTGAACATATTTATCTCTGTTAATAGAGATATCTTTACAAGCTTCACCCAAACCAACACAAAGAGCAGGGGACTGTGTACCACTTCTAAGGCCCATCTCTTGGCCACCTCCAGACATTAATGGTCTTAGAGTATTTTTAATTGAGTTTGAAATAAATAAAGCACCAATTCCTTTTGGGCCATAAATTTTATGAGCTGAAATTGATAGTGCATCAATATTCATATCACTTATATCAATTGTTTGTGTTCCAATTGATTGTGCTACATCACTATGAAAGATAGAATTATATTTTTTACAAAGCTCTCCAATTTCTTTAATTGGTTGAAGAACTCCTATTTCATTATTTGCATGCATGATTGAGACTAATGCTTTCTTTTGTTTTAAAAGATTTTCTAATTCTTCTAAATTAATTAAACCATCTTCATCAACATCAAGATAAGTAACTTTAAAACTATCAGTTTCTAATTCATGACAACTCTCAAGCACACATTTATGTTCTGTTTTACAAGTTATGATCTGACAATCTTTTCCTAAATGGTATCGTGCAATACTTTTTATAGCTAGGTTATTACTCTCAGTTGCACCTGACGTAAAAATTATCTCAGATGGCTCTGCATTAATTAAATTTGCAACATTTTCTCTAGCATCTTCAACCGCACTATTAGCTGATCTACCGAATTGATGATTATTTGAGTGAGGATTACCGAAGTTTTCAGTAAAATAAGGGATCATCTTTTCTAATATCTTAGGGTCTACCGGCGTTGTTGCTTGATAGTCTAAGTATATTTTTTTGCTCATTTTGCTTATGATTCTGTTTTGTTTTTGTTCTTAAATGTAACTATAATCAAAAAGGCCTGTTAATAAACACGTTTTTGACGTTAAATTCCTAGTTATTATGTATATATTCTAAATTGGTGATTCAATCAATGAATCCTCCAATTTAGATATGCTCAGAGGACCTTTAGGACAGAACAAATATAAACCGAAGTTTTCGGGTCATGATACGTTTCCGTTCAGGTACGCATGGTTAACTAAATTTATTCATTATGTTGAAGATGGCAACGTAAAAAAAATCAAAGAATTCGAACAAAATAAATTAACAACTATTGCAGATTTTGGTGTGGGTTTAAATATGGTTAAATCCATAAGACACTGGAGTATTGCTACAAAAATTTGTGATAAAGAATTTAAAATTACAAACTTTGGTAAAATGATTTTTTCAAAAGAAAAATCATATGATCCTTACTTAGAAAAATCAGAAACATTATGGTTACTTCATTGGATGCTAGCAAGTGATCCAACGTTAACCACTTGGTATTATATTTTTAATTATCATCCATCAATCATTATTAACAAAGATAAATTGTTAGGGGAGATAGTTTCAATTGGAAAGTTTTCAAAATGGAAGGGGATGAGTTCTAATACTATTAAAAGAGATATTGATTGTTTTATTAGAACATACACTTTTTCAAATAAAAAAGGTGAAGTGACTGAAGATAGTATTGAATGTCCTTTAGCTGAACTTGGATTAATT
>Ga0233432_10002059_pt1 | contig 18968 bp, 1 predicted proteins | sample SI_122_August201_6_FD_179870 | JGI IMG/M metagenome (GOLD analysis project Ga0233432, IMG submission 179870) | Seawater microbial communities from Saanich Inlet, British Columbia, Canada - SI_122_August2016_10_MG | ecosystem: Environmental > Aquatic > Marine > Inlet | place: Canada: British... | reverse complement strand
TATTATTAACAAAAGAATCACGGAACTTTATTTTGACAGAAATGACAACTTTAAAGATAAGATGTCTTTTTCTGATGTTATGGAAGTTGTTTCTTTTACAGAGCTTATTAACGGAGTTCAAACCCCTGCAGAAGAGCTTAAATCTATCGACATTACCGCCTACAGAATAAAAGGTATGTGGTATTTTGATAAAAGACAAGGTGAAATGAAATATAGATTACTTGGTTTAATGCCAGTTGGTAAAAACCTTAAGGATGACGATGGAAAGAATAATACAGATTTGTTCTGGATATGGTATCCTAGTGTAAGAAAAATCCTACATGAAGAAAAAGTTTTTAATGACAAAAATAATGCAAGCAGTATATCATTCGATCAGTTATTGGTTTCTAGACGCTTTAGTTCTTTTATTTATAAAGAGGACAATGTGTATGGAGATCGATCGATCAAAGATTATAAAGCTCCGGGTTTAGAATCTATATTAGAATCTCAAAGAATTAAAAAAGAGATTTTAGATTTCGAACAAGACATGTGGAATCGCTAAATTTTTTTATCACTTCTCTTATTTTTTACTTAAAGAAGACTTGATTTATTTTAGCTATTTAGAATATTTCTACTAATTTTTCATAATTATTTTTAAGCATTAGATTATTATAATTTATTTAACTCCAACTTCTTTAAATGGAACTATCTCTATTCTATATTTGTTATTATATAACGTTCTTTAAATGTTAAAATTGTTCTTTTTTGACTTTTTTTACGTTCTTTTTTTGCTTCATTAGTTCTTTTTATATAAATTTCAATAACAGTCAAAGGGGTATTTTTTTCCCTTTTTTTATCTGTAATAACTAATTAATCAATGAAATTATTTAATTCAAGTTTAACACTTGCTCACTATTTACTATTAAAATAAACTATGAAAAATTTTATCTCCCTAATTTTTTTAACTTTTACATTTTTTGTCTATTCTCAAGAAACTGCATCGCCTGTTGCTTATGATTTTAGCATGTCCCTCAATGAAGGTGAAACGCAAATGTCATCTTTAGTAGGTGAAGATTCGGACAGTGATCCCGAGAATTTAACATTTGCTGTTGTTGGTAACCCAACCTCAGGTACACTTACTGTCGATTCCAATGGTAGCTTTACTTACGTTCATTCTGGTGGTGAAGGAACATCTGATTCTTTCACATACAGTATTTCTGATGAAACAAATAATACAAGTAATATAGCTACTGTTACAATAACAATTACACCTATTAATGATGAACCTGTAGTTGCGAATGTCACCAAAACTTTAGATGAAGGAGCTTCTGCTGACATTAATGTTTCTGGTACAGATGCTGAAGGTGCTATTTTGGTTTATGAAATTGTCACTCAACCTTTAAATGGTACTTACACATTTGATACATCTTCAGGTATTGGTTATTATACTCACGACGGTTCTGAAACAACTAGTGATTCTATTACTGTAAGAGCAAAAGAGTCAACTCAAAATGTGTATAGTGCAAATGCAACAATCACCATAACAATTACTGCTGTTAATGATTCACCTTTGAGTCCTGATTCTGCGGTTTCTGTTGATGAAGGTAATCAAAGTGTGTCAACTTCATTTGGAGCTTCAGATGCTGAAGGGTCTAGTTTAACTATAAATGTATCTAGTCAAGGGAGCAATGGTACAGCTGTAGTTAGCGGAACTGAATTTGTTTATACTCACGATGGTTCTGAAACAACAACTGATACTTTTACTTACAGCACTAGTGACGGCACTTTAAGCTCTACCGGTACTGTAACTGTTACAATTACACCCCAGAATGATGCGCCTGTTGGAGTTGCAGATACATATTATATAACTAGAAACTCAACCACTGAAATGGATGCGTCTGTTGGTGTATTGAGAAATGATACGGATTCAGATTCAGATTCATCAACATTTTCTGTAAATGCTGGGTCAACTCAACCTCAATATGGACAACTTACATTAAATCAAGACGGTTCATTTACTTACATAACCGATGGTTCAAATTCAACTTTTAATACAGACACTTTTACTTACACTGTTTCAGATGATAATTTTGCATCTAGTAGCGAAGTTACTGTAACATTGGAGGTTGCTGATATTTTAGCCATTCCTAACTCTTATACAAATAATGAAGGAGAGACTTTAACTGTTGATGCTGCAAATGGTGTTGTTACAAATGACATAGATCCAAACGGCTTAGCTCTTACAGCGACAGTGGTGACTAATCCAAGTTATGGAACACTTACTCTAAATACAGATGGTAGTTTTTCTTATGTTCATGATGGTTCTGAAAACAGAGAGGATGTATTCACTTACAAGTTAGCAAATGCAAACGATGACGAAAGTAAATCTACTTTTGTTGTGATAAACAATGCTAATGTAAATGACGCTCCGGTATCAGCTGGTACTACATTCACATTGGATGAGGGGGCAAATAATATCTTTACTCCATCATACACTGATAGTGATACTGAACTAACTGGAATTACTTTTTCAATTTCAACTGATGTTGGAAATGGATTTTTAACGGATAATGCAGATGGAACTTTTACTTATACTCATGACGGTGGAGAAACAACTGCAGATTCTTTTGTTTATTCTGTTTTTGATGGTGAGTTTACTATAGATAATTTAACAGGTACAATAACAGTAAGCCCTGTAAACGATATACCAACTGCTACAGATTTATCTATTAATATTGATGAAGCGTCAAGTACAGTAGTTGACTTTGCTGGTAGTGATGCTGAGGGATCGGATTTAGGATTTGCTGTTCTTACTCAACCAACAAATGGATCACTGTCAACTGTTGATGGAGTTACCACATACACTCACGATGGATCTGAGACTACTACAGATTCATTTACGTTTGAATCTTTTGACGGAACTGCTAAAAGTGCAGCTGGAACTGTTTCATTTACCTTTAACCCTGTAAATTCAGCTCCAACAGTAACTGCAATTGCGTTTACTATAGATGAGAATGCTCAAACAAGTTTTAATTTAGGAGCAAGTTCAACAGAACCTGAGGGTCAAACGATGACTTATTCTATTTCAACTCCAACAAATGGTTCTGCAACCGTAGATCCTTCAACTGGTGAAGTTACTTATACTCATGATGGGTCAGAAACCATTTCAGATGCATTTACTTTTACAGCAACGGATAGTGATGATTTAGCTAGTACTGCAGGAGCAATTACTGTTACTTTGACACCTGTTAATGATGCGCCTGAAATTACAGTAACTACATTTAATGTTGATCAATACGATAATGTTACGTTTAATATTCCTGTAACAGATGATGATTCAAATAGTTTTACCTATTCAATAGTAACAGACCCATCTCAGGGTTCTTTAGAGGATAATGGTAGTGGAAGTTATACTTATTACAATGATACTGACGCTGATATTGAAGGTTCAAATACTTTAGACACATTTGTAGTTCAAGTAAATGATGGGTCTGCAAATAGTGCAGAAACTACTTTAACTTTTGACGTTGCTGGTATTGACCAAACAAAACCACAAATTATTTTAACTTCTGATTCAAGTTCTATTACTGAAACTGATGCTGGTGGAGCAACTTTAACTGTAAATGCAATTCTTGTCAGCAATGATTTTTATTCAAACAAGAGAGATATGGATGCTGATCCAGTTGCGGTTGGATCTGTAAATTCTTTAGGCTATACATATGTTGGAGAATACGGAGGAAAAAAATATTATTATAAAGACGAATGGAAAAATAATAGTGATGCAAAAAATGAAGCTAAAAATCAAGGAGGTTACTTATGGACTATTGAATCTGCAGCTGAAGAATCTGCTGTTGATGCCTTGCTTTCTACTGCAGGAATTGATAGAAATCAAATATGGCTTGGTTTAAATTATGATTACACATCTGACCCAAATGATTGGAAATGGATTAATGGACATAATTACAATGGATCATATGATAACTGGAGCGGATATGATACTAGTACTGATAGCGATGGATTTTTAGAAAATCCTGTTGTTCTTTGGAACAATTCGGGATGGACAAATTATAATTATAATAATAGTGGTAGAATTTTATTAGAATTTGATAATAATGTAACAGCTGCAAGTGATATTACTTTTGATGTTGCTGCCACAGGTGATGCTATTCAAGATACGGATTATACATTAAGTGCTGGAACAATAACAATTTTAGCAAACGAATCAAGTGGGGCTTTAACACTTACTGAAAGTGCTGATACTGACGATGAGCCCTCTGAATCTGTTATATTAACAGCTTCTAATGTCTCTGTTGGGGACGCTAGAATTAAAAGTAGTCAAAACTCACTAACATTAAGTATAGTAGATAACGAAGATACTTCAGTCGTATTTACAACTACAAAGGCAACGTTTGATGAATCTGACGGTGCTATTGTAATTACTGCTGCACTTGCAAATATCAAGCCTTTTGATACTGCTCTAACTTTAGCTTTAAATGGAACAGCTACTATCGATGAGGATTACACAACCGATGACGACGGTTATCTTTCTGAAATTGCAACTGGATTTAATAATCCCGAAGGACTTGTTCAAGCTTCTTCTGGTGATTATTATGTTGCCGAGGAAAGAAAATTATACAAAGTGGAAGCCGATGGAACTAAAACTTTAAAAGCTGGAGATGGAAATTGGGGAAATTATTCTGGTTCAGCACAGCCAGTAGGACAAACACAATTTAGAAACATTGGTAAAATGGTGATTGACAAAGCAAGTAGCAGATCTGCTGACAGTAGTTCGGATGTTATTTATTTGTATGATGAAAGAGTTATTAGAAAATACGATGTTGGAGGAGGATTGATGTATTTTGTTGCTGGTTCTCATGACTGGTCTGAAAATTTTGTGAATGGTACAGGTTCAGAGGCTAGGTTTAGAAATATTCGAGATATAACACTTTCAAATGATGGAAGTATTTTATATGTAATTGATGAAAACGCGATAAGAGCTATTGACTTAGATAACGATGATGTATCCACTTTAACAGGGGACAGAGATTGGAATTATAGAGACGGTAGCTTGTCTTCGGCAAGATTTGAAGGCCCTCAAGGGCTTGCGATGAATTCCGAAGGAGATCTAATTGTAAGACAATACGGTAAAATTAGAAAAATTGATATTGATGGTGACTCAGTTACAACACTTTTAGAAAACGATTGGAGTTCAGGAGATGTATTTATAGATTCTAGTGATAATACATATTTTGGATCTGAAGATAGACATTATATATACAAATACTCTAGCGATGGAGAACTAACAAAAATTATTGACAGCCAAAATGATTCAGGAACAGTTGATGGTGTTTTAAAAGACGCTAAAATTGAAAGACCAATGGACATAATTTTAAATTCTGCTGGTGATTTAGTTTTTGTTGAAAGAAATGGAACTGGATCTTTAAGAAAAATTGATTTTGTTAACAAATTAAGAATTCCAGCGGGAGAATTAACAGGTACTTTTACATTAAACATTAATGATGACGGATCTTATGAAAATGATGAAACTATTAGTGTTGTTGTTACCAGTGCAGAATCTATAGATTTTACAGCTGATGCTGAGGTTTTAGGAGTTACAATCGATAGTGATGATTCTGCTCCTGAAGTACAATTAGTTTCAGCAGCCTCGTCAATCGATGAAGAAGGAGGGTCTACTATATTAACTTTTCAACTTGGAAATGCTTCAGAATCAGGAGCTAGACAAGATATGAGTCCTGGTTTAAAAGGAGATTACGAATATTTAGGAGCTATTGGAACTCACAAATATTACATGTCTTATGAAAATAGATCTTGGACTAATTCAAGAGATACAGCTACCGACCTAGGTGGTTATTTAGTAGCAATTGACTCTGAATCTGAAAATCAATTTATTAGAGATCAGATGGAAAGTGCTGGTTACAATTGGAATAGCGTGTGGATTGGTTACACTGACGAAACTAACGAAGGGATTTTTGAATGGGCTAACGGAAGTCAGTCTACTTATGAAAACTGGCAAAATGGTGAGCCTAATAATGCAGGTGGAGAAGATTACACGGAACTTATGAGTAATGGAAAATGGAATGATTTACCAAACGACAACCACAGAAAATTTATAATAGAATTTAGTGGAACTGTTTCATCATTACCAACTGTGGTTACTTATGAGGCGACAGAGTCAGTAAGCGGTGAATTTACTTTACCAACTGTAGAGCCAATAACTATTCCAGCTGGTTCATCTAGAGCTAGTATAACAATTGCTGCAGTTTCTGATACTGACCCTGAAGGTTCTGATTCGGTTGTATATACAATTACCGAAGTTGCTGACGGAAATGGTACAATAGGAAGTAAAAACTCAGTAACAGTTTCAATTAATGATGACGATCTAGAATCTGCATCTATTGTAGATATTTCAGATCCAACTATTGCAGAGAAAGATGGTGAATTGGTAATAACTGCTACAATTCCAAATGCAAAAACTTTTGCAAGTTCTCTTGGAATTACTATAAATCAAGGAGGAACAGATACTGCTACATACGGAACTGATTTTGAAATTAATGAACTTCAAAATGTAACAACTTTAGCTGGGTCTGGAACACAAAATTATTCAGACGGTTCAGGAGATTTAGCTTCTTTTAGCCACCCAGGTTCTATTGCATCTGATAGTTCAGGAAACATATATGTAGCTGATACTGATAACAATGTAATTAGAAAAATTACTTCTGCAGGTGTAGTAACAACATTTGCTGGAAATGGAAATTGGGAACACGATAGAGTTGAAGGATTTAGAACAGATGTAGGTTTTGCTCATCCAAGAGTAATTGTGTTCAATTCATCTGATGAATTGTTTGTTTTTGAAAATGGAAGACATAGAATTTCAAAAATTGATAATTCAGGAAATGTTACTCGAGTTATAGGAGATTACAATGGAAGTGGTTGGGGAGATAATGACGGTGATAACACTCAAGCACAATTTAGTGATATTAGAGGCATGGCCTTTGATTCATCTGGTAATCTTTTCGTTACAGACGGACATAACGGTGGAAAAATTAAGAAAATTACTTTTGCTCCAGGATCTGGTGACGCAACAAGTACAACATTTGCCGGAACAGGGAACTGGGGAGAAAATGATGGTCCTGGAAACGAGGCTGAATTTAGAAATCCAGCTGGGCTTGTAATTGATGGTTCAGATAATATTTATGTTGCTGACCAACACAATCATAAAATTAGATTAGTCACTCCGTCAGGAGATGTTAGCACATTTGCAGGAAATGGATGGGGAGATCAAAATGGATCTTTACTGACAGCTAGATTTCAACAACCGTTTGGGCTAACAACTGACGCTAGTGGAGATATTTTTATAGCTGAAAGCGATGGAAATAAAATTAGAAAAATAGATATTTCAGAAGGTTCTGTTTCTACAGTTGCTGGTAATGGATCATATGGACATTTAGATAGTGATTTATTGAACTCTAAATTTAAACGTCCTCAAGGAGTTTTAGCAACTACGTCAGCTATTTATATTGCTGATACTGAAAATCACAGAATTCGAAAAATTGAATTACTTCCTTCAATTAAAATCCCTGCAGGAAGTACCTCAGGAACATTGACTTTAAATGGTATAGACGATTTCAAATTTGAAGCTGATGAAACCGTTACGATCTCAGTTACCGGTTATGAAAATTTGACTGACAATAGTTTGTCAGACGTTTTAGCTACTGTCACAAGTGAGGACGCTGCACCTGTCGCTAGAATCTCATTATCAGATGATGTCTTAGATGAAGAGGGTGTTGGAACACTTGATGTGACTATATCGCTGTCTGATGCTTATTCAAGCTCAAAAATTGATATGTCTGCTTCTGATAAAGCAGATTACTATTATTTGGGATCTTACAATGGTTCTAAATACTATTCAACAAAAAATAATGAACATTTAAATTATGCTGACGCGCAAGCTCGTGCCTCAGCTCTTGGAGGTCAGTTAGCTATTTTAACATCCTCGGGTGAGCAAGAAACTGTAGTTAATGGAATTTATGCACAAGATCCTGACTTCTCTGCTGATAATAATGTTTGGTTAAATCACTGGATTGGCTATGACTTAGATGAAAATGATGCTTGGTTATGGAACAATTCTGTTACCTCTAAATATGAAAATTGGGTTGATTCTTATCAAAGAGATGAAGATTGGAACCGAGAAGCAGCGTATTTACATACAAACGGTTTATGGCACAGTAGTCAAAAAAGAGATCACAGAAGGATTGTTATTGAATTTTCCTCTGCTATTTCAGATTCTGACACTGTAGTTGATATTTCTTTTGCAGATGCAAATTCAAGTGGAACCACTATCGATGGTGCTGATGCAGATTTTACTTCTAATTTGACAGAAGGACAGCTTACAGTTGCTGCAGGAAATCCGAGTGGATCTCTTACATTAACTGCTGTTGATGACGCAATAGATGAATCAGTTGAGCAATTTACTGTTAGTTTAGATAGTGCAACTGGTGCTACTGTTGATACAAATACTGACAATACATCAGTTAATGTAACTATAAATGATAACGAATTAACAACTGTTACATTATCATTTCAAGACGGAGTTTCTGAAATTTCAGAAGTTGATGGTCAAGCTATATTAGTAGCCGAATTAGCTAATGCTAAACTAAATCCAGTTGATGTAAACCTTACGTTTGCTGATAGTGGAACTTTAGTTGCTTTGTTTGGAACTGATTATGATTCATCTGATTTAAATGCAGTCTCAACATTTGTTGGTAGCGGAAATTCTGGTTATCTAGACGGAGATGCTGAAGATGCAGAATTTTCAAATCAAGTAAGAAACATGACATCTGATAGCTCAGGAAATGTTTATGTAGCCGATACTGAGAATAGAGCAATTAGAAAAATTGATACTCAAGGAAATGTTTCTACATATAATAATGGTGCTGGAAACTGGGAGACGGAATTAAATGGTCCAAGTGGAATGGCGTTTGATGGTGCTGGAAATATGTATGTAACCGAGCAATGGCAAAATAGAATCTCTAAAATTGATTCCTCCGGAAATGTAACAAGATTTGCTAATCCAGACGGTCAAGATGGAAATGATAATGGAGATGTTTACACTGAGGCTAAATTTCAAGGTACTGAAGACCTTGCTTTCGATTCTCAAGGCAATCTATTTGTTTTAGAAAGGCACAGAATAAGAAAAATTGAGTTTTCTGGAGCTGCTGCTTTCACCTTTGATTTTGTTGGAAATGGAAATTGGGGTGATCAAGACGGATCTGGATCTGATGCCAGATTTGGTCAAGTAAATAATTTAGTTATTGATTCTAATGATAATATATATTATGCTGATCAAGCACATCAAAGAATTAAAAAAGTTACTCCCGAAGGAGTTGTAACAACTATTGCTGGTAACGGAAATTGGGGTTATGCTGATGGATATGGAACTAGTGCAAAATTTAGAGCTCCATCTTATTTAGCTATCGATTCAAGTGATAATTTATATGTTTCTGATAGTGAAAACAATAGAATTAGAAAAATTGAATTGCAAGCTGATGGTCAGTACAAGGTAAGTACTATTGCAGGTAATGGAAATTATGGATATGTTGACGGAGCTGCTGAACAAGCAGAATTTAAAAGAGTTTCTTCATTACTTGAAGTCTCAGGAACATTATATGCATATGATTCTGATGAAGATAAATTAAGAAAATTACTTCTTAATCCAGTTATGAGTATTGCAGCAGGTTCAAAATCTGCAACATTTAACATTTCTGGTATTGACGATATTTCTTATGAGTCTACTGAGTCAATTTCGATTACACCAACCACGTCTGGTGCTACTTTAGCATCTTCAGACCCTTTAACATTGAGTATCACTAGTGATGAACTTGTTCCAAAGGTTATTATAAAGTCTGAAAGTACGGTGTTAGATGAAAATAATGGAACATTATCTTTTGATGTTGTTCTTGTCGATGCTGCTGGTGCGGCATCAAATTGGACCAACACTGAACTTCCAGCTGATGCAGCTGAAAGTTTTATTTATGTTGGAGAATATAATGGTCATAAGTATTATTTCTCAAAATCACCTTACACATGGAATCAAGCATATCAAAATGCTTTAGATTTAGGCGGACAAATGCTTGTTATTGATGATGCTCAAGAAAATGAATTTGTTAATTCAATCATGCAGTTTAATGGCACATGGATAGGACACTCTAGACCTACTGATCAAGACGAATGGACTAATGTTTATGGTGATGTATCTTATACTAACTGGGCTCATGTCAACCAGGGTGGGAATATTAATGATCTTACAGGTTATGCATTAACTTATGGTAACGAGTGGTATAATCATGATGAGTTTGATAGTAGACATTATATTTTAGAGTACGGACCTGTTGCTTCTTCTGAGCTTGAATCTTCAGTTCTTGTTCAATTTTCTGGAAAAGCTATTGATGGTACGGATTTTTCTTCAAGTGCAACTGAAGCAGTAATTCCTGCAAATTCTCAAAAAACATCAATAACTCTTACAGGTGTTGATGATGTTTTAGAAGAAGAAATAGAGGATATAATTGCAACTCTTGTTTTAAAATATCATGAAAGTGATGTTGATGGAGAAGGAAATCCAAAAAATATATCAAATGTTGATCTGGGTGATGAAACATCAGTTAATTTTGTAATTCTTGACGATGAAGTTCCTTTAGTTACTTATACTAGTTCTGAAACTGAAATTTCTGAAAATGGAGGAAGTGTAACAATAACAGCCAATCTTTCAAATGCAAAATTATATCCTACAACAGTCTCTTTATTATTACAAGGAACATCTGATGCTGGATTGGATTATTCTGTTTCCTCTTTATATGGTTATCAAAATTATTTAGGACAACCTGGAATGCAAGGTCTAAGAAATGGAAGTGGAAACGATGCAAGACTGAATCATCCAACAAAAATTACACCTTATTTAAACGACTCATTCTTGATTTATGATGAAGATGCCCATGTAATAAGAGTTGTTGATAATAGTGGGAATGTTTCTGATTTAGTTGGAGTAGCTTACAGTAACTGTGGAGAGTGTACAGGTGACGTTCAACAAACACCTATTGATCTACACAGAGATTATGGTGGAATGACTGCTGATTTAAATACCGGAAATGTATTTTGGGTGAGTCAAAGTGCGAGAATTATGGGTTACAACTCTTCAGACAAACAGATTAGTATAGTCAAGGATAATGATGGAAAAGAGTTAGGTGGAATTACCGTTCTTAACGGAGAAATTTACTACTCTAGTTTATGGACTGCTGAAATATGGAAATTAAGCTGGAATGGAGATGGATTTGATGATATTTTAGTTGCTGGTGATGGCAATGGAGGTTATGATATGAATGAAGATGAAACAGGGGGTCAGAGTAAGTCTATAAATTCACCTTTTATGAGATATCCTGGTGAATTAGTTGCTGATCCTAATAATAACAAAATCTATGTTAATCATTACTCAGCTTATTATGATACTTCTTGGATAAGAAAGGCTTTCACTGTTGTTGATTTAAATAACCAATCATACAAAACATATAGAAATTTATTGCCAGAGTCTGGTAAAATTGGATCATTCTCAGTTGGTGATAATGGAGATGTATATGCTACAAATTATTCCGATTTAATTGTAATAGGAAATGACGGCAGTAATAATTATTATATCAAAGACACTAAAAGTGGTTTTGGTGATTTTGATTGGTCATACCATAGTGCTGTGATTGATGGTAGTCTGTATGTGGTGAATCACATGCAGCATACTGTTGGTAAAATAAGTCTGTCAGCTATAATTGAAATTCTTGCTGGAGAAACAACTAAGCAAGTTACTTTTGAGGCTTTTAAAGATCCATACTTTGAAGATGATGAGACAATGGACATAGATGTAGCTTCAATTTCTAATGGATCTTCAGATTCCTCTGAAATTGCGGATGTTACAATTATTGAATCTACAAGATTAACACTTGTTGAGGATGCACCATTTGAAGGAGTTGAAAACGGAAAAGTTAGCTGGGGTGATTATGACAGAGATGGTGATATGGATTTAGCATTAATGGGTGACGCGTCTACTGGAACAATCACAAACGTTTATAAAAATAACGGTGAAGGTGGATTTACTAATACTTCACAAAATTTCACTAAGGTAATTGGTGGAGACATTGAATTTGTTGATGTTGATCAAGATGGTTATTTAGATGTTGCTGTTTCAGGAAATTCAGCATCTGGTAGAGTTTCAAAGCTTTATATTAATAAAAGCGGGCAGTATTTTGAAGAAAGTGTTAGTTTCTCTGAACAAGTAGAAGGGCTTTCTCAATCTGATATGGAATGGGCTGATGTGGATAACGATTCAGATCCTGATTTAATAATATCTGGTATTGATAGTGAAAATAATTTTAGAACACTTTATTATACAAATATTGGAAATGGAATTTTCTTTGAAGAAAATCTGTTCAACATGGATGGTTTTATAAGAGGTGAAATTGATATCGTTGATAAAGATAACGATGGTGATAACGATTTATTTGTTAGTGGTGTTTCTGGACAAGTTGGTAATCAATATTATCAAGAAAGAGATAGAGATAATACATATTACTGGGGAGGTTACAATAGTGATGTAGGAGTAGGATTAAGTGATGGTAATACTGAATATTTAGATATTGACGGTGATGGTTTAATGGATTATTTATCAATTGGTAGAAATGATATTAACTCCACACAGGTTGATTCTAGATCTAACTTAATGGATCTAAATTACTTACCTAAACTATTAAATACTGATTTTGATTTTGCTGATTACAATAATGACGGTTTAAGTGATATTGTTATTAGTGGAGAAGATGCCAATACTGGACTTGGAATTACAAAATTATATGTAACATATGCTGACCAATTTGGAAGTAATTATCAATTAATTGAAACTGATCTTGAGCTAGAAGGTTTAAGAGAAAGTAGTGTTGATTGGATTGATTATGATAAAGATGGAGATTTAGATTTATTCCTTACAGGTTTAGACACTGAAGGTAATCCAAAGTCGTTGCTTTACAGAGCTGATAATGCAAATAACTTAAACACTCCTCCATCCAAAGTTGAGAACGTCAATGTTCAAGGATATGGAGGAAACGGAACTTTAGCAATAAGTTGGGATAAGCCAGCTGATGATTACTCTAACTCTTTCAGATATAGTGTAAGAGTCGGTACAACACCTGGTGGAAGTGATATTTTGTATTCAAATAGTATTACTGACGAAGGTGATAAAAATGGTTCTACACTTTTAGATATTTCTAGTTTAACAACAAGAACAAATACTTTCTTAACAGTTCTTCCGGGAACATATTATGTTTCAGTTCAAGCAATTGATGGAGGAAATATGGGAGGTCCATTTTCAGACGAAGTTTCTGCTACTGTTGATTATGCTTGGAATTTACAAAGATTAGGAGGTATTATCGATAGAAGACTTAGAACAGATGAATCAACTACCATTAAATTTATCGATATTGATAAAGATGGTGATAAGGATTTAATTGGTGGTAATGTTGGAACTCAAGATTTTGGAAAGGCTCCTATTAATGTGTTCGCATTTCAAAACGATATTTTCGAACCTAAGCGACAATTTTTTGGTGAAGGAGTTTCTTCCTTTGAAATTGCTGATTTCAATAAAGATGGAAATGAAGATCTTATAGTTGGTGTAGAGGAAAATGGTGGAACTAGAATATATATGTTATTAAATACTTTTGACCAAGACGAGGAAAGAGATGACGGTTACAGAGATTATTTTACTGAATACAACCCTTTTGAAAATGGTAATTTGTTAGAAAGTGTTTATAACATCAAGTTTGCTGTTAAAGATCTAAACAATGACGGTCTAGTAGATGTATTAGCTGCCGGTGAATCATCAAAGATAAGTTCTGAAGCTACAGCTGTTGTGGGAGTATCTTCACTTCAACCTTTTTCTGATGGTCAATTAAGCTTTAGCGGCTTCTATCTTTCTCCTCCAAAAAGTATTGGAGATGATAAATTGAGTGAGTTGAGTTTTATTTCTTTTGATTTTGGTGATATTGATAATGATTCAGATTTTGATTTTCTTATCTCTGGATATGGATTTGACGGATATCAAACAATATTATATGAAAACAAAAGATTGCTTGATGAAAATGATGCAGTAGTTCAACCAATTGAAGTGTATTTTGAAGAAAAAGAAACAAATTTTGTTTCTGTTAAAGAAGGAACTACTCAATTTGTTGATTTTGATTCTGACGGTAAGCTAGACATTATATTTAGTGGTCAATCAGAAGATGGAGATATATTTACATCATATAAAAACACAGGTAATAATAATTTTGCCGCAGTTGATTTATCACTTCCACCTGTTAGAGATGGTAAATTTACTTTTGGTGATATGTTTGGTAGAGGTGTTAACGATGTTGTATACTCTGGAACTGTTAGTGGTCAGGGTACATTCTCAAGAATTGCATACTTTGAGCCAAGTGAGCTTAAGTTCTACGAATCAGGTTACGATCTTTTCTTAGATGATGCAGATATTGGAATGGCAGATTTTGATGGTGATCTTGATACGGATTTAGTGTTAAGTGGAAAATGGAATGGTAACCAGTCTAATTACAATTATCATGGGTATGTCTACATGAATGTTAGAGGATACAATCAAGGATCAGTTGCTAATTCAGATTCTGATAATGGAATTAAAACTTCATCTGCAAATGGAGCTGTTAAACAAACTAGTTCTGCAGGAGATTCATCAGGTGGAAGTTCATTGAACTCTAGACCTTCTGCTCCTACAAGTATTACAGTTCAAAAACAGAGAATCGCTGAAGATTCTTATGATGTTGTAATTTCTTGGAACGCAGGTAGTGATGATGAAACACCAGTTGATGCTCTAACTTATTCACTGAAGATTGGTACTTCTGAAGGTGGTGAAGAGATTTTAGCTAGTGGTGCAAATTCTAGTGGTGTAAGAAACACAGGAACAGCAGGTAATGCTTCCACTAATAAATCTTGGAAATTAACCTTGCCAACAGGAACTTATTTTGCTGCAGTACAAGCTGTTGATGCTAGTTTTATTGGTTCAGAATTTAGTGAAACAAAAGAGTTTACAGTTACAATAGCTAACAAGCTGGGTGATTCAAATGGAGATGATTCTGTTAATATTCTAGATTTAACATCTAACCTAGATTATATCTTAGGAAATGATCTTAAAGTATTTGTTGAAGAGGTTGCCGATGTTAATGGTGATGGAAACATAAATGTGACAGATATCTCTGGTATTGTTAATATTATTTTAACTGATCCAGGTGCCGCTCAAGGATCGTTATATGATCCTTATGTTTGGGAATATTTCTCTGATAAACCAGTTGGTGATGCTTCACTTATTAGAAGAGATGGTAAAATTTTCTTAGAAAATGATAAACCGGTAACTTCTCTTCAGTTCTCATTTGATTCATCTGTTGAATACGAATTAAGTGAAGAAATGAAAAATATGACTGTTGTGAATTTTGTTAAAGACGGAATGAGAACATTTGTTATCTACAGTTACAATAATCAAAGAATTGATGATTTAACTAATGTTGTGTTTGATTATTTAGATTTAAATGAAGGTGATGATTTTGAAATTAAATCTATGTCTGCTGGAACTGAAGGCGGCTTGTCACTTTCATTAAAATATTCTGACGAAAGTTTCTTTGATGATTCTGAAGATATAATCCAAATTTATCCAAACCCAGCTGTTTCAAATGTTAATCTGCTTACAGATATTACTAAAAACGTTGAAAATATTGAAGTTGATATATATAACGTTCTAGGTGTGTCAGTATATAAAACTAACATTAGTTCTATGGGTAGATTAAATGATTTAGATGTTAGTATGTTATCCTCTGGTGTATATACAGTAAGGGTAAGAATGATTACAGATAAAAATGAAGAAATTATAAATGTTCATAAATTAATTAAGAAATAAAAATAATTTCTATGAGTAACTTTATTCGAGTATTCTTAATTCTATTTGGAGTACTAATATATAGCCAAGACACCCTATCCGTAAAGGATGGGGCGTACGGTTATGATCAAGAGTTTAAACTAGATGTCAATTTGAAAACAGAGTCTGATATAAAGGCTTTACAGTTTGATTTAAATTTTGATGAAAATAATTTCACCTATGCTTCAACCTATTCCCTGTACAAAGACAGGTTAGGTACAGATAGTGATCACACAATAACAGTTAAAAAAGTTAGTGAATCAAAAATTAGAGTTCTAATTTATTCACCATCAAATAAACCATTTGATAAAGGTGATGGAAAATTAGTAGATTTTGATTTTAAAAATAGTATAAATTATGGTGACTACTCTTTTAGTGTTACTAATGTTGTTGCGTCTCTTGTTGACAATTCATCTGCTAATTTGATTTTAGTAAATGGAACAATTAGAACTAAAGCACCTGGATTTTGGAAACAATATTCTGAACTTAACTTTGGTTCGATATATAAAGGATCTACTGATTCTAGGACACTTGATTTACAAAACACAGGTAATAGCGATTTAACAATAACACTTGTTAAAAATGAACTTTCTAAGTTCACTTTGAAAGATAGTTCAGGAAATGATGTTGAATGGCCTATTGTTTTAACATCCAAAGAAGACTCAGACAACGGAAAAGGTAATTGGAGTTATCAATTAGTTTTTGGATTTGAAGCTGATGCCAATGGAACGTACGAAGAAGTTATCTCTTTTACAACTGATGAACCCGAAAATGATACAGTTCACGAAATTATGGTTACAGCTACAGTATACAATGAAAACAAATTAGCTGTTAAGCCTAATTCAGAAGTATACAATGATCAAGAATCAAAAATTAATGTTGAAATTAATGGTGACGAACCAATTACTAGTTTTCAATTTGATATTACCCCAACTAATTCTTTAATAGGTCTTGTTGATAGTAGTGCTAAACTTTTAAACACAACTACTGATCATGTTATTTCGTCAAGAGTGTTATCTAATTCAGAAGGTCAAAGTTATTTAAGAGTTATTTCTTATTCACCCTCAAATGCTGTTTTTAGCCAACCAATTGGAGATATAGTAGAATTTAAAATTTTGCCGTCTGGTTTAAACCCAGGAGATTATGGATTACTTATTTCTAATGCAGTTTTAACTAACGGTGGACTTGTTGATGTAACGTCAAGTACGGAAAACGGTACCATATATATTAAAGCCCCTAAGTTTGATTTTTCACCTGCAGAGGAATTTAATTTAGGTGAAGTTTTAAGAAATACTAACGATTCTCATAATTTTACCATACAAAACCAAGGTTCTTTAAAATTAACTATATCAAGTATTACTTCAACTGACCCTAACTTATTTATTTCAAATTCTCTTCCAATTGAGATTGAAAGTGGTTCAGATCAAAAAATTGATTTTGATTTGTTACCAACTAGCTCCAACAGTACTTATACTTCAAATATTATTGTAGAGCATAATGCCGCTAAAAAATCAGATACTTTAAAAGTTACAGCAAACATAGAATCAAGAAATACAGTAAAATTAACTGATGCAGTTTATACAAATGCAATTACAAAAAATATTCCATTAGAACTTTTAAATTCAGATAAAGTAAAAGGACTTCAATTTGACCTTACTTTTCCAAAAGAGTCAAAATCGATTTCCTATACTTTAACAGCAGATGGAAGTTCGAACTATGTATTTGCTGAAAAAGATAATGCAAAAGATCCAGATCTTGTTGTGTATGTTGGAGACAAAATTAATTTTATCAATAATGCAGGATCTACCCATCCATTATTTATCGTAACTAATAATGAAAGTGGATATGATAAATCAAATGAACTTTCATCTGGCGTTACTAATCAAGGTGCCGATTCAGGAACCTTAACATTAGATGTTTCAAATCTCTTGCCAGGAACGTATTATTATATATGTGGAAATCATAAGTCAATGACTGGAAAAATTACTGTTTTGCCTAAATTTAGCTTAACTGTTGATAACACTGATTTAGTCTCTGATAGAGCCACTGGTTTTAATGTTTCTCAATCCTTGCTTGAAGCAAGAAAGTATAGAGTTTTGTTGTATTCAGATACCAATTCTACTTTTACAGGAAATATTGGAAACATCATAAATATCCCTATTACTATTTCTGATATTACAGACTCTTCAATGCAAATTAGTGATGGAACTTACCCTATACTTATTGATAATATTGTCATTTCTGGAAACGATAATACTAATATTACTTCCATACCTCAAACTTCATCAAAAGCTGTATTTACATCAGTAAATTTATTTTCTCCAGTTGTTGAATCTAATCAGTCAACTTCTATAAATGAAAACCCAACAGCAGATATATTTTTCTACACTGTGTTGGCCACTGACTCCGATGATAACAGTTTTGTTAATGATTTTAAAATAGCTAGTGGGAATGATTCAGGTACTTTTGGAATTAGCTCTAATACTGGTGAACTTTTTGTAAAAGTTCCTGCTGATATTGACTATGAAAGTGTTCAGTCCTATGATTTAGGAGTTACAGCTTCTGATGGGACAAAAACTAGTGCTATTGGGAAAGTAACAGTTTCTGTTGTTGATGATCCTAACGTGTTTGTTACAGAAGATTTAACTGTCGCAATTTATAGAGATAACACTGACTCTGGAATAATAACTGATAATTATAATAATTTAAATAATAATAAAAGTTCTAGTCGATCTTTAAAGTCAGATGATGCTCAGAAAGTAATATACAGCGTTGATAGTGGAGTTGATAAAGATTTTTTTAGTATTAATTCTTCATCTGGTGAACTATCTTTTATTTCAGCACCTAGTTTTGCTAATCCTATTGATACTAACAAGGATAATGTTTATGAAGTAACACTAAAAGTTCAAAATATTGATGACACATCTAATGACTTACCAGTTGTATCATCTAGAAAATCCATTTC
>Ga0233432_10002054_pt1 | contig 18998 bp, 22 predicted proteins | sample SI_122_August201_6_FD_179870 | JGI IMG/M metagenome (GOLD analysis project Ga0233432, IMG submission 179870) | Seawater microbial communities from Saanich Inlet, British Columbia, Canada - SI_122_August2016_10_MG | ecosystem: Environmental > Aquatic > Marine > Inlet | place: Canada: British... | reverse complement strand
TGATGATGCTGTTATCGGACTTGTGGGCAATAGCTGGCGCATATGCGAAAACGACCAGCGTGCAAATCTGGGTTCTCGCCAATTTGCCAGCGTCACCTGATCATCTGGCAAGGGTGGCACCCCCTTCATCAATGTGCCTATAGCTGATTCTACACGTTCAGACATCGACGCCACCACAGCTTAGCTAGGCTGGTAAAATTCAGCGCGCGCCGTTTTCAAAAATCCGGCACGTAAGGCTTTCGTAAAGGCACCAGGCATCCCATCGATAATTTTGGTATCATCAATGTGACTCACCGGTAGCACATAGATCGAGGCCGCTGTCAAAAAGGCTTCGTCAGCTGTCAATGCTTCATCCAGCTTATAAATGCGCTCATCTACCTTAATTCCCTGCTCGCCAGCAACCCGCAACATTGTCTGGCGGGTAATACCATGCAGAATTTCATTACTGACGGGACGCACAATAAGTGTCTTATCCTTGATGTAGAAAAAGCTTGATGACCCTGCTTCGGTAACAAATCCATCATCATCAATCATCACAGCTTCATAAGCACCTGCTTCATGTGCAGCCTGTTTTGCCATCACCTGAGCAAGCAAATTTGTTGTTTTAATATCACGGCGCACCCATCGCAAATCGGGTGTTGTCAGCACCTTAACCGCAGGGGCTGGATCATCAGCAATAAATTTAGCACCTTGCGTAAAGGCAAAAACATTTGGCTTATAGCCATCATTATAAAAGAAACTACGATCACCCTCGCCGCGTGTAACATGCAGATATAAAAACCCTTCCGCCAGATCATTTTCGGCGATCAACCGCATCAGTGCCGCAAATAATTCATCCTTGTCCATCGGCGAAACCATCGCCAGCTCACCACATGATCGCTCCAATCGATGAATATGATATTCAAAATCTACGATCTGACTATCAAGCACACCAAAACCCTCATAAACAGCATCCGCAAACAGCAACCCACGATCAAAAATTGATAGCTTGGCATTGCTTTCGGCAACAAATGCACCATTCAGAAATACGATACGCTCACCACCCATTGTCTTTGCTTCCTTTTTGGATAAATACTTGCTGACTGTTAATTCACGATTAATAAGACAAACTATAGATTTGATTTTCCAAACAGACTAATCAAAAAATTAACCCATACCCTAACAGATTGGTCAAAAATCGGGCTTTCAATGCTATAATTGTGGCCAGCGTGACGCAAAGCGGTTGCGGTTGGCAATACTGATTGTCAAAGACACTGTTTCATTCCCAACGTCATCAAACACACTACTATGCACCGTTCCATGGGCGTGAAGCCAGGCACGCGGCGCACCGTCTTCAGGTGCCAGCACAACATCAAGCCGAATATCATCAGCATTGATCTTTTCATCTAGCACCAGCAAGGCATCATTGATTCCGGCACCGGAAAGGGCAGAAACAAAAACGCCACCACCTAGCAAATTTTGTAAATATTCACGCGTTTCGTCCGCAGTATCGCCTGCCATATCGTCAATTTGATCTGATTTGTTCAGAATATGCACAACCCGTTCTGCCTGCATCTCGGGATCAAGCCCCAATTCTTCAAGAACATGACAAACATCAGCATATTCCTCAGCCACCATTGGTGATGACGCATCATGAACATGCACCAGAATGTCTGCCTCGACCACCTCTTCGAGCGTGCTTTTGAACGCTTCAACCAGCTCGGTAGGTAACTGACTGATAAAACCAACTGTATCGGCAAGCACCGCACGACGTCCCGATGGCAGCTTCATCCCGCGCATGGTGGGGTCAAGCGTGGCAAATAGCATGTCCTTGGACAGAACATCCGCACCCGTTAATTTATTAAATAACGTCGATTTTCCAGCATTCGTATAGCCTATCAATGCCAATGTAGGTGTTTCACTGCGGTCACGATTGCGGCGTTGTAAATGGCGTGTTCTTTCAACTTCCTGCAACTCGCCTTTAATACGCATGACCCGATCCATCAACATGCGCCTATCCAGTTCGATCTGGCGTTCGCCTGGCCCGCCCAGAAAGCCGCCACCACCACGCTGACGTTCAAGATGCGTCCAGCTACGCACCAGTCGGGAGCGCTGGAACGTAAGCGAAGCAAGCTCAACCTGAAGCCGTCCGGCATGTGTTTGCGCGCGTGCACCAAAAATCTCCAGAATCAGGGCTGTGCGGTCAATGACCTTGCATGATGTCAGCGTTTCCAGATTACGCTGCTGCACCGACGACAACGTCGTATTGATGACGATCAACGGATGCTCATAGGCCTCAGCCATTTCGGCAAGCTGATCGGCATAGCCTTTACCAAGGAATGAACCAGCGCGCGGCTGGGATATTTTCACGGTTTCGGATAGCACAACATCCAGCCCAATGGCTTCAACCAGCATACAAGCCTCATCAAGCATCATGTCGGCTGGTCGTGACGTCGGCGCATATTTTACGTCCGGATGAATCACAAAGGCGTTATTGCTTCCCAAAATAGATCCTCAAAATCAAACAGACATGACATATAAGCGCTATATGTACATAGCAGATTTCACAGAGGAAAGTGTATTTTCATTAAGATTGCTAGACGTCTTAATTATGGTTGCCTAAACTCTAAAAATCTCATTTTAAAAGGTATGTCTCATGGCGAAATCAATCATCATCACTGGCGCTGGCAGCGGTATCGGGCGGGCAACAGCACAGGCGTTTCTTGAGGCTGGCTTTAAGGTTGGCTTGATAGGGCGTCGCCAAGACACGCTTGATGAAACTGCCAATGGGCATGAAAACGCGCTTGTCCTGCCATGCGATGTCAGTGACGTCGATGCGGTCGATGCCGCATTCAGTAACGCTGTTAATATATGGGGGCATCTTGATGTCCTGTTTAATAATGCCGGTATTGGCAGTCCCAGCATGCCTATTGACGAAATTCCAATTCAGACATGGCTGGATGTCGTGAATATCAATCTGACCGGATCATTTCTATGCGCCCGAGCGGCATTTTCTTTGATGCGCGCGCAGTCACCCCAAGGTGGCCGTATTATCAATAATGGCTCTATTTCGGCACATGCACCGCGACCTGGTTCAGTACCTTATACAACAACCAAACATGCCATTAGCGGCCTGACCAAGACACTGTCACTAGATGGCCGCCCATTTGATATTGCCTGTTCGCAAATTGATATCGGCAATGCGCTAACCGAAATGGCGATACCGATGACCAGAGGCGTTCCTCAGGCTGATGGTTCAATCAAAGCCGAAGCCACCATGGATGTGTCGCATGTTGCTGACGCCGTATTACATATGGCGACATTACCGCTTGAGACCAACGTCCAGTTCATGACCATCATGGCGTCGAAAATGCCATTTGTTGGGCGTGGCTAGATGGACAGGCCAATATGCGCCATCTGAAATAAAGGCGGCACCGGCGTTTGTTCACGAAATGTTTCACGTGAAACATTTTCAGCTACAGACCTAGATCAAGCTGTTTATCCGGTGTTGCCGATTTTTTGCGGCGCTTGATGTGCATGTCGTCATTGCCCGAACCTATTCTGCGTGACAGGGACACACCTTCTTTACGGCTCGCATGTTTGGATACAACACGGGCAGCTTCGCGGCGATGCGGCAAGGATTTACGGATAGCATGCATCTGCTGACTGGCAAATTTGCGCGCCACTTTTTCGTCAATGATAGGTGCCGGATAGTCTGGTGCCTGGTCTGGTCGTATCCATGGTGTATGGATCAAATTATCCGATACATGTTTCAATTCTGGCACCCAGCGTCGGATAAAATGACCATGCGGATCCTGATCCTGACTTTGCTTTATCGGGTTATAAATCCGTATCGTATTGATTCCGGTAATGCCCGCCTGCATCTGACATTGGCTGTAATGAATGCCAGGTTCGTAATCGATAAAATTACGCGCAAGATGAAGCGCGGGACGTCGCCAATCCAGCCACAGATGATAGCTGGCAAAGCTCATGGCCATGGCACGCATCCGAAAGGTCAGCCAGCCTGTCGCTGTCAATGATCGCATCACAGCATCAACAAGCGGATATCCGGTGCGCCCCTTGACCCATGCGGTATATCTGGCAGATGCGTCCGGATGTGATTTGTCCAAAGACGCATAAGCCGAATGAAAGGGCTTGAATTCTATTGCGGGCTCATCTTCTAGCTTCTGGATGAAATGGCAATGCCAATGCAGGCGACTTTCAAAACTTATTAATGATTTCAACCAGTTATTTCTATTTCTTTCATCAGCCTCATGTACCAGCATTTGCCGACGGTTGGCGGCTTGAAACACCTCTCGCATCGATACAGCACCAAAGGCAAGATGCGCCGAAAGCCGCGAACAACTATCGGCCGCGGTAACCGGGGACGACATTTCATAACGATATTTTTGTCCGCGCATTGTTAAGAAACTTTTTAACAGCGCAATAGCTTCACTACGTCCGCCTTGCTGGCGTGCATGGCATCCATCATCTGCAAGACCCAAAGAGCCGGCACTAGGCACATCCATGGTTTTCAGCTTCACTGACAGCAATTTATCGGGTGCTGGCAAAGCTGGCGCATTCATCAGCTTGTCCCATTTGCCAGCCCATCCCCGACGAGATGTGAGGGGACGATGAACACCATGCTGTGGAAATTCATGCCAAGGAAGCTGATGATCTTGGCACCACGCCTGCACAGCCTTGTCACGGGCAAACGTCCAGCCATTACCCGTTTCCTCATGTGCGTATAAGGCAGTTATGCCATGTTGTTGATTTATGTCAGAAAGAACGCTGACCATATCGCCTACGCGTATCACCAAAGGTTGACCAAGTTTGGTCAGGCTTTCATCAAGGCTAGCAAGGGTTTCACCCAGAAAAGCATAGTGCCGGTAAGACATGTCGGGCTGAGCCCACAGTTCAGGTTCGACAACATAAAGCGGCAAAACAGGGCCAGTAGCACAAGCCGCGACAAGTGGTGCGTGATCCCAGACACGCAAATCCCTTTTGAACCAAACAACATGCATCACTTTGTCCCTTAACGACCCTATATGTGTATTAACGTGCGTAAAATCAAATCACTGTGTACAAAGTATATAACTAATATTGCATTTATAATGTTGGCACTCATATAGCACGCATTGTAGGGCGAATGCGGTAGTTCATATCCGCGCATACCAAGGATACACCATGTCACTTACGCTTCTTAAATCCAATTTTGATAGTCGCGAAGACTTGATCGCATATGTTGCCAGCCTAAGCCCGCATATAGCTGACAAAACCGTCAGCCCAACAATAGGCGGGGAAAAGCCTGCGCAGATCGCTTTAGACGCCATAAATCCAGCGCAATATGCGCATAGTCGTAATTACCTTGATGGTGATGTGACGTACCTGTCGCCCTATATCCGGCATGGTATCGTTTCGCTCAATGACGTCCGCAATCATGCGCTGGCCATAAGTGGCGAACCTAAACAAACTGAAAAATTTATTCAGGAATTAGCATGGCGAGATTACTGGCAAAGACGCTATCGCCAGAGTCCAGATGATATCTGGCATGATATTGAAAGCTACAAAACCGGATTTGCGGCTGATGATTATGCTGACACTTTACCAGCGGACATTGAAACTGGTCAGACTGGGGTTGCGGTAATAGATAGCTTTATCAATGATCTTTGCACAACTGGCTATCTTCATAATCACGCCCGCATGTATGTTGCGGCCTATGTTGTGCATTGGCGACGCATAAAATGGCAAGCTGGTGCAAAATGGTTCCTGCATCACCTGCTTGATGGTGATCCAGCCAGCAATAATTTATCCTGGCAATGGGTAGCCAGCACATTTGCCAACAAACCCTATTTTTACAATCTTGAGAATGTCACTAAATATGCCGCACCGGGGCTGAATGTCGCATCACAGGATAATCTGCCGCTTGCCTATTCCTATGATGAATTGGACCGTATCCTATTTCCGTATCGTGAGGATTATAATGGCTAATCTTGTTATTCTTCATGAAGATGCACTGTCTCTAAACCATCCTATTTTTAGTGACGAAACGAAATCCCTATCCACACGAAGCGCGTGGAAACAGCCTGTTTTTATATGGGATTCAAATTATTTTTCTGACGCTGGTTATAGTTTTAAACGTCTGGTTTTCATCTATGAAACCCTAAGCACATTACCAGTTGATATATATTATGGCAAAATGAATGAGGTGATTGTTCACTTAATCCAAGAGCAATCTGTGACCGATATATTTATCCCAGAAACACCAAATCCCCAGCTATGCGCATTCATAGACTTCGCCCACAATTTGGTGGCAACGCATGTTATAAATGAAAAGGCTTTTGTTTCACTTGACCGCACGCCTGACCTTGGGCGGTTTTTTCGTTATTGGAACAAGGCCAAGAAAGCCGCTTTATCACCAGATGGCGTCAGGCTATAGATCAGGTAAAATTTCAATAGGAAGCCCCGCATAGTTTTCGGCAAATGATTTCATCGCGGCATCTGATGATAAAAGATAATCCATGTCAGCACGTTGAAGTTTCTTTTCAAATTCCGAATGGCGATGGTCGGTATGTAGCAAAGTTGTACAAAACCAGCTAAACCGTTCGACTTTCCAAACACGGCGAAGTGCACGAGATGAATATTCCCGAAGTTGAGCTTCGCTGTCATCACAATAGAAATCAATAAATGCCGCCGATAACAAGGCCACGTCAGCAATGGCAAGGTTTAATCCTTTGGCCCCAGTAGGGGGAACGATGTGGCCTGCATCACCAGCCAAAAACAGACGTCCAGATGACATAGGTTCAGATACGAATGACCGCATCGGAGTGATGCCTTTTTGAATTATTTCACCCCGATTTTGCGTGACGCCAATGCGGATATCCAGCTCATCCCACAAGGCTTCATCCGACCAATTATCAATATGATCTTCATTGTCCACTTGAATATAAAGACGGCTGATTTCATTAGACCGCATTGATTGCAATGCAAATCCCCGAGGATGCTGGGCATAAATCACGACTTTATTCATGGGTGGCGCCTTGGCCAAAATACCAAGCCATGAATAAGGATAAATCAGATCAAAATCATTGCGTATGGTTGCTGGCATGGCCTTGCGGGATACACCGCGGAACCCATCACAGCCAGCAACAAAATCGCATGTGAGCGTGTGGTCCTTGCCGTCATGGCGGTAATGCACCTGCGGAGACGCGCCATCAATATCATCAATTCCTGTCACTTCGGCATCGGTTAGGATAACGGTTCCATTTTGCGCATGTTGTTGAAACAAGTCTTTGACAATTTCAGTCTGGCCATAGGCCATAACCTGTCTTCCGCTGTCATATTTTTCAATGCTGATCGGATGAACTCCACCGTCAAAAGCAATATCAATACCATGATGCGGCAATCCTTCTTGATCCATTCTTGCGCCTAGGCCAGCCTCGCGTAAAATATCAACCGTGCCTTGTTCGAGGATTCCAGCCCGAATACGCGCCTCACAATATTGTTGTGACCGCGCTTCAAGAATAACCGATGAAATGCCTCTAAGATGAAGAATATGCGCTAATAAGAGGCCTGCTGGCCCGGCCCCGATAATTGCAACTTGAGTTCGCATCATACACTAACAATCCAACCGTTTAGATATGGTTAGCGTAAAATTTAGCAAAATACCACTCATTAGACATCATACATATTCGTGTAAAAAGTGGTCTTAGGGGAAATCTTGATCCTTTTGCGGTTGTTCACCAATCGCTTGCAAAATCATTTTTCCAATCAGTCCAATCGCAATGACGCGCAAAATGGTTACCGTGGAAGCTGTTAATGAAAATGGATCGTCCGAGTGCGTAATCCGCATACTAAAATCATCAACTAATCCAAAAATTGCCGCAACAAAAACAAGGACAGCAATTAGCGAAAAATAGCGATTAACAATGGCACTGACACCAATCAAAACCAACAAAACAATAACTTTGATAATACGTTGATTAAGGGTCGCTTCGGCGAATTGAAGATCAACATTCTCCATCAATCTTAGTTCGTTGATAAAGAAATCTTTTTTCAAAATAACAAAGGTCAAGGTGCATAATACGATGACAAAATATAACAGAAGCAGAAACAAAAGATTTCGTGAATAATTGATTTTTTCATCTTGGTTTGCAAAATCGACATTTGTTAAAGCATCAATTTCTTTTTTGCTTAATTTGCGAAAGAAATCTTCTGACATAACTGCGCCCTAAATACCCAGTTTCAATCTCAAAGTAATCTTAGCACAATTAATGTTTGTTTAAAATTCCTGTCATGTAAAACCAGCACGCCAAAGGCGCGCTGGTTCAAAATTTTAGTTGTATGACGCCGGTTACGACTTACGACCTACAGAACCGATAACTTCGGCACCAAGTTCGATTGCAAGCGAGTTCGCCCGCAATTCACCATCTACTTTTGCCGTTGATCCAACTGATAGTTCCTCAGTGGTCAAAGTCCCGTTGAAATCACCCGCTAATTCCACACGGTCAGCATTCAAAGTTCCTTTGAAAACGCCCATTTCTTCGAGAAACACTTCAACGGCGTTTAATTCACCTGAAAAATTTCCAGAAATAACGACCGGCGCTTCGCCACCATCAAGCTTACCTTCGACGACCATGCCCTGAATAATATTTGTACTTCCGTCCATTACTATTTTCCTTTGCTATACCAGACCTAACTGGGATCAAAATTGTTATTTATTTGGCATCTTCATCTGTTTCAGCATCAGCGCTTTCAGTGACTTCATCTTCGCTTTCCGCGTGAGGCAAAGAGCTGCCTGTATCTTCGGTCCAGTTATGAACGACACGACAATTCAGCGCGGCACCACGGTCCATTTGCAAAGACTGGTAATGGACTTCACCAGCGATTTGCGCTGTTTCCGTTGCCCAAACACTGTGTGCGTGCATTTCACCATTATAATGGCCTGAAATGACAACCAGATCGGATTTAATCGCGCCGTGAAATTCACCTTCCGGACCGATTGACACCTTTTCAGCTTCAAGGTCAGCTTCGACTGTGCCATTGATTTCGATAGATCTAGCATTGCTTATGGTACCCGAAAAATGAGCGCCTTCGCCAATGACTGCTTTTGTTTTTGATATATCCATTCTTCTATCCTCTGATCTTTATAAATTGATTATCTAAATGACAGTTATTCGGCGGTTTCATTTTCAAGTTTAGCTGCCGCCTTAACAATTTTTGCCGGTGCTTTTTTGAATTTGGCCACTACATGGGCACCAGCCTCAACCTCTATGCCTATACATTTCAGGTCACCCTCAAAGTGGCCAGACGCCTCAATGTGCGCGTTTATGGATGCAACATCACCGGTGACTGTACCTGAAATGACAACTTCCCCAGTTTCGATACTGCCATTAAGAATGGCACCATCTTCGACGGTTAGCTTGTTGCAGATAATTTGCCCTTCCAATTGACCAGCAAGAATGACATCACCATCTGAAATAACCGTTCCTGTGATTCGCATCTGATCATCAATTACAGACACTTTTTGGGTATCCGCATCGTTTGACTCTGTATTTTTAAACATAACAACCCCCTGATAATGCGAGCCTATCAAATTTTTTCTAATAAAGTTAAGATTAATTGTTTGCCTATGCGTTCTAAAGGTAACAATTTATAGAAACTGTCGTAAATAATAGTAAGATTTATTCCGTTGCATGACTTTGGTCAGTAGTCTTAACGGCTCATTTTAATTTTTATTAAGTCGCGTGGTTTGAGGAAGTTATGAGTGAAGATGTAGTCGACATTCGAAAACGGATTGAAGAAATTCGAAACGAGGTTAGTTCGGCGTCTATTTCACAGCGTGAACAGCCTCGTTCACGAACCATGGGGAACATTGCTGAGCTGGCTGTAGCGCAAGGGTCTGCACAACCGCAATATCAAGATGAGACAGACAAAGTTCCGGAAAATGCCGTACCACAAGACGCGCCGCAGAATGATACAAAGGCCGCGCTTGATTCAGCATTGCAGATGCCTGCCTTTACTTTGAATGTGAAGAATCAGGTATCAAACAAAACATTATTTGCGTTCTGTATAATTCAGACACTTTCAAACATTGCCATTATTGGCGTCTTGTTATGGAAGCTTGGATAAATTGATGCGCAGGATAATCGGCAAAATCATTCAGCGTTTCACCCCAAAAATGATTCAGGGGAACCGTGCCGATTCGCCATTAACCGTGAATAACAGGCTGTGGTTTTTACGCGAAAACAGATTTCTGTTCATGACCAAAAATGGTCCTGTTGAGATTACGGTGAAACCAACATATGTCATTTCCGCAGCCGTAGTTTGTTTTGTTGGCACTGTTGTTATCGCCATTTCGACGGTGTTTCTTGGCGTCAACGCTGTTGGTGTTGTCAGCAGGGATTCAATCCAGACAGCCAACGCAAGTATAACCGAAACAGATATGGATGCTGATAATTTCAACGACACGTTGGAGGTAATAGCGCTGGCACCACAAACCGAGACCAGCACAGCACAGCCAGCATCGGGTAGCTTTATAAAAGACCTGTCAACAGGGGCTGACAAGACGCAAAAACCATTTGCACCCAAGTCAGATGGCATGAATGCATCTAAGAATACCTTTGCGCGGATCATTTCAAAACGCGACCGGGTCAATGCTTTACCAACGGCTGGAAATAGTGACGCCATGGATACCGCCAATGTGCTGGCAGAAAAAGTGACTGATGACCAGCCCATGTTTGAAGCAGATAATAGCGTGACCTTGCCAAAGCTGGCAGATGCACCGCAGGCACCTGTTCGCCCAATTGAGCCAGTTGATGACGCCAAACCAGCGCAAATACAAAAAAGCCCTCGTGAACGGGCTGCTATCGAATTGGCTGCTTTGAGCAATCTCATTCCCGATTTTGCCTTCAATAGCTTTTATAACAAAGATACTTTGAATGAACCTGACAATGCTGATGAGCAGCCATTGCATAGGCCAAAACCAGACACGATAAGTAGCATTACAAATATCAAGCAAACAGTGCCGCCTATTGGTGATGCGCCTGTTGGCATGGAAAAGATTGAACCGAAAAGAATGGTTCCTGAAATTGATAGCGCTGTTCAGGAAATGAAATTGCTTGTGTCGATGGTCAGAGAGATAGACACAATCCGCAGCCGCGTTGCCAATCTTGGTTTGCTGGAAGAAAATTTACCTGACTATGACTCTGTCGGCCCAGCGCTCGACAATAAAGATTTCAAAACACTGGTGCTGGCCTTGGATGATCATCGTTCAGCCTTGCGGAAAATTCCATTCAAACCGCCTATGCTGTATTTCTATATTTCCAGCAATTATGGTTATAGAAAGCATCCCGTCACAAAAAAGAAAGTGTTCCATCACGGCATTGATCTGGCTGGCACATGGCAGGAAGATATATTGGCATCGGCACCGGGGACTGTGACATTTGCCGGTAAAGCAGGTTCGTTTGGAAATGTTGTGCGGGTGCGCCATGCCTTTGGCGTGGAAACTGTGTTTGCGCATTTGTCCAAGATACGCGTCAAAAAAGATCAAGACGTCAGTGAAGGTACCGTTATCGGCAATATGGGCAGAACGGGCAGAACTGAAGGGGCGCACCTGCATTACGAAATGCGCGTTAATGGCGAATCACTGAACCCCCAATTATTCTTTGACGTGGGACGTGCTATGAGCGTGAGTGGTGAATTGCGGGTTGTTTCAACCGATCGCTAAATCGTTGCGCGAAACCACCCTCTATCCTAAAAAATTGCTGCACTGCGCCGTTAACCTTTTGTGGAAGCAACGCTTCACAATTTCTTCAAGGGTCGATAACGATGTTTCGTGCATTTCCAATTATTAGTCTTGTTACGCTTTTATCTGCCTGTAATTTATATCTGGTAGAAAGTGGCGCGCCAAAGCCTGTGGCCTCAGTGGCTAGTCAAAGCGCTGACACGGTTGATACCGAAATTTCGCCACCAGCACCGCCACCGCCACCAAAAGCAACGCCAGGCAGTAGTCAGATCGGCTTTATGGATAAAACCACAGCGCATCTTGAAGGGTGCCGCTTTTTAAGTGTAATGCGCCTGACACATCGCGGACATTTTGAAGATGGGCTGATTTTGCTTCGGAACGGGGCGCATTCAATCAATGCAAATATGATGGTTCCCGTCCGCCTAGTCGAAATGGCCGACCCCGTATCCGGATTGCATTATTACCATGTTCGCCTTATGCGCTGTCCCAAGCAAAACCTTTCGGCTGATAGTTAGGAGTAACTGATTATGGGCGAGATACTTTATCTTGAAAATTATAAAACCGAAACGCATGTTGCGGTGGATGCCACAACCAAAAAGATGCCACAAACCGAGCGTCAGCGTGTCGAAGCAATCCGCGATAATATCGAGGAATTGCTGAATATGGTTGCAGGTCTGCGCCGTGATCCAGAATCAGTGGCGCTTGCTGCCAGCCGTTTTGGCATCATGCGCATGTTCCAGATGCACGGCAGAGCCCACACAATGGCCTTCGTTGACCGTTGCATCGAAACAGCCGAAATCGCCGAGGATATTCTGGGTACTTAATCGCCCTTTAAGCTAAAATTTGCGCTTAGCCAATTAGCATGTATAGTCGTATGCATTACATCTTATATCAGTTTTGAATAACTTTGAATAACGTGGCGTTAGTATGTCTGGCTTGAACAAAAAACGGGTGCTTGAAATATTGTCCCGCTCAAATGGTGACGATAAAGTCAGCATGTATTGTGACCGTGCGCTTTCAACACTCATTCTATTGAATTTACTAGCTGTTTCACTTGAATCCATCGATCAGTTAAGCACCCAATATGGGTTTCTGTTCTGGGCATTTGAATTGTTCTCGGTGACGATATTTGGCTGTGAATATATTTTACGGATCTGGTCAAGTGATGCCAACATAGATCGCAAAACCGAGTCATCTGCAAAATCCCGTTTTGGCTATATTTTCAGCTTTACAGGCCTGATTGATCTGATTGCAATCCTGCCAAGCATATTGCCATTGTTCCTTGGACAGATGGACCTACGCTGGTTGCGCGTTCTGCGGCTTGTGCGGCTGCTGAAAATCTCTCATTATTCAACCGCTCTTGAGGATCTGATCTCGGCGATCCGTGAAGAACGAAACGCCTTTGGCGCGGCGCTATATCTGTTTTGCATTGCGCTGTTTGTTTCCAGCGCGTTGATGTATGTCGTCGAACATGAAGTTCAGCCAGAGAATTTTTCATCAATACCAACAACGATGTGGTGGTCAATGATTACACTGACGACTGTTGGTTATGGTGATGTGTCCCCAATGACGTCACTTGGCAAACTCGTAGGGGCGGCAACCGCGATCATGGGTATATGTGTTGTGGCCCTGCTGACTGGTATTGTTGCCACAGCCTTTGCCAATCAAGTTGCACGCCGCAAAGATATATTTGAGGCTGAGATCGTACATGCGCTTGCTGATGGCATAATTTCACAAGAAGAACATGAGCGTATAAAGCAAATGCAGACCGACTTAGGGTTGTCCGATGAACATGCAAAAGCCCTTATAGAACTATTAAGCGAACGAGGCACTGCTAAGACTGACTAAGTTCAGGTTTTTACCAATATTCGTTGCGTGATGATAATGCCATAAAACAACTTGGCATGATTAATGCACTCATGTCTGCATAGTAACTCTTGGTAAAATTATTCAAGGAGAGAAACCATGCAGGACAGATTTGATAGTGATTTAGACGCGCGCGCTTTTGATGCCGTAGCCGATCATTTTGCCAATCATGAGTTGCAGGCAGATCAGGAATTCACCGCAGAAACGAATACTGGTAATTTGGGTGTTCAGTTTGTGCATTATGATGAAGCTGAGAACACAACCGAAACGGTTACTGTGCCACTTAGCAACTATTTTGCAAATTACGCATCAAGCAGTGAAGAGTTCATCAATACACGCATGGCTGTAGGTGGCAAAGGGGTCTAGACCAGACCCGTTAGCCAAATAAAACTGCCTTTTGCAATCACGTGATGTGATATTTAAGACACGTTTAGCTGGAAGACTTTACTAGCTGGAAGATTAGTTTAGCTAGAAGACTAGATTAGCTAGCCATATTCAGTCGGGCTTGCCGGCGCCGTTCAGAAGATGACGGTATTCTTAACATATCACGATATTTAGCTACGGTACGCCGGGCTAATTTTACCCCCTTCTTGGCAACCAAAGCGGCAATCGCATCATCACTTAGCGGTTTGCCGCTGGTCTCGCCACCGACTATTTCTTTAATCATATTGCGAACCGCAGCCGCTGCCGTGCCGTCGCCTGAATCCGTGGTGGCAATAGATACACTGAAGAAAGACTTAAGTGCGAAACATCCCTTTGGGGTTGAGATTGTCAGCCCGCTTGTTACACGACTTACAGTGCTTTCATGCATTCCTACAGCTTCGGCAACATCTTTAAGTGCCAATGGCTTTAAGGCGGCTAATCCATGCACAAGAAATTCACTTTGGTGGCGGATCACCTCTCCGCTAATTTTTAAAGTTGTCGAATTCCTTTGTTCAAGAGCCCGCTTTAACCAGCGTGCTGATCCTAGCGCTTCTCCTGCAAAATTCTTGGCTTCATCCTTTTTGACGCCCCGGCTGGTACTGGCAACTTTATTGCCATAATCTTCATCAATGACCAAAGACGGCAATGTTGATCGGTTCAAATCGACAACCCAACCCATTTTACCCCTTGTGACGACCACATCAGGGGCACTGGCAATGAACTGGTTACTCTCAAAACCTTCGCCAGGCTTTGGATTAAATTCACGAATACGCCCAAGTATGTCACCAATGTCAGAAACATCGCATTTTGCCTTGCGTGCTAGCCATTGCATATCGCCACGGCCAAGAACATCCAGATTGTCCAGTATCAAAGCCATTGTTTCACATAGAACACCTTGCTCACGCGCCTGAATGTAAAGGCATTCAGCCAAATCGCGGGCAAAAACACCCTCAGGTTCAAGTGTCTGTAAAACAGCCAATACGTCTTCGACATCATCAATCGTACATGTACACATGTCCGCTACATCGTCAACTGACCGGCCAAGCCATCCACTTGGCTCTAGGGCGTCTGTCAATTCATATGCAATGAAACGTTGTTTGGTGTCGGTGATAGTGAGATCAACCTGACGCAAAATAAATTCGCGCAAGCTGGCAGGACGGTCAGCAACTAAACCTGCAAGGTCATCCCAATCGCTGTCGATAGCAGCCTTTGCGCCGGTAGCCGAACGACCAAGATCAAGGCCTTCTGAACTAAACCGATTTTCAAGATCGCTATGCGCGGTGGGATCATCCGCAAGGGCTGTTCCATTTTCAATCGAAGACGACAAATCAGTTGTATCGTGACCATTATCAGCATCAGAAAACGCATCATGTGCAGTCTCAGATGAATGTAGGTCTGCGTCACTAGTGTTCGTTTTTTCACCTTCATTTGATTTGTCAGGTGAAGACACTTCAACAAAGGGATTATCAAGCACCTGTTCTTCTAAAAACGCGGCGATGTCCATATTTGTCATTTGCAACAATTTGATTGCCTGTTGCAACTGTGGCGTCATAACCAAAGATTGCTTTTGCTTCAAATTTACTGATGGCATTAACTGCATAGTTACCTCCCTGTTGAAAGCACTATGCGAGTCAAAAATGAAGCTTGCAAAACTTCTATTTGACAGGGGGCAGTGTCACTTTTTCGACAAAAAGGTTACACGTAAACAGTCAGTTATGTGATTTCAGATTTCTTTTAAAAGCCACCTGTCAACAAACAGACAGGAATATTGCGTCATTTTGATGCATGATCGGAACAAGATGGCATGATTATTGTAGTGGTCGTATTAACCATATAAGCTATACCTAATTATAGATGTACTGTTGAAGGACGAAGATGATTTCTCTTAGCCGCCTAAAGCCAACCAGAGGTAGCGTCTGTCACCGTTGTCAATTTATACGAGCCTTCATAATGATGGCTTTGATGATTGTAATTGTTGGCCTAACAGCCGGCGACAAGGCTGTTCATCTGCGTGTTGTTACAACCGAACGGGTTGCAGCCGTCATTTGTATCGGCGGTAGCATCATGTTTTTATTCAAGCTTCTATTTTGGTGGCTTGACCGGCGAGACGCAAATAACGAACTTAACGACGATCACGAACAAGGCGAACGGCTAGCTGCTGATACGGGAAAAAACGGCCATATGTAAGCCCTGTTGCAAAATTGACTGACCAGATGTGACGCTTAGCAAATTTGTTTATCTGACCTGTCCAATATGGCACTACGTCTGTTGCAGGAAACATATCTGCATCAATTTTAGGGGGGCCACATTCATTGCATACCAGCCCCTCAAGCTCGACGCGACTTGGCAAACGCCATTCCCCGCCAAGTTGTTCATTTGCCTGTTCTATAGCCTGAGCAATCATTTCATGATTAAGCGAAAGCACCTCGCCAGTACATGTTTCGCCGTTCCAGCGCTGGCCGATGCTGCAACGCAACCAGTCAACCCCGTGTCTTAGGTCAACAACAATATGATCGCGAGCCATGAACAAAGTTGCCTGAGCATTATTGGCAAACCCCGCACCAAAAAATAATAGCATTATAGACAATACATATAGTCGATTTCGCATTTGCTCACGCATGTGATCTCCTTACGTAATCTCACTGTTGTATTCCTAAAATATAAGAATACACTTATTTAGTGACGCGTTAAACATTGTTATGTGCATAAAACGTGCCGCCAAACGTGCTGATAATGACAAAATGTCTAAGTTGGTACGGTAATTGCTATGACTCGGGGGTATGCATGCCCATTTTAAAGGTGGAATAAACTTATGGATTTAGCTTCTCTTATAGGAATACTTGGTGCCATCGGCATGATTATGTGGGCTATGCTATCTGGTGGTGGCCTCGGCACTTTTATTGATACACCATCAGTTTTAATTGTGTTTGGCGGCACTTTCTTTGCTGTTATGTACACAACGCCCCTAGCAACATTTCTAGGAAGCTTTGGCGTCATGGGAAAGGCTTTTCTTCCGCCCATTAAAAAGCAGGAAGACCTAATTGAGCGCATGGTTGAACTGGCCGGAATTGCCCGTAAAGACGGCATGATGGCGCTTGAGGGTCAGGAAGTGCCCGACAAGTTTTTCTCCAAAGGCATGCAGATGCTGGTTGATGGTGCTGACGAAACCAAACTTACCGCCCAGCTGACGCAAGAAATCAAGGCCATGAAGATGCGCCATGAGGCCAATCAAAATGTTGTGAAAGCCTGGATCGATATTGCCCCTGCTATGGGCATGATCGGTACATTGGTTGGTTTGGTGTTGATGCTGGGTAACATGGCGGATCCAAAAGCTATTGGCCCGGCTATGGCTGTTGCCTTGCTGACAACGCTATATGGCGCTTTTATCGCGAATGTTCTTTTTTCGCCGATGCTTACCAAGCTCGAAGGCTATACAACATATGAAACCATCTATCGTGAAATGGTTGTTGCAGGATTGCGCAACATTGCCCGAGGTGAGTCTCCGCGGAACATTCAGGATCAACTAGTCTCTAACCTGCCACCTAAGCTTCAGGCGAAGCTTGAGGAAGCTGTATAGCGCTTTGCAATAGTGACGCGCTTATAAAGCAATGAATGGCACGGCTAAGAAGGATTTGAACGATGGCTGAAGAAACAGAAGAAGTCGAAGAGAAGGAAGAGGAAGACTGTCCTAAATGTCCTCCTGTCGGGGCGCCAGCATGGATGGCTACCTTTGCCGATATGGCGACATTGTTGATGGCGTTCTTCGTTCTTATTCTGTCTTTTGCGGAATTTAACGTGCCAAAATTCAAGCAGATTTCGGGTTCATTAAAAAATGCCTTTGGTGTGCAACGCACCGTGCCCATTGTCGAACAGCCAAAAGGCACCACCATTCTATCGTTGAATTTCAGCCCAAATCCAGCGCCATCGGCGACCAACCAGATGAACCAGGAAACAACAAAAGATACGCAGCCTGATTTGGATATTAAGAATAAAGATAAAGATGATGATGGCGGCGATAGCGAAAGTGCCGAAGATATTGTAAAGGCACTGGAAGAGGCCATCGCGCGCGGTGAGATTGAGGTCGAGTCCCTTGGTGAGAAAGTTGTGGTGAATTTCACCCCTACCGATGCGCCAGAAGAAAATATGCCACAGCTTTTGAAAGAAACCTTGAATGCGATTGAGCAGGCTAAGGATGCCGCCGGCAAATCTGACGCTGAAGTTCTTTTTGGTGGGCTGGAGGAACAGCTTGAAAAAATGCTAGCAGCGGCTGAATCTGCCAGCGCGAGCCAGTCTCAGTCTGAAGCCGAAACTGCCGAAGCGCAAGAACAGCAGGAAAAACAAAATGCCGAAGCCGAAATTGCTGAAGATGAGCTGAAAGTCGCCTTGCGTCAGGAAATTGGCCAAGGGCTTGTGGCGGTCGAACGCGAGGAAGACCGTGTCCTTATTACTGTTGGATCAGGTGGTGCCTTTGCTTCGGGGTCAGCCGAGCTTACAGCTGATGCGAAAGAAATAATGCAACAAATCGCAAAGGTGAGCGCGGGTGGCTCAAGCTCTATCAATGTATCAGGTCACACGGATAATGTGCCATTGATCTTTGGATCACAGTTCCGCGACAATTGGGATCTGGCCGCCGCACGTGCATCAAGCGTTGTGCAAGCGCTTGAAGATAGTGGTCAGGTGCCAGGTAACCGTATGCAGGCTGTCAGCTTTGGCGAGTCCAAACCGCTGGAAAGCAATGATACATCCGATGGGCGTGCTTTGAACCGCCGCATCGAAATTGAGATTAATTACTAGGTCATTCACCTGCTAGCCTTCCTGTCTTCTGGGGCGTGTTCCATTGGATCACATTCCTCTTCCAGTGGGGCAGATGCGTCTTCTGGCGTTAGCAGATACAGTCCAACATGTTCCAGCCATCATCCTATGCAAGGGTGATGGTTTGTCATTTGTGTGACCTATTGTGTTGCGTGGGCGTGGGCGGTGGGTA
>Ga0233432_10002043_pt1 | contig 19024 bp, 16 predicted proteins | sample SI_122_August201_6_FD_179870 | JGI IMG/M metagenome (GOLD analysis project Ga0233432, IMG submission 179870) | Seawater microbial communities from Saanich Inlet, British Columbia, Canada - SI_122_August2016_10_MG | ecosystem: Environmental > Aquatic > Marine > Inlet | place: Canada: British... | reverse complement strand
AAAGTCATGGCCCCATTGGCTTATGCAATGCGCTTCATCGATTGCAAATCGATGAATTGAAAGATGTGAAATTGTCTCAATAAGGTTTGAATTGAAAAGCCTCTCCGGGGCTATGAAAAGCAGCCTCAGGACACCACTCCGAAGTCTTTGATAAGTTTTTCTTCGCTCATTCACAGAGAGTCCGCTGTGTATAGCTGCTGCCGGGTATCCAATAGCTTCTAGCGAGTCCACCTGATCTTTCATAAGTGATACCAACGGAGAGATGATGATGTCGGTTGTCTGACTCAGTAGAGGCGGAAGTTGATAACAGAGACTTTTTCCACCGCCTGTTGGGAGTACTACAACAGAGTCATGGCCGTGAACGGCAGCAGAAATTGCTTCAGCTTGAAGTGGTCGAAACGTATCGAAGCCCCACCAACGAAGAAGCGTTTGATGAATGTCTGAACTGAGTGATTTCTGCCCGTTAACTTGGTTTGAGGGAGGCGTTTGGTCGGTTACCTTCCTTGTCATGAGTGGTTGGGCTTTCTGCTGGAAATGGAATCTGCTTCAGTAGCAGGATAACATCTGAGTGGAAAAGAGGTTGTCTGAGGAAGCAGGGGAAAGAAGGGGGCTTCAAGAGTCTCGCAGGAGACCTAGTGCCAGAGAAATCTGTCTTGATCAGCGATCGAGTCGTTGCGAAGGTCTGTAGGAACAAATGATCTCTTCCTCATGTTTATCCTGTTTGCGTTTTGGCCCATTGCAACCTTGGCAATGGTGCCTTTGCTGCTTTGTGATTCTGCTTGAAATTCAATTGCCTTATAGTGGATTTGGGGCCGAACAAAATTCTATTTCTCGTGAGTTGTCTTCAGGAATATCTGTCCGTCATTCATTGCCAGTTGCATCAGATGGAATGTTTTTAAGTTCTGAAAACGGTCATGAAATTTGGGATAAAACAGTGAAGACCGTTGCGGCTGACTGGCCTGTTATCAAGACGGTCTCTCCAGATTTTGATTCAGTACCTCCCCGGGCCGGAAAGATTGAGTCAGCGTGGGTGGAGGTTCCACACGCGACTGCTCCTGGGGACATGATGAATGGCTTCGATGCTCCATGGCCACACTGGCCCCAACAACGTCAGCGGGTAGTTGTTCAAGTGCTTCCTGCGGCCAATGGTGCCTGGGTTGATGCGGTGGTGGAGACGCAGCCCTTGGCTGCGAATGATGTTAGTCTCATGCCCGACCGTGTCGTGCTTACTGGTGGTTGGGAAACTGACTTGCAGGGTCGTTCGTCAGTCGATGCGACGGTTGATCTCGCTCAAAGAATGGAGTTTGAAAGCGATCCAGTATATGCATTGCCAACACCACCAGAAATTATTTCATCTCATAAGACCCGGCGGTTACCTTGGGAAGAAAGTAAATTCCCGAGGCTTTCTCGTACTGGCCGAAAGATTTTTCAGGATTATAAGAATTTTTATTCCTGTGAAAATCTTGCCTGTGTTACTGCTGCTTTTGGTGCGGGAGCATTAATGGCAAATACGGGCTTTGATACGACGATGCAAAATGCTTGGCAGGCTGGAATAACGGGATCACAGACAGGTGATTTTTTTTCGGCAACGAAAGATATCGGTGATGGGATTTATTTGTTACCAGCTGCTGGGATTGCTGCGGCTGCCGGGGTCGCACTTGAAGGAGTGCCGGTTGGAGATGCGTTGGGGGGATGGGGTTCACGAAGCCTCCGGATCTTTTTAGTCGGAGGGCCACCCGTCTATGTTCTACAGTTGGCCACGGGTGCGTCTCGACCAAGTAATCATGGTTCGATTAATACAGAATCACCCGCTGGGAGCGACTGGAAATTTTTTCAAGATAATAACGGAGTGAGTGGACACTCTTTTATGGGAGCAATTCCGTTTCTTGCCGCAGCGGATATGGTTGAGCACCCACTTGCTAAAGGAACGCTGTATGTCTGCTCTACCTTTGTCGGTTTTTCAAGAATCAATGACGACGCTCACTATTCTTCGCAGGCATTTCTCGGTTGGTATCTTGCCTGGGCCAGTTCGTTAGCAGTCAGCGATACTGAGCATCATTTTGCCGGCTACGAAGTGAGAGTTGTGCCAGTCCCAATTGGTGATCAGGGCGGTTTGGGAGTACAGGCGAGCTGGTAGAGAATCTAGCAGCAAAGAATTCGAGTCGTTCTCGTCGACGATGTCAGTCCTGCTCAACAAGTTCACTCATAGTTTGTGATTACTTGGCCTGAGTATTTCAGGGCTCTTCGAGCATTTATTTCCTCTTACTTGGAGCAATTAGGTTTTGCTTGTTTTTCACCAAGTAATTGTGACTTTTTCGGCAATCGCATTCTTATAAAGATCGCTTCCGATGCGGCCTCCTGTTTCAGGACAAATTATTTTCATATCAATGCTCTGTCAGTAGTCATGTTCATTGAATTGTCATTGCTTCTGTACTTGTGTGTAACACCATGACCCTGAGGCGGCAGTTTGTGACGAGTCTGCAGCGTAAAAAGAATGCGACACATGCCCGTAAATTGTTCAGGTAGTGAGGCAAACTGTTTTTATTGCTGACGTCACAAGCATCTGGTCAATACGGTCGATGATTTCAACATGACCGATTTTATCTGGGAGAACGAATCGTAGATTACCCCCGACCGTTTTTTTATCTCGAGCCATGATCTTCAAGAAATCATCAGGGTCTATGTCATTCAGCACAGGTGTTACTACTGGTAGTCCAAGAGTTTCGAGCAGCTTTTGTTGTCGTTCAACAACGGTTTGGTCTAGAAGGTCAAGTGAACAGGCGAGTCTCACTGCTGCCATCATGCCAAGGGAAACAGCTTCTCCATGAAGCAGTGTGCCGTAACCAGCAGTTGTTTCAAAAGCATGAGCAAAGGTATGGCCGTAATTAAGGCAGGCACGCAAACCAGTTATTTCTCGTTCGTCTCTTTCGACAACAGACGCTTTAAGTTCTGCGGAACGATGTACGAGGTGGTTTAGGCTCTCCTTTTCTCGTTCTCTAATAGAAATCGCACGGTCCTCTAGCCATTGAAAAAAGTCAGCATCCAGAATCATTCCGTATTTAACTACTTCAGCGAGGCCACTGATGTATTCTCGATCTGGTAGTGATTTTAGGGTGCTGATATCAGCCACAACGCCTCGGGGTTGCCAAAAAGCTCCAACAAGATTTTTTCCGGCAGGAAGATTTACGCCCGTCTTTCCGCCAATAGCGCTGTCAACTTGCGCAACTAAGGTTGTTGGTACTTGCCAGATTTGTAAGCCACGCGAAAACGTCGCAGCTACAAATCCGGTGAGGTCGCCCACAACACCACCACCAACAGCAAGAATTGCTGTTTTACGGTCAATTTGCAGGCGAGCGAATTCATTCCACAACCGCTCAGATTCAACAAGAGACTTGGAGGTTTCGCCTGGCGGAATACTAAGACGATCGACTGTTATCGATACAGCCTGGAGTGACTGTGTGACGGTACGTCCATGCGACTCATTTACTGATTGGTCAGAAACAACGACTGCTCGCTGTACATTCTCGTTTTGAACAAGGTCGCCGATGTCCTGAAGAATCTCATTGCCAACATGAATTTTATACGAGCGAGCAGCCGATGAGGGTGTCGCAATGCCTTCGTCTAGTCGAACGGGGATTTCGTGTCGTTTCACGTTATGTCGCCGCCACTCGTTCGAGATCATCGGGTGTGACGGTTATGACACGGGCAAATCCGGAATGTTGACGTACGTATTCAAGATCGAAAGCTTCTTCTGGAGCAGCATGGAGCAGCGATTCGATACGGCTGCGATCGTTCTCTGACCAATCTTCGTAATCGTCCGGCCAAATGGTGTGGTTTTCAACGACAAGTGCATCCCGGTATGGGTCGAACTGGTTGGGCATCGGTACTTTCTCTAACAATGAAGGCGTAGCGTTACGGTCGTACAAATATTCCAAGAAGTATATATTGGAGGTGAGAGTGTCTCGACTCTGTTTATTTTTTCAGCATGTTTTTCATAAAAAGGCAGCTTTGTGCTCCGTAGCGTACCCGGGTCCATACTGGTTGTTGGTCTTCTTGCTCTCGGTGTCCTTGCAGCAGGAGTAGGTGTTTGGTGGCAATGGCAGCAGACCCGTCGATGCCTAGCATTTTATGGCATTCGTGCTACTGAGCGGATTTCGAAGGCACCACGTGTCGAACTGTGGCGGTTCAAACAGCCCTCAGACAGCCGACGTACGGGACATCTTTCTGTGGATCGGGTGCAGGACATTACGGAGGCAAAAGGGCTGGTACACCTTCGGAGAGGGCTTGTCGAAGACGCAAATTTTCAATGGCTCGAACGCGGTTGGTTAGAGCCAGAGCCGCTACCCGACGCGGCATGGGATGTTGCCCTTGTCTTCTATGACAGCAATATCCCCGATTCAACCCCCAGGCGTGCTGTTATAGCGATTGATTTTGGTGAAAATCCTAAGGAAGCTAACATTACGGTCGTTGGCAGCCCAGGGCGTGTTGCTCTCGGGAAAATGGCAAAAGGGCTAAGAACTTGGGTTGAGAGTACTGCCAAATGGCCTGAATCGACCTGAAATAGCCATATTTCTCCATTGAATGCCCGAAACAGGTCTTTTGCTGAACATATCGCCGAAGCTATTGTCTTTTGTAATGACGGTTGATTCGGTAAGTGACATGTGAGTTTTTCAGCACCGTTTCCGAGAGGCTGGTGATATGCGATCGATTGCGATAGCGAATCAAAAAGGTGGGGTTGGCAAAACAACCACTTCAGTAAATCTTGCCGTAGCACTGTCTCGTTTAGAGAAAAAAGTTTGTCTTATTGATCTCGATCCTCAGGCACACGCAACGCTTCATGTTGGTGTTTCGCCGGGCTCTGCTCCATACACGGCTTATGACGTCTTGGTGAACAATCAACCCCTCGCGGCAGCGACTGTTCATGCTCATGAAAACCTTTGGGTCGTACCCTCACATCTTGATCTTTCAGTAGCGGAAATGTCTCTTGCGGGTCGTTCAGGCAGGGAGTCGATTCTGCGTGAAAGATTACGAGATGACCCTTCGTGCAATAGTTCTTTACGAAATGATGAAACAACTGTTGGTACGTCGCAGCGACCACAATTTGATTACATAATCATTGATTGCCCGCCATCTTTAGGGCTTCTGTCATTAAATGCGATGGCAGCTGCTGATGAGGTGCTGCTGCCGTTACAGCCTCATTTCCTTGCTTTGCACGGACTTAGTAAATTGCTCGAAACAATTGAACTATCCGCGGAACATATTAATCCTCGCTTGCGCTTGCTCGGTGTAGCAATTTGCCTTTACGAGGCGGGCACGCGTCTCGCTGCCGAGGTCGGTCGAGATGTGGAAGCTTTTTTTGCTGAGGCAGGTGGTCACCCATCGTGGAAAGATGCCAGAGTGTTTCAGACAAGAATTCGTCGGAATATCAGATTGGCCGAGGCGCCGAGTTTTGGGCAGTCAATTTTTGAGTATGCCCATGACTCTAATGGAGCTTCGGATTACCATAGCCTAGCCTCTGAAGTCGATGCCGCTGTCTTGCCAAGTCGCCAAGGTGAGCCAGGCGAAATAAATAAAATGGCGGCATGAAAAGAAGATTCGTTGAGAACGAGTAAGATTTTGTGTTGCGTTCTATACGCGGGAATGCTTTTTGGGATATCGAGATATTAGTGTGAAGCGGAGTATCCAAGGGAAATTGTTGAATGCCTCGGGGATTGAAGTCGATGATTCGAAGGTAGCTATAAGTGCGAATAAGAGTAGCTATAAGTCTGAATAAAAACTGGGCGATGGATTTTGCAGGGGATCAAGCTTGGGTTTTTAATCACTCTTGTAGATAATGGTGTTGGAAAATTTGCGTCGTTAAGACTTTTGGAATGATGCCTGGAGCATGTCATGTGTGGGATAAAGCAACTCGTGCGTTTCTGTACATCCGTGTGTATTAGCTCCGCAAGTTTGTCATTAGCTTTTGGAGCAGATCTCCCGAGTACAAAAAGCCTCACTGTGATTCCGCCAGATCGATCGGTAAATGACGTTTCTCAGAAAGCAAATCTCCATGAGTTAGCTCAAGGCCGAGGCGGAGCCTGGGATCCGTCCCACGCTCCTTCACACGAAACGCTTCTTGGTTTAGCAAGTAATCGACAATTTTTGCGGGATGTCTGGTGCCTTGAGTTTGCATACAGGCCACCTCGTACGATGGAAGTTGAGGTGCCCGGAACAACTCTCGAGGCTCATCGAGAGCGGGTGTGGTATCTGGTGTACCGAGTTCGAAATATTGCTGCTAATGAAAGTGTTACGGCCATCTCTGGGCAAAGTGGTACTACTCGCCGCATTGTTTTCGAGAAAGATGAGGATGGTAACGAGGACCTTACCAAGCCGACTACCAAGCTTATTAATCAGCCGATTCGCTTCGAGCCTCATTTTGTTTTTGAGACCCACGAGGCACTTAGTCGAGATGAGGGGCTTTTAGAGCAACAAGATCATCTTGACCGGATCGTTTCGGCTGCACTTGGTCAAATCAGCCGTCGAGAAAAAATTCCGTCTGACATGTTGCACGACAGTGTTTCAATTTCCGAGCATCTTATCCAGCCAGGTGAAGAGCGTTGGGGCGTTGCAATATGGCAGGACATTGACCCTCGTATTGATTTCTTTACGGTGTTTATTTACGGGCTTACGAACTCGCTACGTTGGCGGCACGAAGCGGAATTTGAAACAGATCTTGAGCATGCCCCGAAATATGAGCGACGCGAACTCGAGTGCTTACGTCTGGATTTCTATCATCCAGGAGATGCAGATCAAGACGACTTTGAGGAAGTGAGAGTTGTTCATTCCGGGCTTTTTGAGAGATTAGCAATGGGGTCACGCCTTCTTGAGGCAACGAGTCGGGCAGCCTTGACGCAGGCAGAACATGTCGAAGGCGTTCGGAACCTGGGGGTGCGTTGGCAAGATTTTCTTGAGCCAGAAAAAGAAGATTGGGAGGGAGGAGCAGGTTTAGTACCAGTTGAGATGTTTGCAAAAACGCTAGCCAAAGTTGATAGCGTTGCGGAACGAGAAACCCTTGTTTCAGCTTTTCTTGGTGAACAAGCGATTGGTTGGATGGAAGATCTGTTGAGATCGGTAGCAGGGCCTGTTTCAGTTGATCAAGACTTTATACGACGAGAATCGTTGGGTGAGATCGGTCTCACTCCAGAGTCGGTTCTTTCCGAACCACTCTCTTCATTCGCAAAAATTGTGGCAGAACTTGAAAAATCGCAAGATATGAAGGAACGTCGCGAAAATGCAGCACGGTTTTTCGGGGAATCAGCTTTTCGTCTTGATCAAATTGCCCATGAAGTTGCGATTGCTCGCACTGCTGCGTTGCTACATCTTCTACAGGTGGATGACAGTAAGCTTCAGCAGGCAGGAAGCCAACGCGCGCTTGAAGTGCTTTTGCCTAAGCTTTTGACTGTGGCTGATCCGGCTGAGGATGACCCCGGTCGGGTGGTAGATAGAGCTGAAAATGACAGAAATGAGCTTTTAAAGGGCTTGTTTGGGCATGAGGGTCCAGATCTTTTCAAACGGGCCATGGAAGCTAATGTAGGTGAGGAGTATTTATGGGACTTCCGTGATGCCCGGCAGGAGGATATCCTATAGGCCGTTGGAACGAGGCTATCCGTTTCATGAATAATGAAAACAACAAGAATGAGGATTGAGCGATGGCTCATAAAAAAGGACAAGGTTCCAGCCGGAACGGCCGTGATTCGAATGCCCAGCGAAGAGGTGTGAAGAGGTTTGGTGGACAAGCGGTCACAGCCGGTAGCATTCTAGTTCGTCAGGTTGGTACAAAGTTTCATCCTGGTTCAAATGTTGGCATTGGAAATGACTTTACGCTCTTTGCATTATTGGACGGTGTAGTCCGCTTTGATCGTAAAGGCCGTCGAGTCAACATTGACCAAGTCGTAGGCTAACTATTCCCCCCCAGTATTGGGCCCGAGAGGCCATCACGTGTTTGTTGACCGAATCAAGGTCGAGTTAATCGCTGGCAATGGTGGCAACGGCATTAGTAGCTTTCGTAGAGAAAAGTACGTTGCTCGTGGAGGCCCCGATGGTGGGGACGGCGGTCGTGGTGGCAGCATTATCCTTGAGGCGAAATCAGGGGTCGACTCTCTTGTTGCGCTTTCCCATCGAAAGCAATGGCGGGCAGAGCATGGAAAGTCGGGCGGCCCTCATAATTGCCAAGGTCGATCCGCTAAAGATGTCACACTTTATGTGCCCCCAGGAACGATTGTCGTAGATCAATTGACAGGGCTTCAGTTGAAGGATTTGGCAATTCCAGGAGAGAAAGTTGTTGTCGCGAGGGGTGGTACTGGCGGCCGCGGAAATGTGCATTTTAAGTCGTCCACAAATCGTGCACCTCGTGAGTCAACCGCTGGTGAACTGGGTGTCTCGAGGCTGGTCACCCTCGAACTTAAGGTGATCGCCGACGTCGGTCTTGTTGGACTTCCGAATGCAGGGAAAAGTACGTTGTTGTCACGGCTGTCTCACGCTCGACCGGAAATTGCAAACTATGCTTTTACAACAAAGTCACCAGTGCTGGGAATTGTGGAGGTTTCGCTGGATCAAAGTTTCGTGTTAGCCGATTTACCCGGGCTGATTGAAGGTGCTCACGCTGGTATTGGTCTTGGCCATGAGTTTCTTCGTCATGTTGAGCGAGCAGGTATTCTCGTTCATGTTGTGGAGCCAGCTCCACTTGATGGAAGTGACCCGTTATTAAATTATAAGAAAATACGTCAAGAACTGAGTTTGTACGATGAATCTTTAGGGGCCCGCCCGGAGATAGTAATCGTAAGTAAGTCGGAGCTAGATGAGGCGGAAAGAGTAAGAGAGCAGCTAGCAAGTGAAACTGGACTTCATGTGCTTGCAGTTAGCGCAGTTACTGGAGATGGGCTTCAGCAGCTTCTTCATTCCATCACGAAAAGGCTTGCCGCTAAGGTTGATGACAAACCACGTTAGGGCTTAGTAGTGGAAAGTTTTAATGATGCTCGGTGACGTTTCTGAAGACACATCTAAACGCGGAAGAACAAAAATTCTCGCTGATATCGGTAATTCGATGGTGAAGTTAGCAGTGCTCTCAGGTGTTCGTCAGGGCATGCCGTGTTTGAAGGACCGTTTTAATCTCAACAGTCATGACTTTAATTGTGAGGGTTTTGAGAACTGGCTAATGACGGTAGCTCCTGTTTCAGCAGAATTCTATGTTGCTAGTGTTTACGAAGCTGCTGCTGCTTGTCTCGAAACATCTATCTCAGCTATCAGTGCTACCCGGAACTTATCGGTCCAGAAGCAACGAGTTCTTTTTTCTCATCTGCCTATTGAGGTTACGACCGAACATCCGGAACACGTTGGAATTGATCGATTGGCTGCGGCGACTGCAGCAAGCCGTTTGGCGATACCATCACACGGGGCCATAGTCATTGACTGTGGTACAGCCGTTTCCGTTGATCTGGTTTCACCAGACGGACAGTTTCTCGGTGGTGCTATTTTGCCGGGACCATCATTGCTTTCTCGTATGCTGGCTGATGGCACGAGTCTCTTGCCTGAAGTTTTGTCGTTTGGCGAAGCACTTCCCGCCATGCCAGGTCGTTCGACAAATAGTGCAATCGTTGCAGGGATTGGTTTTGGGCTGCGTGGGGCAGTCTGTCGCTTGGTTGCTGAGGCACGTCGAAAGATAGATGCTGAAGTCGATGTGTTTTTGACCGGTGGTTGGCGGGCAGCTGTTCGAGGTGAAATACTGCCCGTGCAAGAGTTTCCCGACCTCGTTCTATCTGGAATTGGAATCGCAGCTATCGAAATTTCCGGACTGTAGGGCACCTCGTTTCACCTCGAGCAGAGATTCGTTACTTTTAATGTTCAAGAACATTCTTACACCAATTACTGTTTGAGCTGCCGGTGACCGAACCCATATCTGATTCTGAGAGTATTCGTGAAAATGCACGTGGTCATGACTTGGCGATAGCTATCGCACGGGTCATAGAAGAGACTCGTGGGAAAGATATTCGGGTGCTCGATTTGCGATCGGTAACCGAGGTGTTCGATTACTTTGTAATCGCAACGGGATCGAGTCGCCGTCAGATGCATGCTGTCTCGGATGAAATCGAACGGATCGTGAAGGCGAACTGGGGCGATGAAAAACGAGGTATCGAAGGGTACAACGAAAGTCGTTGGATTGTACTCGACTATGGTGATGTAGTTGTCCAGCTTTTTGATTCCGATTCACGAGACTACTGGGATTTAGAACATCTCTGGGGCGATGCAAAGCGAGTCGAGCTTCCAGCGAGTGATTGATCAGCAGGAAATTTCAGTGTGTCACTTTCAAATCCTTTCCTACTTTTGGATGACGATGCTGTTTGGTGGCCGGGCAGGTGTAATTCATTGACAGTTGGTTGATTTCGTTAAAGCGCTGAAACGCATTTCATTCGGTCGGAGTACACATGTCTGGGTCAACAAATTCGCCATCCAAAGAATATTCTGCAACAAATTTCCGTCGAATTTTTCGCGATGTGCTTGCTGTTGTTCTTGAGCAATCTATTGCTGCAGATGAATTGAACATTTCACTCGACGAAATGCCGTCGCTGCTTGAGCAGGTTCGAGAGACGGCTGATTCAAAGTTCGGGGATTTTACGGCAACTCTTGCTATGCCGCTAGCTAAAAGGCTGGGAATGAAGCCGCGAGGACTTGCGACTGATTTAATTTCACGAATCAACCAGCAGCAATTATTTGAGAAGAATTTTGAACCAATTGATGCTCCGATTGGCCCCGGATTTATCAACGTACGAGTGCGAGACCAAGCCCTCGTTGAGGGTTTGAGAATAGCCTGCCTGGACTCTCAATTGGGTATATCGAAGGTTTCTGAGCCACACACGATCGTGCTTGACTACTCTTCGCCAAATGTTGCCAAGCCAATGCATGTTGGGCACATTCGGTCGACAGTGATCGGTGATGCAATTTCACGAATCCTGCGGTTTCGTGGGCACCGAGTGATTACAGATAACCATCTTGGTGATTGGGGAACACAATTTGGGATGATCCTGTGGGGTTGGAAGTGTTGCCGTGACGAGTCTGCGTATCAAAAAGATCCAACGCAAGAGTTGGGCAGGCTGTACCGCCTCGTGCGCAAGGTGGTGGATGCCGAACCGCAAGAATTAGCACAGGACTCTCTTGCGGCTGGCTTGGCCGAAAAGTATCCAGATGCACGGCGTGAAGTGCTCGCTGAAACCGCTAAGTTGCACGAAGGGGATTCCGAAAACAAGCGACTCTGGGAGCAGTTTATGCCATTTTGTCGCGAAGAGATTGAGCGTATATACGGGCGATTAGATGTCACGTTTGATCATACGATGGGTGAAAGTTTTTATCAGCCACTTCTCGCTGGTGTCGTAGCAGACCTTACTTCTAGTGGAATGGCCCGTGAGAGTCGTGGGGCAGTCGGTGTCTTTCTAGATGGATACGAATCACCACTTTTGGTTCAGAAAGCAGACGGAGCCTTTCTGTATGCGACAACAGATCTTGCAACTCTTGCATGGCGTTCCGAGCACTGGAAGCCGGATCGGATTCTGTACATTGTAGACCATCGCCAAAGTCAGCATTTCCAACAGGTATTTGCAACAGCACGAGCATGGGGCTGTCGTTCAGAAGATCAGCTTTCGAAAACAGACTTAGTGCACGTAGCCTTTGGTACGGTGCTTGGAGAAGATGGGAAGCCGTTTAAAACAAGGGTAGGAAATGCCGTTGGGCTGGAAGCTCTGCTTGATGAAGGGGTCGAGCGAGCAGGGCTTGTTGTTGGGGAAGGCGAACAGGCACGGCAGGGAATGGATAATGCAAAGCGGCAGGAGGTGGCCGAGGCCGTCGGAATTGGCGCTATCAAGTACGCAGATTTATCACAGAACAGAACAACCGATTACGTGTTTAGTTTTGACAAGATGCTGGAGTTGAAAGGGAACACAGCAGCGTACATGCAGTATGCCGTGGCACGAGTCGAAGGCATTGTGAAACGGGGTGGCGTTGACCGTGAACTTTTGCGGCGAGAGATAAGCGATGATTCGTCAGTTTTGAAGTTCTCAGATCCATTGGAACGAAGGCTAGCCCTTGCTGTCTTAAAGCTTGGTGCAGTCCTTGAGGATGTGGAAATTGACTACCGGCCAAATGTAATGACATCGTGGCTCTTTGAATTAGCAAGTTGTTATTCAAGCTTCTATGATGCTCTTTCTGTATTAAAGGCAGAGGGAAGCCAGCGTACAATGCGGATTGTCTTGTGTGATCTTACTGGGCGTACCTTGCGCCAGGGCATGGAGTTGCTTGGCATACGAGTCCCAGACCAGATGTAATTTATGGCATCATCTGATGTCGTCACTTTTCTGTGATTTTGTGTGCATGGTTTCGAGCGGGATTTCTAAGACCCCTTGAATGTGACCCCAGAGCAGAATGCCCTCGATAACTAACCAGATTTCGATAGCCAGCATGACGAGAGCCACGATGACTAGGCCAAAATTCCCACCGGATAGCCAAACTTGGATATTATAAAACAAAGCCCACGCCGGCATTGCCAGCATGAAGATCATCGGAAGACCTGCAATCCATGTAGGCAGCTTTCGTCTTCGAAGGTAAAAGCTTACGACAAGGAGTGACAGGCCGGCGAGCAGCTGATTTGTCGCTCCAAATAAAGGCCACAGTATCAGTCCACCTGTCCCAATGGTCTCGAGCGACCACCCCTTTCCTGGCGCAGGAAGCATTGCTAGACAAAATGCTGTTGTTACAGCAAACAGCGTTGCACCATGAGTTGTGGTAAGCCAGCGAAGTGGCTGGGTCACAAGCGATGAAGGCAGCTTTTTCAAAAGAGTGCCAGATAGTTCTTGTACGACGTACCGCTGTAATCGCGTGGCAGTATCGAGTGTTGTGCCAGCAAAGCTTGCAACCAACACTCCGATGATCGCACGTGACATCGTTGCACTGATACCAAGCGACTCAAGGAAATTTCCCGAACCAACCACAAATGCCGCAATTGCTTTTCCCCCAGTGACATCTTTCCAATCAGAATATAAGGCGTGCCAGAGCTGTGTGCCGGATAGCCCCGGGTATTCTTCTGGCCATCCGAGGCCAATTCCTCCTCCAACTGCAATAATGACTAAAACCGCGAGAAACCCTTCTAGCAGCATCGAGCCGTACCCCACGGCATATGCATCAGTTTCGCGTTGGAGTTGCTTACTTGAAGTACCGGAACTTACGAGGCAGTGGAAGCCACTAACTGCACCGCACGCAATCGTGACAAAAAGGAATGGGAATATAGGTGGTGCGTTTTGTGGACTGAAATCAATAAATGGAGCAAACATTGTAAGGGTGGGAACGTCGGTATGAGAGGAAATAGTGCCGGCCCCCATAGCCGTTGTTGCAACGAGACCTAAAACAACTAATCCAAGGCTCGAAAGTAATTGCAAGCTGTTGATAAAGTCTCTTGGCTGTAGAAGGATCCATACAGGGAGAACGCTCGCGAGGTAACAATATGCCAAAAGCAGTGCTATCCAGAGCCAGATTGGCCAAGCGGCGATGGAATAATTGACTTCTTGTATGAGCTCGCCGAACCAACCGCCTGTCCAGGCGGTGCCAGGGCAGCCGGCTCCAAGCCAAACCGTGGCGTACATCAAAGCCAACGCTACAAGGCATGGTGCTCGAAGGCTGCGGCCGCGACGGTGTATCTGCGTTCCAATAAATACTGCGATTGGGATTTGTAGGAAAACAGGAAGAATTGCTTCGGGGAACTGGACAAAAACGCTCGCGATAACCCATCCAAAAATTGCTAAGACAACCCAGAGGGCAAAGAGAAGAAGGACTAAAAACAGGAGTCGAACTCGAGGGTTAAGTAGTCGGCCAGCAATCTCACCAATAGTCATTCCGCGATTCCGAAGACTGACCACGAGAACGGCCATGTCGTGCACGCCTCCGATAAAAATTGAGCCAAGAATGACCCACACAAGGGCCGGCCCCCAGCCCCACATAATCGCAAGCGCAGGGCCGACAATCGGGCCTGTTCCAGCTATACTTGTGAAGTGGTGTCCAAAAACGATCGGGACTGGTGTTGGTACGAAATCATGATCGTCGCGAAACTCAATACTTGGCACAACGAAACTGGGGTCCAATGCAAACAGTTTTGTTGCAAGCCATCGGCCATACACAATGTAGCCGCAGATAAGAGACAGGGCCGCAGCGATAAGAATAAGTAGTACGGTCATATAGTTTTACTACTCCAATTTGGGCACAAAAAAGTCATACGCAGGGTTTGGCTGTGGCAGTTAGACTTGACGACGGACCTAGTCTAACCGACAGGTCCGAAGCGGCCTCATTTCTTGAAAGTTGTATTCCTCCAGCGAGCAGCACGTCAGCCATATGTCCCGCGTCCCTAGCAAATCGATTCAGCAAATCCGAAATATAGGCATCATTGCCCATATAGATGCCGGCAAGACAACCCTCACCGAGAGAATGCTTTTTTTTACAAAAGCAATCCACCGATTGGGAGATGTCGATCAAGGCACAACCGTGACAGACTTTGATCCCGAAGAGCAAGAGCGAGGTATTACGATTTATTCAGCTGCGGTTTCTTTTCCGTGGCGAGATGTTGTTGTGAATCTGATTGACACGCCTGGCCACGTTGACTTCACAGCAGAAGTCGAACGCAGTCTGCGGGTTCTTGATGGCGCAGTTGTTGTGCTTTCAGCACGAGAAGGGGTTGAGGCACAGAGTGAGACCGTTTGGAGGCAGGCAGACCGATATGCCGTTCCCCGTATGGTGCTCATTAATAAGCTTGATCGTGAGGGGGCAAGTTTTCTTGGGACAGTCGATCAAATTCGAGAACGACTCAAAGCAGAGCCTCTTTTGTTACAGATCCCTGTAGGAATTGGACCACCGCATGTGAGCAATCCGTTTCGTGGGATCATTGATTTAATCACGATGGAAGTCCTTACGTTTCCGCCGAAAGATGAAGTGCTCAGTGGGGCAGCGGCAACGGTTGAGCCGACTCGCAGTGCAATCCCTCCAGAATTCGAAGCAGAGGCTAGTGAGTGGAGAGAGCAGCTCGTTTCAACGCTTTTTGATTATTCGGATGACTTAGCTGAGTTAGCACTTGCTGAGTCGGAGATACCAGCAGATCTCATGCGTGACACCGTTCGTAAAGCGACACTAGCTCGTAAGGTCATTCCGGTATTGGCTGGATCAGCGCTCGATTGTATTGGTGTTCAGCCTGTGCTCGATGCCGTCACCTGGTATCTGCCAAGTCCGGCAGATGTGCCACCTGTTGAGGGGCTCGATCCGAAGAAAAAAGAGCCTTTCACGATTCAAAGGCCCCCAGATCCAGATGCACCTTTCTGTGGATTGGTTTTTAAGATTTTGGCTGAAAAACACGGAGACATTGCATTTCTAAGGGTGTATTCCGGGACGCTGAAAGCCGGAAGTCGAGCCTGGAATCCGGAGAGGCAGAGAAAGGAAAACATAGCGCAACTTTGGCACGTTCAGGCAGATCGCCGAGAACAGGTGGCGTCTTGTTCGGCAGGCGACATCATTGGAGTCATCGGTCCCAGGCAAAGCGTGACCGGAGATACGCTTTGTGACGCGCAGTCCCCAATAGTACTGGAGTCGATCGAGTTTCCGGAAACAGTTATTTCAATGGCGATTGAACCAGAGACGAGCCTCGAGAGAAAAAAGCTTTCTGAGACTCTTGAAATGATGAAGCGACAAGATCCAACGTTTCGGGCAATCGAAAGCGAAGAGACTGGACAAACTCTTATTTCGGGAATGGGGGAGTTGCACTTAGAGGTTATTCGTCATCGTCTTAAACGAGAGTTCAATCTCCATTGTCAAGTTCATAAACCACGGGTCAGTTATAAAGAAACGCTCAAGAAAGCTATTCGTGTAAAGGGTGAATCGAACCGTCAGGTGGCAGGGCAGACGCTTGAGGCAACGGTTACGCTTGCCGCGGAGCCAACGGGCCTACAATCTGGCGTGACCATCGAACAGGGCTGGTTTCCTGAGTCAGAGCAACTTGCTGAGGTTGCACGGATAATGACGGAATCTGTGCGAGAAAGTGCTGAAAGAGGAGGTCTCAAAGGGTGTCCACTTTGGGGCGTTCGGATTTCGGTGCTTGAAACTTCGGTCCCCGAGCCGGTTCCTACAGATGTTGCAATTCGCATCGCAGCCGCTGATAGCATTGAACGGATGCTGTCAGCGGCTGGCACAGTCCTGCTTGAGCCAGTCATGAGGGTTGAGGTAAGCGTGCCGGAAGAACATTTGGGTGATGTGATAAATGATCTTCAGCAGCGGCGAGCCATCATTACAGCGACTGAAATCCGCAGCGGCATGAATCTTTTGACGGTGGAAGCCCCGCTTGCAGGAATGTTTGGCTATTCAGCAGCTGTTCGAAGTGTAAGTCAGGGCAGGGCAAGCTTCACGATGGCACCCCTGAAGTACGGACCGGCACCTGCGGAAACTGCTGAGTCGTTCGTCTGACACAATGAGTTGGAGGTGCAGCAAATACCTCGGAAAAGAGGTTGGAGTGTTGACATCTCCACCTTGCCATCTTACATTTCGAGGTTCCACCAGAGTCGGCCCCCGATTCCCCATTGGGCTCGGCCGAGGTGGACACTGCTGTTTCAGCGGCGTTTTAAGTTCTGTTGGTTGTTCTGTTGAAGTCACTTTCTCACGTGCTGTGAGGTAAAAAGTGATAACGGAGAATAGTCGGCTCAATATTGTTCTGAGAAAGTGGAATTGGAGTTTTGCCGTGGCTGCGTCGACGCAGGAAATAATTCGCATTCGAATGGAAGCGTACGACCATGCAGTACTTGACCAAAGTGCGGCCGAGATCGTCGATACGGCGAAGCGAACAAACTCCGAGGTGCATGGGCCGATACCTCTTCCGACACGTATTGAGCGATATACGGTGCTTTCTGGTCCGCATGTCGACAAGAAGGCTCGCCAGCAGTACGAAATCCGAACACATAAGCGAGTTGTTGATATTGTTCAGGCCACAGCGAAAACAATTGAGGCTCTTAACAAACTGAGTCTACCTGCTGGCGTGGACATTAAAATCAAGGCATCATCGTCATAAAATTGTTGAGTTGAAAGAAAAATATTTAGAGTAAAACCTGCGGGTTTTGAAGGTACGAAAAACGCAAACTAGGAGCGCAATGTTCATGCTTGGAAGGCTTGGTGGGTAAGAGTCGAAGGGAACCGACTTCTCCCACAGCTAAGTGGTTTCAGGTGTGACGGAATTACTTTGTTGGCTTTTGCCGGCAGAGAATGCATAGCGAAAAAATATGGCAACCGAAAATCAAAAAGAAGAGACGGCTGAGAGCCAGTCTGAAAATGAAACGCCTGCGGTTGCTGAGACGTCTAAGCCTGTTGAAATGGATAGAAAAGGCCTCCTTGGCCGCAAGGTGGGGATGACCCAAATCTTTACTGAGGATGGTACTGTAGTCCCGGTAACTGTTATTGAAGCAGGGCCCTGCACCGTGCTTTTGTCCCGTTCTGCTGAACGTGATGGCTACGATGCTATTCAGGTTGGGTACCGTGATAAACCCCGTCGTTTGGCGAGCCGGTCTGTACGCGGTCAGGTCGTGAGGCTTGATAGCAAGCGGGCAAAGAGGCGAGGTCTTGCTGGAATTGAAATGGTGGCAAAGGCGGACTGCGAACCTCAGCGTTTTGTCCGCGAATTTCGGGATGAAACAAAAGCCGAGGTCGGCCAAAAAATCACAGTTTCTGTCTTTGAGGGATGTGACTCCGTTGATGTTATCGGGGTGACAAAGGGCCGAGGAACTGCAGGCGTGATGAAGCGTCATGGGTTTGCGGGCCAGCGAGCTACTCATGGCGTAAAGAAGGTGCATCGGCATCAGGGTGGTACTGGAATGTGCCAGTCGCCTGGGCGTCTCTTCAAAGGTAAGAAAATGGCTGGGCGCTTTGGGAATGAGCGGTCCACAATGAGAAATCTCCGGCTTGTAAATATCGACAATGATCGAAACCTTCTGGTAGTGCGTGGCGCGGTACCTGGCCCGAACGGTGGTTATGTCGTGGTTCGGCAGACCAATAAAGTAAAGCGTACGGGTGGAGTTGGAACGCCTACGTCGAAGAAGAAGGGTGCGAAATGAATCTTACTGTATATAACTCGGCCGGCGAGCAGGTTGGCAAGTACGAGATTGATCCTTCAGAGTTGTCGCCCAAAATAAATAAGCAGTTGCTGCATGATGCCGTTGTGATGTATCAGGCCAACTTGCGGCAGGGGACGTTCCGAACAAAGAGTCGCGGCGAGGTTGCTGGCACAACAAAAAAAATGTACCGCCAGAAAGGAACTGGAAACGCCCGGGCTGGCTCGAAAAGAAGTGGTGTTCGTCGTGGCGGTGGGCATATATTTGCGAAGCGTCCCCGAGATTTTGGTTGGAGAATGCCGCGGAAGGCTCTGCAGTCGGCGACCCGGATGGCACTGGCGGCGAGACTTGCAGACGAAGAGGTCATGCTTGTAGAGAGTTTGGATTTCGAAACCCCCAAGACTAGTTCGATGGCTGCTACGCTCAAATCATTAGGTGTAGCTGGGAAAACTGTCTTGGTTTCATCTGATACCCACAACGGCAATCTTTGGAAAAGTGCACGAAACATTCAGGGTGTCACAGTTTCACCTGTTGCTGAACTAAACGCCTTGTTGATTTTGCAGCCAAGAGCCATTGTGATGACGACTGCCGCAATTGATGCGTTTCGAGAAGAAACGAAACGGGTTCGTGAGGGCAGTCGAACAAAAGCGGCTCGCAAACAAGGCGGTCGTGCTGCTGCACGGAGTCGCGGAGCGATTCAAAGTCAAGAAGAAGGAGGAGTGTAACTCATGGCAGCCCCTATCCCACCGGCACCAAAGTTGAATCCTAATCTCGCACCTCACCAGGTCATTATTCGTCCATTGGTGACAGAAAAGGGAATGCATCGTGCGAATCGCAATAATGCATATGCATTCCAAGTTGCCACAGCGTCGAGTAAG
>Ga0233432_10002039_pt1 | contig 19057 bp, 10 predicted proteins | sample SI_122_August201_6_FD_179870 | JGI IMG/M metagenome (GOLD analysis project Ga0233432, IMG submission 179870) | Seawater microbial communities from Saanich Inlet, British Columbia, Canada - SI_122_August2016_10_MG | ecosystem: Environmental > Aquatic > Marine > Inlet | place: Canada: British... | reverse complement strand
GACGGCCGTGTTCCACGATACATACGAGGCGTTAAAGATGGCGGTGGAGTGCTTTTCTCATGGTGTGGCAGCATGCATTTGCACTACGGCATTGACATTGCAGCCGCGATGGCTCCGACCGGAGGACAAGCGCTACACGCCTGAGCAAAAGTGTTACACGGGCGATCCTTTGAAGTTGCTCAGCACTCAGATCGAGTCGATGGTGGGTCGTGCATTTGCAGATGTTGGGGGCATGGTCGGAGGCATGTTTTCAAAGTTGTTTAGTGGAGGGCACGCGACACCCGGTTTGGCAACTTTGGAGCGAATGGATGCGGAGGTCAGAGATTATTGTGAGAATGGCCTCAGTCCAAGATTACACGGAGATGCGGACAATTGCTACTATGTGCGCACCCGTCAGATATGCCACTCGGACGAACTGTACAATGTCTTTGCTACGTTGCAAAACGGGGAATTTGATGTCAAATCTCAGACTCCAATCCAAGAACGAAATACACTGAATGGCCTCATCAGCAACATCAACTTGTTCAGAGAGCCTACCGCACTCTGCTATGCCAAAGAAGAGATCACCCTTGGCATGATCATTGAAGCGTGCACGATTGCCATGATTGCAGGAAATCAAGAGACTGGAGAAGGCGGTTTCTTTGGTTGCAATGCGAAGCAATCTGACGATTTCCGATTTGCGCTTACGAATTCGACATGGTACCTTCTCGACATTCGCTTCTCGTACACCGCCCTCCCACCACCGCCTCCTCCACAGGATGCCATTGTGGATGCATTGATCACCGAATTCGATGGTGATTTTTACACATGGTTTCGAGAAGAGATCAAAACGTGGTACCCTCCAGTTCAAGCCCTGTTTCAAAACAACGAGACAGAACTGGCAAAGTATGGTGGTCGCAAAATCTACAACATGCAAAAGACGCGTATCACGCTCGCATTGGAGGGAATGGACTACGACAGTATCGCCGCTCGCATGCTGGCGTCCATTTTCTCCTCCACATGGGCGTATGGTTGCCAAAAACTACATGATGCGATGAATGATCCAAAATTGGCACGTGCGGGATCTCCGTGGATGCCCGGTGATCCTCGGCCTCCACCTCCTCCGCCACAGGGCGTAAATGGAGGCTATACGGGAGGTTACAGCCCTCCGTATGACAGGAATTTACTCGTCTACTGGGCGGCAGCTTTCTACCGTAGCGCGACCAATGCTCCAACGATTGATTTTGATCCGCTGCTGATCCACTCACAGTTTTGTGAAGAGCCTTGTCGATGGCAAGAAGTGATGCCCCCTTTTGACGCAGATGTCAATGACAAGTACTTTTATCCAAACCCGCAAAAGATCCCTGATTGCTCGAATTGGGCTCCGATTTTGGGATATGGCTCGTTGCGACAGCTGCGAGCCATGGAAAGAGATGCATTCGATGGCGACAAGTTTGGAGAAGACATAACTTTGCAACCTCACGTCTTCCCACGCGACACTCGACCCCTTCGCATGGCAAACAACGGCGTCCCTTTTGATTACAGATCAGAAGTGCTTTGCAAAGTTACAGAGGACAGGTGCGCTGATCTCACAGAAAAGGCGCCGGTGTTTGCTCCGGTGTTTCCTCGCGTCGATCGATCGAATGAAAAACGAACAGATCTGATCAACGACAAAGCAGAGTTGACCGATTCTGAAATCAAAGAAATCGGAGAAGAAGGGACCGACGCGCTGCGCAAACCACCTTCTCCTCCGTGGAGAAGTGAGCAGCACAAGCGAAACCCGTTTTACAATATGCATGTGGACTGGAGAGATGGAGTTGGCCTTTCCTTCATGTCTGACAAATTCCGTTCAAACACTCTTCATGGATGGTATTATGTTACATCCACATCGACTAACATTGGCAAATTCAAACCGTCTATTTCAGGAGTGGGAATGTATCAACGTGACAATCTGCGAGTTTTTCACGTCGACTCGAAAGATAATGGAGGTTGTCCAGTCTCTTCTTCAAAGAGTGGTTACTTAACTGCACGTGAGTTTCTACATCATGTCACACCTTCTGACAAAACATCTCCTGGAGTTTGCATGGATGAATTGAGAAAAATAGCACCTCCTCCTCGCCCACCTCCGTCACCCCCTCCTCCATCGCCATTTTCACCGCCGCCGCCAGAACCTCCCCCTTCGCCACCACCACCGATTGAACTCACACGCACTGATGTGCAAACTATCGCATTGGATGTCAATAAACGGTTTTGTGACGCCATCTATCAAGCGTCCAAGGAGGTGCTTTGCAATGAATTGGCATTTGCTTATTATGAAAATGAATACACCTACATCAATGTGCCATCCGCGGACAAAACGGTATGGTACGCACCACCTTCTCCTCCTCCGGCACCAAGTAAAAGTTACATAGCAACAAATTGCACATTGATTGACATGGAATCTTTGCGTACAAACCCCATCGAGTCCAAAGTCTTTGTGAAAAATACCGCTCCTTTTGACAAAAGTATCGATGAAACTACATCCAAAACCGCCTCCTCCAACGACCTCACCAGCTCTGCCACGCTCACTTCTCCACCACCAAATCCACCACCACCATCGCCAGAATTCCCACCCTACATTGCACCGCCCGGTGCGCTCTCAAAATGGCACAGTCCGCTCTCTCCTCCTCCCCCTTTTGGACCTTATGGCTATCCAGGGTTGCAGTACACACCGCCTAGCGATTGTTGTACAAGCGAAGTCCCTTTTGGAGTTGGGTCAAAGTACAAGGATTTTTACATTCACATATTCTTACCCGCATCGAATATTGTGGAACAGTGCGCATATTATTGCAATAATGGATACAGTCAAGACGATGTGCTGATCAGACCTGCCACGTCGTTCCAACCTGACAGTTGTGGTGGTTTTACGTACTCTCGTATTTCTGCCAAAAACCAACCAAACATACCATTTATGCAACGGAAAGAGTCTTGCTACTTGTGGAAGCAGAATGCACCACGTTACAAAATTTGCGGTTTTAGCAATCCAAACCCGCCGCCACCACCTCCTCATCCACAACCACCTCCCAGTGCAAAATCACCACCACCCCCGCCTCCCAAGCCGCATGTGCCAGAATATGCACCTTTTCCACCAATTCCTCATTCGGAAGGTTCGGACTCTTCACATCCACCAAGATTATCGCTATCCTCACCGCCACCACCTGTCAAATCTCCGCCAAACCCACCTCCTCCACCAAACCTACCTCCTCCATTTCCCCCTATTCACACAGATGGATGCGGAACTCGGGCCAATTTTGCCACTGTGCTTTTCAGCACACCTCCTCCATCGCCGCCAGTTCCACCAGCACCACCTCCAAACCCGCCTCCACCCCCTTCACCCTCTCCACCTCCACCGGTTCCACCTTCGCCTTTACCACCGCCCCCTTCGCCACCGCCGCCTTCACCACCACCCTCACCAAGTTCTCCGCCACCGTCTCCAGCACCACCACCGCTTCCTTCGTATTGGAACAATCCATCTCCTCCACCCTCACCGAAACCTCCTCCACCTTCACCTCCTCCACCCAATCCGCCTCCACCCACACCGCCTCCACCTTCGCCCTCCCCACCACCCTCCAAATCTCCTCCGCCGCAAAAATCACCTCCACCACCTCCACCACCTCCTCCTCTCTTTATCAAGAATAGCCCCTCGAATATGATTCAAATCCACAGGCCATCACCGCCTCCTTCGGCACCGATTCCTCCTTCGTCACCACCCTCGCCACCACCACCACCACCGCCTCCTTCTCCACCACCGTATCAAATACCTTCTGTGTACGCATATCCTCCGTCTGCATATGGCGAAAACGACGACTCTGCAACTAAATCGTCATATACATACGATGCAGAGGTTACGGATGACTCGACTTACTGCGATTCTGTAGGATTTGATGTGGCATTTCTGCACGTTGCAGAGTATGATGATATGGTGATTAAGACCTCTCACACGCGATTCAATTACAAATGGAACGCACCCTTGGTTCCTTTTTTCACGGAAGCCGATGCAAACAAACTGTCGGATACCGCGATACGCGATGCGTGCATATGCCAAGTGAAAAAGGTTTATCCCTACTGGGCTTATGGTGCCATGTACTCTGTGTCGACAGGAGATTACAAAAATCAACTGCGTCGCAACGAGTGTCGTGCCATTGTGTATTGGCCTATGAAGTACCTACCGTTGGAGAATTGTCCATTGCAATCGTGCAACAGTCGATTCGTGGCATTTGGAAGTGGGCCTCCGTCCTCGCCGAGTCCTCCACCTGGATTGTATGAACAACTTTCAAACATGGACACAGTGCATCCAAAACCGCCTTCGTCACCGAAACCACCTCCACATTCGCCAGAATCTCCACATGCACCACCGTACGCCCCCATCATACCATCACCGCCGCCCCCGTCTCCATATCCGACCTCACCACCAAGTAGTCCTTCCAATACGGGTTTGAATACAAATGTTTTCACATGGAGCGTGCCACCGCCATCTCCGTTGCCGCCACTGAAATCGTATCCATTTCCACCATCTCCTCCAAAACCCCCTCCACCTCCTCCATCACATCCCCCTCCCCCTCCTCCATCGCCTTTACCACCATTGACGGGGCGAATAGGGCTGGCAGGACGAAAGAGTCGTCGAACTGCCATCTTGCACCTTTCAAATTCGAACGCAGATTCGCTGCACTCGCCATGCATATACAATCCGCACGCATCCGGCCATTTGTGTGCGATTGGTGAAATACCATTATATTTGGCCACCTACAAACGCGTATTGGGAGGAGTGGTCGCTCAACATCGCTTCGCTGCACAGCACATTGTACCACCTTGTGACAAGACTGAAATGTGCATAGTATTGACACTAAAGCAGCCTACACATGTGCAAGGTGTGCGCATCCATCAGTTTACAATGTCTGATGCTGAGCGAGGCTCTGAGGCTTATGATTTGATTCGAGCTAGAGTTGCAAGGCGCCTCTTATGGCTGTCGGCTGAAGACGCGGTCCAATCTCCCTACAAAGAAATGGTTCCACAACACGTTGCATCCTACACTCTTCGATATTACGATGTCAAGAACGAGCCTCTTGTGACGTGCACTTCACACGAGTACAGGGAGGAATTGACACCATTGGATCACATGTGCGTGAGTCAAAACGTGTCTCATATTGTGCTATCTCTACCAGGAAAAGACCGTTTGGTACGTCTTGGAGGTCTCGAGTTTTTCGGTACTTGTTACCCCCCACCTCCGCCTCTTCCACCCTTGCCTCCACCGTATCCGCCGATGAAAGCCCCTCAGCCTCCCCCTCCTTCTCCTCCATCGCCACAACCACAACCACCACCGTCTCCATCTCAACCGTCACCACCCAAACCCCCTCCTCGCATCCCGCCACCTCTTTTACCACCCTTCAACCCACTTCCAGCGCTTCCACCAAGACCATTTCCTCCACCACCAACGCCGTCACCACCGCCGCCACCGCCGCCGCCAAGTCCCGTGCCCTGGTATTACCACCGTCACCTTCAGTCACAACCTCAATCAATGCCACCATTACGACCTCTTGCAAATTTACCTGTATGCCACGCTACTTGTTTGGAATTGGTGCGAGATTTTAATGATGGTCATCCTTTGAATGAAGCCAACACAGAATGCTCTCTCTTTTTGGCTCAAGAGTGCGAATTTACAGATCCAAGTGTCTTCAAAGCCCTTCGCACAAAGTACACTCCACGCCCACCTCCTTCCACACCTCCCTCGCAAAGCGTGGAATACCAACCGCTTCCTTCTCCTCCCCCTCCAGTTAATCCTTCGAATGCAAAATATGTGGCAAAATACTACATTGGTGAAATTATTTTGCGTTCATATTGCACATCACCGCTCGACGTAGGCAGCAAATTGCGACCAGAAGTGCTCAAAAGCACGCACGTGTTGAATTCCATGTGCGACGAGCTGGTCACAGCTGTCATGAGAGAGCGTTTTGAACTAGGTGGGCAATCTTTGATAGACATTGAAGAACCGGTGTGCCCTGCAAGATGCTCCGATATCAACGCCGATACCAGCTTGCAGATTTGCAAAACCTGGATCCAAACATTTGCCGATGGTGCGTGTGAATTGCAATACTTGTTTAAAAGTTATGGAAAAGTCACTTCGGACGAACAACAATTCGAAGCAAACGCCGAATTCATACCAAGCGATCTTAGTTTGCACCGTGCCATTTTTGGTCCAATACAAGAAGATGTCTGCACCGACAGTGCGAACGTCTATGTTGAAGCATATCCGAGCATGGAGCCTGTACATAGCTGTTACTATTGGAATCCTTCAAAAATGAACACTGGCAATCTCCAAACTTCACAATATTTGCCCGGTACAGCAGGTGTGACCGACATGAGAGAACGGAATGGCGGTGGATTGGGTTCGTTCTTGGGAGTCGCAGAAAGTGATTACTTGCAAATCCGACCCTCCAACCCGATCTCTTTAAATGAGTGCAAAGACTACTGCACACACAACCATTGGTGCGATGCCTTCCAATACAATTCAGACGACAATTATTGCTACTTTTTCAAATCAGATGGTGGGACATACCAAATGCCCCGTTTGCAACCAAATGAGAAAGTATCGAAAACACCTCGTTACTGCTATCTCAACTTGGAACGAGCTGTCATCAGTCGAGAATTGCAATCGCAGATGAACCACAAGTCTTCTATTCGCAATACTTGTGAAAAGACAAGAATGATACTCACCAATCTGGAAACATCGACAAGAGAGCAACAGCATGAAATTTTAAGACTGTTTTGCAGCGGTCGCTGCGCAAAATCTTGCGCAGCGTATCACAACCATCCAGATTTACCACAAGCATATTCTTGCATCGATCTGCTTTCCACTCACTGCAAAGACACCGACTTTTTCAAAGCGACTGAATTGCAACGACAATGTGAGGCCATCTTGCGACCTCCGACGATGCCAAACTCGCCACCCCCACCTCCTTATTCTCCGGTCTCTTCTATCTTTTACGAAGCGCCCCTCCCACCGCCACCTTATCCTCCACCGCCAAGTCCCTCACCGCCAAGACCAAGTCCTTCGCCACCGCCTCCAAACCCTCCACGCCCGCCACCACCTCCACCTTCACCTTGTCCGCCTCCATTTCCACCTAGCAATCCACCGCCGCCACCCCCACCCAATCGTCCACCCAATCCACCACCCTTCCCTCCAATTCAAAATCTAAACGACGCACTCTACGATTCTCATTTACGATACGTTCGACAATTGCGACTTCATATCAGAATGGATCAAATCTTTGCAACTAACGACCAATCGTTAGAAAATTGCGATGCGACATACACTCCTGTCAAATCGTCACCAAACTCGGCAGCGGGAGTTGCGTACATGCCGCTTTCAAATGTCAAACCAATGGACAGTGTGGAGAAGCATCTGTCCAATCTGATCCAACAGACTCAACTCAATTTTGATGGCATTCGTCAGATGTTGAATCGAAGTGTGCCATCTGCTTGCAAATGTCTAAGTTACTGTCCTCAACCAGTTTCCATGTGCGATGGAAGCAATGGCACGTACGCGTGGAAGGGTGGGTTTGTGATCGCATCGCTGAATTACGGTCTCGACGTGCAACCGCTCGATCGTTGCGATTGCAATCATCTTTGCATTCCGCCTGCAAAAACCTCCAGACATCATTTTGAAGGACAAGTCCATGGGATGACCAATTTGCGCGTGACTGGACAGGGTCAAAGTGCCGACCATACCTCGTTGCAAATAGGCTCTTTGTTTGAGCTCGAAACCTTGGTTTTTGGAAATGGACTTTTTCTTTCAAACAATTATGGCTACATCAAAGCTCTTGCTCTTGGAGGAAAACGTGCACCAGATGAGGAAGTATACACTCCTCCTCCTTCTCCACCACCCCCTCCTCCACCACCACGTCCATCGCTCCCACCCGACCCCCTCGAGCCTCCTCCCGTGCTCAAACCGCCGTCTGCACAAGCCCGGGTCGCGTCTCCTCCACCCCTTCCACCGTTTAACACCAAGCTTAGAGATCAAACCTTTCAACAGGCTTTTGACCAAACCACCCAACCGACGACCTTTATCTCGATGCCGAGCCCCGCTCCGCCTCCCGCTCCTTTCATTGAAGCAATTCTCACTCGCACTTCCTCAGAAGGCTCGTTCCTCTACCCCATGGCGTGCAACGAAACTAGCATGAATAACGCAATGTATCGCGCGACCACGTTTGAAGATGCGCAACAAATGTGCGCTCGACAGCGCGTGTTTGCAACCCCTTGTCGATTCATTGTACTGCCATTGAGCTCGTCCGATGCATACCAACTTCGATCCACCGCGCAATGCACTCTCGTTCGTCTACAAGACACGCTGGATGCATCCAAACCGCTCCGCATCATTGCAATGAACACACCCGAGGCACCTCCTGGAACCACACCGGTGCTGCCCTCCACCCTTGATGCACCCACGTGCAAAAATGCCACCTATTGGGAACAGTGCTGGGATGAAAACGGACCTAGCCTCGCACCAAATTACCAATGTGCCGTCGCATGCAAACAAGAACGTAACGCATTCTATGGTCACCACAGAAGCGGTTCGTCGCTGTTCCGTCGCACAAACAGAGGCACGCAATGCGTGTGCCAGCCCGTCAAAATGGTTTTCAAACAAGGAGATCGCAAAAACTGGTTTTCAATGACAGAATATGCAAGACTCTTTCCACAAAAGAGGCAATTGAAAACGGATCCAAACACAGACTCGTCTTCAGACTCCTTGCAATTACTAGAACGCGAACTCTATGATCGCACCGCGCTGCTGTGCGATGCGTTGACAGAAGACGTACGTCGCCGTCAGTCCAATGAAGTGTTCGAAAAGGGCTTTCAGATCCACACTTTGCTCCCGATTGTCACATCCGTGTGGGCGCATAGCCCCCCAAAGACTCGCAATTGCGCCCCCTGTGCCATTACCGGTTACGAAAGTGGCGACTGCAATGCGTTTTTTGATGCTGTTGTGCAAACCATGCGCAAGCACCGCATCGTTTCTACGCCGCTCATACCACCACCCAAGCACCCTACACTTGAATACAAACGTGACGATGGCACGTGGTCAGACAAACCGCCCTCTAGTGGAGATTTGGCGCAACGCATTGGTCAACATCTCGACAACGTGTGCTGCATTGTCCCTCGCACAGAGCAAGGACGTCGCGCAATGGGAAATGCATCCAAACTCTGCCATCGACAGCACTGTTTTGACGACATGCAACGCACGGGTTTAGCCACCAAAGCGAGACGATTGCAACAAGAGATCCCACGCAAAGCAGAAGATCCGTTGCGCCCGCACGAGCACGTCGCCATTGATCTTCTCAATGACCATTCGCATCCTATCGAAGGCTGCCAACATATTCTGACTCATCGAGTGCGAACAAACGCGGCACGAGACGCCACTCACTTCAACGAAGCCGAGTGCGCACTGCGACATGTGGCTCATCGCGTCGCCGAATTCCATGACGTGGACGTCACAAAGGTTCAATCCGTATTCGATACAATTGGTAAAACATCGGTAGAAGTCTTTGCCAAATTCGCATCCATGATGGTGGCCTCTTCCCCCCACGATCGTGAACAAACCACCGATTTAGACGCTGCGCGCCATTCGACCGAACAAGAACTGCGTGATGAATTGCTACGCGGAGCAGAACGAGCCTTTGGACGGCAACTGTCCGAAGAAGAAGAAGAAGAGTCGCCCGATCCGCTGCCAATCTCCACCATGGACAATCAAATTGACATCTCACATGTGGGACAAGTCTCACGTGATGCACACGAATTCACGACAGAATCCAATATGTTCCAACAAGAGATTCATCAATTCACTCGACGTCAGTCCCATCAAAGCAGTCGAATGCTACGCGAACGCAACGCGACTGCGTTCGAATATGGGTCCAAAGAGTACGTCACGCAAACCGTCACCAGCACCATTACGCACGAAATCGAACAAACCACCACCATGGCCTCCTTTGTCATCGGTAGCGATGGCTCCATGGTGAGAAGGACGCGCACCATCACTGAACAGGCCAAACGAAATGTCCGCAAAGTGCGTGAAATACGCAAACTCATCCATCAATCGTCAAACGTGGACCATGGAAACTTGTTCCGACGCCACACTCCAGAGCACACGTCTTCCAAACCCTATGTGCAAACGCTGGAGGAAATCGAACGCGCGGCCACGCATCATCGACGCTTGGCCGAACTGCGAAACGATAGCTCAAGGCGGATGTTGAGCGCGATCCTCGAGCAAAACTTGTATGTGGATGAGTTGAAAATCCAAGACATACCTCGTTCGCCTATGCACAAGTACATTGTGGATGGCGTCGATTGGATCGCCGTCGCCGATAGCCTCCGCACCGCAGCCCACAGCGAGCGCGAACGCATGCGCTGGTGGAGCCGAGGCAATGTCGACAACGAACCCCCTCCTTCCGGAGGCATCGCCGCAGCACTGGGTGTGGAGTACATAGCACCCACATCCATTGGTCGCGCACTGAGAACCCTCGGCTACACGATGAGGCATGGACACCCTCCCGATTGGGAAACTCCTCTGCACGATGTCGTCGCCACTCATCGTAAACGACAACTGGAAGAAACGCCATTCACAACCAGATCGCCCATGGATGGACGATGGAGAACAGGTACCATTCGCAGACTCTCGGAAGACTTTGGAACCGGCCTCTTTGGTGGAACCCTCCTCGTACCCAATTCCGAAACCGCCGAACGCATCCAAAACAACAGTGCCTCCTTCATCGAAGCCATCGGATCCTACATGATCTATAATGTGTTTTTGTGCTACTTGTATGGTCCTTCCTCAGAAGTTGCAACACAATCCGAACCCATTGGAGGTGGCATCGAAGTGGAGACGCACCGCTCACACCACATGTGCTTCCCCGCGCTGCCAATTTCACTGCCGACATTTCCAAATTTCACCGAAATCACGGGCGTCGACCCTGATCTCATCGCAGATACCGATCTGCAAGATTACTGTGGCACCATGTCCCTAGACACGGGCCTCAACAGCACCCTCAACTACACTGCGTCCACCATTGGACTCGGACCCATTGGCCAAACCGCCTTTCGACGCCTCTTTCAAAACCCCGTCGGAGCCTCCGCCGCCGTCACAAACTTGGGACGCGCCTTTGGAGCCTCCAATATGACCGCGCGCACGGTGCACACCGCCTGTGCACTCTCCAGAATCAATGCACTGCTCTGGACCAGCGCGTTTTTACTCATCATCATCGGACTGTACCTCACGTGCTACTGGCCTTGCCTCAACATCATCTCGCTCTGGCTACGCTTTAGCTGCTGCTGCTGCTGCCGAAAACCTTCAAGACAACGTTGAACCTTTCTTTCGTGAAGAAATGCGCTAAAAATAAAAAAAATGGTTAGCAACATGCCAATCAGCATGCCAACCAAAGTGCCAACATGTGTACTACGCAATTGTAAGAACCATTGCTACTTTGACACTAAATATTCCAAGTATTCAAAGGTTTGTTCTCATCGACATCTGCTCATTCTGCGGCATGAATTAAACTGCCGTGGCAAACCATTCAACAATTGCAGATGTTGCGCACCACTCGATCTTAGAGATGTGCTACATTCACATGCAGTCCCTTTAAAACTCGGCGGTTGTGAAGAATGTGTATGCTACGACTGTATGTGTAAAGTAAATTGTGGTCAAGAAGGGTGTCGAGGAAAAAATGATAAAATACGCTAAAATATGATGCGATGTCCACATCCTTTACCCCCCCCAAAAAACCCTCGATGACGAAACGTCAACGTGATTCCGATTCGATTGCCGATTCTGACGCCTCCACCGAAGAGCCGGTGGTCAGTCAAAACCTTCAAAGCCAACTTGATAAGAGCAAGGTCAAGTTGCAAAAGATGTTCCACGTGTTGCGCATGATTGACGACTGTACCGTATTTGGAGAGACGGCCATTCGTCATATGATCAAGTTTACATTGGACGAACTTGATGACTTGGACGACTAGCAAGAACCTTTATAAAAGGTTCACGAAAAAGAGGTTGTGCGGTCGGTCGAGTGTGGTCGAGTGTGGTCGGGAGGGTGTGTTATCAGTTGTAAGATGCGACTGCCCTGATGAGATTGGCCGCGTTTTCGGTGGGACTAAGACTATCATCGTATTCATAACTCGTAAATGCATGTAAAAAATCAACAGAAGATCGCACATTCGCCTCCGTAAACTGACATCGCTCAGATCGGTCGGGTGTAGACGAAGATTCGTAATTGTTGGAATTCTGATTCGATTCGGAAACGTCACCGCCGTCACCGCCGTCACCGCCGTCACCACCGTCACCGCCGTCACCATCGTCACCACCCTCCGAATCGCTAGAGGATGGAAAAAAGGGGTCTCGCAAGCACCCGCCGTAGTGCGCCTCCTGGTTGCCCTGATACTCTTTACATGCCTGGCATCGTGACGGTGAGTAACGACGCTTACGTCGCTTTGCCGTCGGAGTGCTGATCGGCGTCTTTGAAAACGAGGGTAACATTTTCAATGTGACACAATCTGTTACTCCAAGTTTGTTTTTATAGCGCTAGAATTTTTCAAAGATAAATCCTACTCTAGAAATTGTCTACAATGAGGAAACCGGAAAAAATAAAACCGGAAAACCCGGAAAAATCGGACAGACGACGGTTCAATTACACCAAAGAATTCAAACACGAGGTGGTTCAATTCGCATTGCAACGAAGAGATGACGACCGAATCAAACCCACGTGTCGACTCTACCCCGGCATCCAACCGGTGCAACTTAGACGATGGATCAAACAATTTATTGAAGAAGCCGTGTACAGACTGCTCGCACTGAAGCATGTGAAACAATCACAAACCAATAACCTTCTCGTCCATCGTGATGATATTCTTTCCAGTTAGAGCCTCCATCTTCTTAAAGGTGTTCATCACCGATTGCTGTGGTACCTTGTGCACGCTGCGATTGCCGCACCGAATCGCCTCGTTCTGATTCCTAGGCACGATCCGCACCACCAGCGCCTTGTTGTTGGCGAGTGAAATATACTGATGCACGTCGGCATTGTTCGCATTGCAATTGTCCACCACCACGATGTTCGCGCTGTTTGACAAGATCTCACCGGCTTTGCGCTGGCACTCTGCGTGCGCAGCCCACAGTTCGTCCCCCCTGAACTTGTAGACGCCATCGCGGACAAAGTAATTGTCCGCGCTGACCACCTCCACGCTGCCAAGTTTTTGCATCTCCGCAGCGATGGTCGACTTGCCGCAACCTATCGAACCCTGCATCAAGATCATGCGCATGTCACGCGCCTGCGCCGTCTCCACCGCCTCCCTTGCTATGTCCGACGCCATGCGACGCGGCGTGGTCCGCGGCTCCACAGAGCTCATGATCGCATCCAAACTAGAACGAGGCATTACCCTCTGTTTTTGCTCGTCTTTGGTTTGTCTTCTGTGGAAAAACATGTAATCTTAGCGTGTTCAATCAAAAAAATCGACATTACTGCCCGTTGCCATCATTTTGGATTACCCACATGTTCGACTTGCCCTTACCACTCGGACCATACACCACATGCACCCAAACAGGAACAGGCTTACCATCCACGGTCATGATCGACTTGCCCATACCACTCGGACCATACGGCACCCCCATTATGCGCACCTCCATTATGCGCACCTCACTCGGCATAACTCCGTTTTCGTGTCCTTTTCATAAACATGGTTCCAATGTTAGCGTATTCAATCAAAATAATCGACATTACTTTGATAAAATACGCTAAAGTGGATTTTTACAGAAAAAGGTCAAAACTGTCAAAAATGACAGAAGAGAGCTGCTACACCGTCTTGTTTGGAGACTGTGTTGGCGTGCACTCAGCACCTCTGACGGGTCGTGTTGCCAACCATGGATTCTCAGTCGCGCATTTGCGCAAGGTCGCATCGGAATTGTGTGAGAAAGGCATCGACGCAGAGATTGTCGATTTGACTCCGTATTGTGAACATTCAAACCCGGAAGAGGCGTGTGTGCTGATCATCCGCGGATACGATCCCTCACTGGCAAACGAAAGCTTGCGCTGCGTACGCGAAATCGAATACGACACCTTCACATACGCGTATAACTCCGCAAAGCGCGCCCACAGTCGACACATGGTGTACGCGGCGGCCGAACGACGAGAGGCTCAAAAAGACAAAGGATTACACACAGTGTTGCCTTGGTCGGACTTGAATGTGCTAGACACCGCAAGAAAGTGGGTCACCCTGGCACTCGGTACTACGGACGTGCAATCGGCATGCATTCTCAAATATCCAAACATAAATTCATGTGGCATTCGCTGGCACGGTGACGGCGAAAGACGGCAGACCATCCTCTATCGTCTAGGAAACAATTCGAGTCGGAGACCCTTGCATCTACAGTGGTACATGAACTACAACGCCATTTCAAAACCTATCACAATACCGCTACATCATGGCGATTTCCTCGTGTCCAGTGCCAAGGCGGTCGGATTTGACTGGAAGACAAAGTCCATTCCCACACTGCGACACGCCACCGGCTTCCTAAACGACGGACCCGTACCCAAAAAGACCACAAAACGAAAGCGTCAAGCGAATTAATTACTTTCTCGACTCCCAATGTTCTTTGACGAGCATTGCCCAATCTATGTATTCTTGTTCTGTAATATGACCATTTTGAGCGAGTGACTCCATTTTGCCAACGATCGAAGCATGGTCATATTTGCAACAGTTTACGGAGTTACTTACTTCCTCCGATGGTTCTTCAATAACCGCCTCATACTCTGCTTCGTAATCAATTTCATAATCCGACTCGTCATCATATTCATATTCCGACTCGTAATCGCTTTCATTCAGCCGAGTAAACTCTATAAAATCACTCCACTTGTGCGGTGGTCCAACCGACGATGGTACAGTCGCCGGTTCCGTCGGCGATGGTTCAGCCGGTGGTGATTCCGTCGGTGGTAGTTCCGCCGGCGAGACCAACTTTCTTTTTATAGGAAAAACTATAGACATTGTGTCAGGAAAGTCACTCATACCGCTCCCGACAATGTGATTTTTCAGTTTAGTTTATTCATCAATAGTTTAGCGTATCTTATCGAATTCGAGCTACTTCAACCCACACCGCAACTCGCGCAGCTTGACTTCCAACTCGATCGTCTCCTTTTGCGATTCGTACAACTTGCGCCAATAAGCGCACGTCTCGCGAAGCTCAGCGATCATCTCCTTTTGCAATGCATCGCGCTTATCCATGGCCTCAATTTCTTCCCGCAATTCCTTATTCTCATCCTCCTTTTTCCGCAACGCCGACCGCAACTCCTCCCTCTCATCCCACCCACGCGCAACCTTGACCTCGAGATCAGAATCGGAAACAACCGCTGAAGGCCTTGTTACTGTCGATCGTTTTGGTGGAACCTCGCCTTTAAATTCAGGGCATAATCGTATGTGTTTTAGACATTTTGAAGCTTTTGTAGTTTTTATGTCACCTTCTTTGATTTCTGTAAATACCACGTTGCAATGCGGGCATGTAATAGGTATGTACGATGCTACTTCGTAAGGTGGGTTCTTCCCTTTCTGTACAATAACAGAGCCTTCTTTGAAATCATCATACTTTCGGCTGCACGGCATTTGATTACCCTGCTATACCATTCCTTGAAATGTAAGAATTTTAGCGTGCTTTACGCTACATTTGTAATTTAAAATTCTCAGTTAGTCCTGTATCTCTCAGTAAGCTCTGAATCGAGGTTTTCAGTACGTCCTGAAACTCTCAGTAGGTCCTGAATCGACTTTTCTCAGGATGTCCTGAGACTTTCAGTAGGTCCTGAATCGACTTTTTCAGTACGTCCTGAAATTCTCAGGATGTCCTGAGTGTTTCAGTAAGTCCTGTGATATAAGAAGCTAAACGCTAAAACAATCGTACTGGGTGCAGTTACCGAACAAGATTGGAATATCAAATGCCTTCTAAAAAATATACTGATTTTGAAGAATCCGTGCCTATACAACGACGTGGAAAACTTCCTCCTTACGAGCCGTGTAACTATGTCGAGATTACATGCCCACATTGTAAAAAAGTTTGTGCAGAAATTCGAGAGACTTTAGTAAAACAAACAAAATCTACAGAGTGTATAAAACATCTTCGCTTATGTCCTGAATTCAATGGTGAGGTACCTCCTAAACGATCGACAGCAACAAGTGAGTTAACAACTGTGGCGTCTTTACAAGAAAAGAGTAGCACTACAGTAGATCCTCAAGAATTTGAACGATACAAAGAAACAGTAAATCAACTTCAGAAACAACAAGCTCAACATCATATATGGTGGGGTCATTTGGCAGCACATTTAGAGCTTGCACCACCACAAGATCCTCCTGTAATGATCAATGCCGTAAAATTACTCAAGGAAAGTGCCGGGTCGAGCAGTGCAATAATTCCCTCGACTACGCTAAACCAATTTCAGCAAGACCAAGATATCTTCAACACAATGTTAACGCAAAAGGATTCGGTGATATCAGATCAAAAGTTGATGATGGAACAGCATGAGGCAGCGCATCGGAGAGAAATGGAGCAAAACGAGATGTTTCTCCGTGAAAAGGCTGAGCGGATTGCAACCTTGGAGCGAGAGCGTGATCAGTACGCGAGGATTGTGAGGCAAAAGCAGGAGGAGATCGATCGCATCAAGGCGGAGAAGAGCACGATGGAGGGGAATCTTCGTGCTCAGATCAAGAGGCAAAAGTGCGGTTCTTCATCTAGTTTGTTAGCACAGGCACAGCAGAGTCACAAGGAGCATTACAAGCGTTCTCGGTCTCCGAGTCCGCGTTGAGAGTCCGGTCAGTGACGAGGTGTTTGAATGGATTTTCAATCCAATACGCTAAAAAATGTATTGTAATGACATGTCAAAACGGAGGCTATGGCCCTTTTCGAGTTATTATCCACTGAATTGAAGGACCTTGTCCTCGAGCACGCCGCTCGTTCGCCCGATTTTATCGATCTCGTAAAATGGTCGAGTTTGCTTCGATGCGGTGAAACGATATGGCGGATAGCATGCATGACGAGGGGGTGGGATCACCTACCACAACACTTTTCCTGGCGTATTTGGTACGCACGAAATTGCAAGCCGGATTGGGCGAGACGAATAGATGAAAATTTCATCATGGCGAGTAAAAATGGTGATTTCGACAGAGTGCTCCTCCTCCTCGGCCTCCTCCTCAATCGCGGTGCCGACATTCATGCAGAAGATGATTACGCATTGCGTTGGGCGAGTAGACATGGTCACTTGGACTTGGTGCGCCTCCTCCTCGACCGCGGCGCAGACGTACATGCATTAGACGATAAAGCATTGCGTAATGCGAGTTATAGATATCACTTGGACGTGGTGCGCCTCCTCCTCGACCGCGGTGCAGATGTTCATGTACAACACGATGAGGCATTGCGTAATACGAGTGAAAAGGGTCACTTGGAGGTGGTGCGCCTCCTCCTTGACCGCGGCGCAAACGTACATGCATTAGACGATTACGCATTGTGTTATGCGAGTGAAGAGGGTCACTTGGAAATTGTGCGCCTCCTCCTTGACCGCGGCGCCGACATTCATGCGGATGACGATGCAGCATTGCGTAATGCGAGTGAAAAGGGTCACCTGGAGATTGTGCGCCTCCTCCTTGACCGCGGCGCCGACATCCATGCACTCAACGACAGGGCATTGCGTTGGGCGAGTGAAGAGGGTCACTTGGACGTAGTGCGCCTCCTCCTCGACCGCGGTGCAGACATTCATGCAAATGACGATTACGCATTGCGTTTGGCGAGTGAATTCGGTTGCTTGGAAGTGATGCGCCTCCTCCTCGACCGCGGTGCCGACATTCATGCAAAAGACGATGAGGCATTGCGTTTGGCGAGTGAAGAGGGTCACTTGGACGTAGTGCAGCTCCTCCTCGATCGCGGCGCAGACATACATGTGCTGAACGATTTGGCATTGTATTTGGCGAGTGCAGACGGTCACTTGGAAATTGTGCGCCTCCTCCTCGACCGCGGTGCCGACATTCATGCAAAAGACGATTACGCATTGACTAGGGCGAGTGCAAAGGGTCACTTGGAAATTGTGCGCCTCCTCCTCGACCGCGGTGCCGACATTCATGCAAAAGACGATTACGCATTGACTAGGGCGAGTGCAGAGGGTCACTTGGACGTAGTGCAGCTCCTTCTCAGCCGCGGTGCAAACATTCATGTATTAAATCATTAGATTTTCATTCCAATACGCTAAAAACTGTATTGTAATGACATGTCAAAAGGGAGGCTATGGCCCTTTTCGAGTTGTTATCCACTGAATTGAAGAACCTCGTCCTCGAACACGCCGCTCGTTCGCATGATTATACCGATCTTGTAAAATGGTCCACTTTGCTTCGATGCGGCGAACCGACATGGCGGATAGCGTGCGTGGCGAGGGGCTGGGATCGTCTGCCGCAACAATTTTCCTGGCGCATTTGGTACGCACGAAAGTGCAAGTCGACTTGGGCGCAACGAATGGATGAGGATCTGAGCAATGCGATGACACATGGTGACCTCGACAAAATGCGAGGTCTCCTCAACCGCGGCGCCGATATCCATTATAACTATGATGCAGCATTGCGTGAGGCGAGTAGATATGGTCACTTGGAGGTGGCGCGTCTCCTCCTCGATCGCGGCGCCGACATACACGCAGTAGACGATTACGCATTGCGCTGGGCAGCTGAAGCGGGTCACTTGAACGTGGTGCGCCTCCTCCTCGACCGCGGTGCCGACATCCATGCGGACGAAGATGGGGGATTGCAATTGGCGAGTAGAAATGGTTTCGAGGAGGTGGTGCGCCTCCTCCTTGATCGCGGCGCCGACATACACACATTAGACGATTGGGCATTGCGTGTGGCGAATGAGAATGGTCACTTGGAGTTGGTGCGCCTCCTTCTCGACCGCGGTGCCGACATTCATGCACAAGACGATGAGGCTTTGTGTAATGCGAGTAAAGCGGGTCACTTGGAGTTGGTGCGCCTCCTTCTCGACCGCGGTGCC
>Ga0233432_10002038_pt1 | contig 19070 bp, 19 predicted proteins | sample SI_122_August201_6_FD_179870 | JGI IMG/M metagenome (GOLD analysis project Ga0233432, IMG submission 179870) | Seawater microbial communities from Saanich Inlet, British Columbia, Canada - SI_122_August2016_10_MG | ecosystem: Environmental > Aquatic > Marine > Inlet | place: Canada: British... | reverse complement strand
TATATAGGTGATGACGATGGGGACAAGTAACTATTGTGTATTACCTTTCAATAGTGTAAGTATAAGTGCTAGCGGAGAATTGCGACAGTGTTGTAATGCAGGTTATGACGGTAGTAATACATATGTTAGTGAACTTGATATAAACGGAATTATAAACAATAATTTTATTCAAGACATTCGTCAGTCATTTATAGAAAACACACAGCACTCAAAATGTTCTAGATGTTGGAAACAAGAAGCAATGGGCTCGATGAGTTTTAGAGAAGTTGCTAACAGAAACAAATACTATGGTATTGGACAAAGTATAACTAATCGAAAGAAAGTTATCGAATTTGAAGATATCGAATACATCGATATTACACTAGGAAACAAGTGTAATCTAGCATGCAGAATGTGTAATTGGAGTAGCAGTAGCTTACTTGCTCAACAACTAAAGGAACTAGGTAAACATACCGGACCAATTGACCTTGAACTTGACGACGAATCTAAAAACAAAGTTATAGAATTATTCCGCAGAAGTGTAAATTTAAAAAGCATTTATATGCTAGGCGGAGAACCGTTAATTAATCCTCTAAATGATGAAATTTTAGATCTGTTAATCGAAACTGGTCAATCAAAAAATATTTTTATACACTATAATACTAACTTGCAAGTTAACAAAATTGAAGATTACTTAGAAAAATGGAGTCATTTTAAAGGTGTTGAGCTTCAAGCAAGTATTGACGGCTGTGAAGAAGTTTATAATTACATTCGTTGGCCAGGCAATTGGAAAAAAGTGTTAAGAAACTTAACAACTGCTGTTCAAAAAGGTAATGACGACACTTTAAAGGTTAGCATTAGCACTACTATACAAAATATCAATGCGTTAAATATACCTAAACTTATAAACATGTGTCAAACACTAGAAGAACAAGCTGTACCGTTTTTCTTTATTCCAGTGGTAGGTACAATGACACTTGATGTAACTCCTAAACGTGTATTAAAAGAAGCAATTGATTTATTAGAAGCAATGCCAAAACGAATGCAAATTCCAATAGACGATTTACTTGCAAACTATCGCGATGCTTATAATTTAAAAATTGACAAAAAGAAAGTTCAAGCATTTTTTGATGAACAAAAAATGTTTGATTTGAAAAGAAATCAAAATCTTTTTGAAACTATTCCTTATTTTATAGAGCTTGCTGACGAATTTAACATAGAAAGATGGTAATATGATTAAAACTATTAAAACACTATACGAAGATCCGGGAATGATCGAAATTGAGTTTGAGCCTATTGATCAAACAATTATTGATGATATATATAACCCTGAGAATTTTGAACAACTTTCTTTTGAAAATTTAGTTGTTGAAGGCGGCAGGACTAAACTTACTGATAAAGCTCGATCGTCTGAATCGTATAGAAAACTTCTTAAACATTTTAACCCAATGTTTAAAGAGATTACTAAAGCGTTAACAGAAATTGATAAAATTCGATATCCTGTGTTTTATGATTTTGATTCTTGGTGGAGGAAAAACAATTTTGATAATAAAGCAGCATTTATGTTAGTAGAAGACAAAGCAGGATTTAGTCAACCTTGGCATTTAGACAATAGATTTAGTATGTGGGCTGGTTCAATAAATTTAGCTGATAACGACACTAAAACAGCATTTAGTAAAACTAATCATGATTGGACTGATAACGGTTACGACCCTGACAGAAAATTTTACGAAGCTTCTAATAAAAAATGGGTTGGAACCTTTTGGTTAAATACTGAAAATAACTGGCATGCAGTACCGCTAGTACAACAAGACCGTCGGGCAATTGTTTGTAATTTATTATTGGCTAATTAGAATGAAAGATATTGAACTTAGTATAGTTACATTTAAGTATGACATACCTAACACATATATGCAGTTTATATCTTTAGGAAAAAATTTATCTACACGTACTAAAATAACAATATATTATAATTACGAAAATGAAAAAGACGAAGTTTATGAAATTTCACTTATTAAAAAATATATAAAAACTTTTTTAAAAAAACACAATGTTAAGTTTTATTTAAAACCTGCAATTATTAATAATTCTTCCGGCTGGCATTCTCAACAGCTAGTTAAATGGTACTCAGCATATAATTCAGATTGCCGGTATCAAATGGTATTAGATAGCAAGAATTTTTTATTTCGACCATTTTCTTTTGATGAAATAGATTTTGACAATCTGCCAGCATTCGGAAAAGATATAACAGATCAGTGGACACGAGAAACAATTAATCACTGTCAAAATTTTATTTTTGAAAAAACAGGAACACACCGCCGAGGACAACTAATTGATGCAATTACTCCTTGGATATGGGATACCTATAAAGTTAAAGAAATGCTAGATACTTTGTGGCCAGGTAACGGATGGTGTAAACTATCCGATGACTTTTTAGTGTCAGAATGGTTGCTTTATATAACTTGGGTAGAGCAGTCTGTAAATTATAACGCAAATCATCATCTTACTATCGGAATGTGGGGAAATATAGATAATAAAGTGTTAGGTGAATATGCTAATCTTTTTAAGAAAAATTCACAGCATAAATTTTGGACCCATCATCGAATGAAAAATAAGCAACAACATTTTAAAATTACAAGAAGACTAATAAAAAAATTTAATATCTGTAAAGATACTGAGTATGTGCATTGGATAACACTAAGAAATCAATACAACTCTAATTTTTCTTGACAATAGCTCCTGAATCTTTTGCAGACAGCCCTTCGATTTTAGAAAGAATGGTTTCTGCATCTTTTTTGTAGTCGTCTTCCGGAAACCAAATAGGATCCATTGCAAAAAATATACCACAATGTTGATCAGCAAATCCGCGCATAATATGTATATTTGTACTCTTTACACTGGCATAACCTGCGTATCTCCATAGGTCTTTATCTTTCCCGTCAACTAACCCAGTAATCATCCACCCTACTTTAGAAGTTTTATGTATACTATTTGACAACAACTTTATTACAGCATACGGTAACTGACAGTTAATCCAGTTTTGTATGTTCCAATGATCTATAGGAAAAATGTCACCAGCTGCATATGCTTGATCGTTTGGACCTCCGCCGGTGTTCTGATTAAAAAATATAATTTCATATTGTTTATCTTTAAGAGGATCTAAAAGTTCTTGGAGACTTTGTAGACTTGATCCAAACCAATCAATTTTATAAGTTGTAACATTTTTATAATCAAACTCAGAACCGGTAACTAGATCGATATTATACCCTGCATCGGCTATAGTTTTTGTAAATTCCGCCCCCCATTTTGACCCACATCCAAAAAGTAAAACATTTTTCATTTTTTAATTCCTTGTTATTATTGCCAGTTGATTGTTATATTCGTAATTAACATTTAGATTTTTATATTTTTCGTTACTGCGTAATTTGTCTATTTGATTTCTAATATGTTTATGATCCGTGTCGTCGACAAATATTATACACTTACTATTATTTTTTAAAACATATTTTAAATCACGTCTTAGACCTTCGTCGGTGTGATCGCCGTCGAGTATAATGGCATCGTATTTAGAAATATCTAACTTTCTTAATATTCCAGATTGCATATCTATATTAGTTAATTGATTGTTGTAAAATCGTTGTATCTGAGGTAAGTGTTTAAATTTTAAGTGTTCAAAATAATTGTCTATACATTTTCTTACATTGTTATTTTGTTCATTACCAAAAAAAGTATAAAACTCATTTATATCGATGCTAAGAATATGTGTATTTGGTAATGACTTTCCTAATATATATGTGCTTCCTCCGGCAAATGTGCCTACTTCTAATAGATCTCTAACATCGTTTTCTATACAAACTCGGATAATGATATCAAGTTTATCTTGTAGTAATGCAAACGGTTCTTCTAAAAGCTTTATAGTTAACTTTCCCCAATCAAGCCTTTTCTTAGATTTTTTCATATAAATATTTATATGTCTAGTAGTAGCGTTCGTTTTCTTTTTGATATCCAAAAAATACCCGAACATCCTAATTCTTTTTATCAACAAGTAATACAAAAAACTCCTAAATATACAATAGGCGACTTATTTGATTATAACTCAAAAGTGCCGTCCTTGTTTGTAATAGAATTTTTATGGGCTGATGTTAAAACAATATTTGAAAATTTAGATCAAAGTGTTTTACAATTTATCGTCAAACGTAGAATACCAATACTATTTTATTTTCCAACTGAGGGATTTTGTTTTAATGAAACAGGATGGACTGATAATCTTAAAAAACAATTTAAAAAACATAATTTACAGAAAAATTTAAAATACTTTGTAACCGGAAATTTACTTAATAACACTATTGAAATTTTTGATAAAACATTTTCATTAAATTGTTTTGAACGTGTTCTCGAAACAGCATTATACGATAATAAATTACGAAAATTTAACAAAATTAAAATTAATAAAAAATATGACTTTTTATCATATAACGCTAATCCTAGGCCAGGACGAAATGCTCTTGCGTCAGAGATCATAAGACATGGTCTAAACAAAAATGCATTGTTTAGTTGGATTGGAAACCCTGATTGGATGTTTGACCGAGATAACCAAAATTTAAGTTTGCAGTTTTTAACACAACTAGGCCAAAAACATTATACTGATATTTTTAAAAAAGGATTTACACCTTATATATTAGACGTTAATGGTAGCTCGAAGGCCGGGGTTGTTAATCTTATTAATGATGCTCATTATTCTAACAGTTATTTTAGTTTGATATCCGAAACCGAAACAAGTGACCAGTGTATTTTTATTACTGAAAAAACTTACAAACCAATTTATGCAGGACACCCTTTTATAATTTGGGGAAATCCGGGTACATTAATGTATCTAAGAAGTATAGGATATAAGACATTTCCGACATTGTTTGACGAATCTTACGACAATGAACTAGACCCAGTAAAGCGATTAGAAATGATAATTGTACAAGTAAAAAAGTTTAAAGATTTAAATGATAGTATAAAGTATAAGTTAATTAAAACGCAAAACGATATAATACGGCATAATCATGGTAACTTTTTAAAACGTTGGAAAACATCGTTTGATACTGACATACAATGCATAATAATGGATATAACAAATGATATTAAAAAAAATAAACATAGACTATGATATTACTACATTTTTAAATGCTGATTATAGTCAGCACTACGGAAGTTGTATTAGTTATCAAAAACATGAACAAGCAGATATACATGAAAATATATCTAAAGGATTTCCAAAAAGTTATCACGAAGAAAATACAGTGATACAACAATTATGGTACGATAATTCTCAAGTTGACTATACAGAATTGGGCGATCAACTAGGAATGGAAGTTATTACAGTAAGTAGTATTCTTCAGCCACCGGGCAATGTAATTACAGTTCATAGAGACACTTTTTTTCAAATTAATAAAATGTATCCAGATGATACTCGTACAAAGGTACGTGCAAACATTTACCTTGAAGACTGGAAGGTAGGACATATTATACAATATAAAGATATTGACAAAGAATGGAAGAATAGTACACACTGGAGTGCAACTGAAGGGTTTTTATGGGATAGTGATATATTGCATGTAAGTGGTAATATTGGCTTAGAACCTAAATTTACTTTACAAGTTTCTGGTTTTTTACTTGACAAATAGATAAAAAACTGTTATAATACAGGCATGTATGATATTATCTATATCGGTAAAAATACTGATCAGCAATATTTAGACCTAAAATTAAAATATCCAACAGCTAAGTTTTCTGAAGACGTTTCTAGTGCCAAAAAGAAATGTTTTACAAAGATGTTTTGGGTTGTTTGGCCTGATATTAATGTTTGTGACAACTTTAAGTTTGACTATAGTGCAGACGAATGGAGCCAAGAATACATTCATACATTTTTAAACGGCGACACATATGATGGTATAATACTTGTACCTAAACGTGCACAAATAGCAGAACGTGAATTACGTCATAGATTCTTTGTAAACAAAAAAGAAGTAGACATAGTAGCAAGTACACCTAAGCCGTTTGACTTGTACTATGTAGACACTTGGGAAGACTACGAACACGCACTTGAGAACAGTTCGACAGAAATGTTTTGGGCAGTTTCGCATAATCTAAAATACAGCATGTCATACATAAACAGTTTTTATTTTAGCCACCACAACAGCTACGACAGAAAGGAAAATCATGCATTTGTACATGATGTTGATGAACGGAAATTATACAACGGCGTATTCTTATGTTCGCGAAACAAGCCACTTAACAAAAAACAAATTGACTACAGATTCTTAGTAAATGCTAAACAGTGGGACGATGTAGTAAGCGGCTCTAGAAACTATGAAATATATGTAATTAACAATTATCAAGAATACTTAGACGTAATGGAACATTGTCCTACAGAAATGTTTTGGATGATTCCGCCACATGTATCAGTGCGTGATAACTTTGAGTTTGACTTGTACTTTAGTCATGATAATGAATATGACAGAAAAATAAATCACGTATTCAAAAATGGCGATTACTATGACGGAGTTGTGTTGTGTAGTAAACATGCACCTATTAGTGAAAGAGAATTCAAGTATAGATTTATCACTAACAAAAAAGAACACGAAGTAGTAGCAAGTGATCCTTTAAAATATGATAAAATTGTAGTAAACACATATGAAGAATTTTGCGAACTGCAAAAAACTGTTAGCACAGATTTCTTTTATGTAATACCTAGTGATGTAGATGTAGATTGGGACTTTGATTACCAAATACCTTATTACGAACGTGATAATATACATGTATTTAAAAATGGTGAGTACTATGACGGTGTGTTCCTAATACATAAAGAAAATTTACTTGCACAACGTGAGTTTGATTATAGATTCTTTAGAAATAAAAAAGAAATTGATATTCTTGCTTCGGCACCAAAACCCTATGACAAAATCTATGTTGACAATTACGATGACTTAATTATGCAGCTATCTACTGTAAAAAGCAACTTTGTTTGGATAATACCCAATGATGTAGATATAGATTGGAACTTTGATTATCACATACCTTATTACGAACGTGACAACATACATGTATTTAAAAATGGTAATTTTCACGATGGCGTATTCCTAATACACAAGGATAAGCCACTTGCGCAACGTGAGTTTGATTATAGATTCTTTGTAAACAAAAAAGAAATTGATATAACTGTTAGTACGCCTAAACTCTACGATATTGTATTCATTTCTTATAACGAGCCTAACGCAGATGATAACTATACTATGCTTACACAGCGTTTTCCAAGAGCTAAACGTATACATGGTGTAAAAGGCATCCATCAAGCACATATAGAAGCAGCAAGACTTTGTGACACTAACATGTTTTGGGTTGTTGATGGCGATGCACATGTACTAGATGATTTTACATTTGAACATCAAGTTCCTAAATGGCAAAGAGACCAAGTCTTTGTTTGGCGCAGTCGAAATCCTATTAACGATTTAGAATATGGATACGGCGGCATTAAACTGTTTCCAGTAAAGGAAACATTAAACATGGATATTACAAAGACTGATATGACAACCAGTATTAGTTCTAAGTTTAACGCTATGCGAACTGTAAGTAACATTACATCATTTAATACAGATGAATTTAGTACTTGGAAATCAGCCTTTAGAGAATGTTGTAAATTAGCAAGTAAAACAATACGAGGACAGGTAGATAATGAAACAGACGAAAGGCTCGAACAATGGTGCGAAACAGGACAAGACGCACTATATGGAAAATATGCTATACAAGGTGCTTGCGCAGGCCGTGCTTTTGGCTATGATAATCGTAATAGCCCAGATATATTAAATTTAATTAACGACTTTGATTGGTTATATGAACAATTTTCAAAACATACCATTTGATGACATAACAAAGTTTGGACAAAAAACTTTGTTGGATACCGACTTGTTTACGGTGTCTTGGATTCTTGCGAGGTTTTGTAATTATAACTGCTCTTACTGTTGGCCTTACGCTCGCAGTAGTACTCCTGACCATCAAGCACTAGACGTATACAAATCTACATTAGACACAATCAAACAACAAGCTAGAGCAAACGGATTTACTGACTTTCATTTTAGTTTTAGTGGCGGCGAACCTACTGCATATAAATACTTTGGGGAGCTTATAGAGCATTACTGTAGTGATACAGCACCTGAATACCAAAGTATACACATGACCACAAATTTATCACCAGGTAGTAAATGGTGGAACAGATGGTTAGAAGCAACAAGTACTTTACAGCGCAGAAGCATTACTGCTAGCTATCATGCAGAGTTTGCTAACGAGCAAGAGTTTGGAGACAAATGCTTGCAACTAATGAAAGGAGGAACTTATGTTACAATTAATCAAGTCATGGTTCCAGAAATGTTTGAAGAACTTTATCAACGTCTTGAACGATTTGCCTCCAGAGGTATTAACGTTACTCTCAAACCCCAATCCGACCCTACTGCTTCCTATGTTGTACATGGATACACAGCTGAACAAGTTGGAATCATGCAACAAGGATTCCCTCAACAAATCCCAGACGAATTTAAAAAAATAATACCTTTGTTACAGGTAGAATTACAAGACAAAGACGGTAACATTTATTACATAGACCAAGCAGAACGATTTAATGCATTTGGATTTAACAAGTTCGAAGGATGGGAATGTAATGCTGGCTATCAAGGATGCGTTATAAGAGAGAACGAAGTTAAGCGTAGCTACAGTTGCCACGATGAACCCTTAGGCACGTTAGACGGCGGATTTGAGCTGTTTAAGACACCACGTAAGTGCATTACTCCGAGTTGTGTAAGTAGTGCTGATAGCAAAATACCAAAGAGAAAAATATGAAAGTTGATATACAAGACGTGCTTTTTTGGATGGATGCTATTCGCAACAGTGATGACAAATATCGCACACTCGAAAGCTTCTGGAAAGGTCAAATCAACAGCAAGATATGGCTTGCTAATGAATTACGTGTAAACTACGTTAATGACGATGCTCGTATTGTAATATACGGTGGATGGAACGGAGTACTTGCAAGTATACTGTTTAACAGCAGTCTTAGCATACAGCACATTACAAGTGTAGACATTGATGAAGACTGTCAAGAAACTGCATACACAGTTAATAAAAACTATGAAATGGCTGGAAGATTTAATGCAGTAACAGCAGACATGTGCGCATACACGGAACCTGCTGATATTGTAATTAACACAAGTTGCGAACACATTACACAAGAGCAATATGAGCAATGGTTAGACATTCAGCCAGACGATGCACTATTTGTAATACAAAGCAATAACTATTTTGAATTAGACGAGCATATTCGTTGTTCAACTGATATAGACGATTTTATGCGTATGAGCAAAATTAAACCCTACTGGCGCGGTGAGTTTGAAACTCCTAAGTATACTAGGTATATGATTATAGGAAAGAAAAAGAATGTTTAATTTTAAAGATCTAAAAGACATACATTTAGAAATTACAAATCGCTGTCAAGCAAGTTGTCCTATGTGCAGTCGCAACATACACGGCGGCTTAGAAAATCCTCTTATCAAAAACAATGATTGGACTATAAACGATTTTAAACACATATTGCCTAGCAAAGTCCTTCGTCAGATTACTGGATTCTATTTTTGTGGAAATTTTGGTGATCCTATCATTAATAATGATCTAATAGAAATGTGTCAATATAGCACAGACACTAATCCTGACTTATATATTAGAATACACACCAACGGTGGCGCAAGGAACAAACAATGGTGGAAAGATCTTGCAAAGGCATTGCCGCCGTCGCATAATGTTATTTTTGCAATTGACGGATTAGCTGATACACATAGTTTATATCGTGTTGGTACTGACTTTAACAAAGTATTAGAAAATGCTAAAGCATTTATCAGTGCAGGAGGCATAGCAGAGTGGGCATTTATAAAGTTTAAACATAACGAACATCAATTAATTGCATGTGAAGCACTGGCTAAAGAACACGGCTTTGCTAGATTTACATATAAAGACAGTGCTAGATTTGTTGCCACTGAACAGTTTCCGGTATATGATTCAGTTGGTAAAACAACAAGATATTTAGAACCGCCTACTGGAAGTAACATCAGTCTTATTACACAAGACGTAATTGACAATTATAAAGACATTGTAGATGCTAGTGAAATTGATTGCTATGTGAAACAAACAAAAGAAATCTATATAGATGCATATAAGAAAATTATGCCTTGTTGCTTTTTAGCAAGTATACCTTATAATTATGCTGCTACAAATGATACTACAAAATCTATTAGATTAGAAATTGAACAACAATATGTTAATTTAATTAACGATCTAGGAAATACAAACGCATTAGAAAACAGTATACAAGATGTGTTAGACTCGCCGGCTTGGCAATCAGTATGGAAGAAATACTGGAGTACAGAAAAATTAATTACTTGTGCTAGAACTTGCGGCGTAAATAAACTTAGTAAACCTAAAGATCAATTTATTGAAAAGGTAAATTTATAGTGTCTAATTTAAAAAATTATCAAGCTCAAATAGAACAAGTGTCCGGCACCCCAACATTTTGTATACTACCATGGATACACTTTGCTACTCGTCCTAACGGCGATATGCGATTATGTTGTTCGTCTAATGCAAGCGGTGCAGGCAATGACCATACTGTTGGTCTTGTTAAAATGGAAAACGGCAAGCCTGCTAACTTTGGTAGAGAAACTCCTATGGAAGCTTGGAATAACGATTATATGAAAAGTGTACGCACAACTATGCTCAATGGAGAAATACCAGCAAGTTGTGCTAAATGTTTTGAAGAAGAAAAAGTAGGGGTAGTTAGTAAACGCATTTGGGAAACTGGAACCTGGCATCAAGACGAAAACGGTGTAGATATTCCAGAACTTATTCGCCAAACAAAAGAAGATGGCACAGTACCAGAAGATTTGAAATATTTAGATTTACGTTTAGGACATACTTGTAATATTAAGTGCGTAATGTGTAGTCCACATGATTCTAGTAAGTGGGTAGCTGACCATAAAAAGTTAATTCCTGTACTACAAGATCCTGAAGTTAAAAGACAGATGCAATGGGATCGAAAAGAATTTAATAACAAGTGGCACGAGAAAGACACTTTCTGGGAAGAAATGTATGCGCAAATTCCTAATCTAAGACAAGTGTATTTTGCTGGCGGCGAGCCCTTGATGATCAAAGAACACAAAATGTTTATTGAAGAAATTTTGCGCCAAGGGTATCAAGATAAGATATTACTACGTTACAATTCAAATGGTTTACTTGTTGACGACGATTTAATTGAAATGTGGAGTAAGTTTAAAAAAGTTAAATTTGCTATTAGTATGGATGCATCACACGAGCGTGATGAGTATATACGTTTCCCTACAGACTTTGAAACTGTAGAGCGTACTCTGCATATGCTAGATAATACACCTGATAACATACAAACAAGTTTAGCAACAGCAATACAAATATTCAACGTAAAGCATTTGCCTGACTTTATGAAGTGGAAGGTAGAAAGTGGATTTAAAAAACTAAACAGTGGTAATGTGCCTGGCGGCGTACAAATGGGCGGTGGCTTAGTTAATATGCATTTGCTATACATTCCAACTTTTCTTAGTATACAAATACTGCCAGAACACGACAAGCAAGAAGTTAAAGAGCGCTTTATGGACTTTAAAGACTGGTTATGGAAAAACTACAGACAAGACGACGATTTCTGGAAGCATAATCCATACGGATGGAATCGTTGGGAAGCAGTTATCAATCATATGAATGCGCAAGATAATAGTCATTTATTACCAGGCTTTAAGGAATATACAAATAAACTAGATTCTATTAGAGGAATAAATGCAGCAAAAGTATTTCCAGAGTTGGCACACTTACTATGATTAAAGAAATTAGAAATAATCAACCAGATGACATGTTGCGTATAGAATATATGCCTGGAAACATTTGCAATCATAAATGTCATTACTGCTTTCCAGGCAGTAATGAAGGTGATCAACCTTGGGCTGATATTGATATTGTAAAACAAAATTTAGGACATTTATTAAAACATTATGAGTCACAAGGTAAGACTAAGAGTAATATCTTTTTTGTAGGCGGCGAACCTACTTTATGGAAAGGTCTCGAAGATCTTTGTAGCTATCTAAAAACAAATTTTGATTGTATTGTTGAGATGAGCACAAACGGCACACGTAAACAAACCTGGTGGCGTCAACATGCAAAGAGCTTTGATCATGTAGGAGTGAGTGTTCATCGAGAGTTTGCGAATATAGATCATCTAATTAATGTATGTGATACTCTTTATGAAGAAGGCGTGTTTGTTAACGCTGATGTATTATTTGATCCTGATGCATTTGATACATGTTTAGACATAGTAGAAAAATTAAAAACAAGTAAACACACTTGGCCTATTATGGCTAAAGTTGTGCATTTTGATGGTGTCCATCGGTATACTAATGAGCAGTTAGCATATTTTGAAGATAGTGTTAAAAGATATCCTACACAGGAGTGGTACGATGCTACGTTTAAAAAGCAACGCACTTCTGTAGATATTATAAAAGATGACGGCGAAGTTATTACAACTAACAGTGACAGCTGGGTAACGAGAAATAAGTTAAATTATTTTAAAGGATGGGAATGTAATTTAGGTGTAGATATTCTCAAGATATACCCAAATGGAGAAATTACGGGTAATTGTCAACAAAAATTATATGATGGTTATAATTTATACAATAAAAACTTTACTGAGTTGTTTAAGCCAAATATAGCCCCAGTTATATGCACCAAAGCAGTTTGTGGTTGTAATGGTGAAATAGTTTGTAATAAAAGAAAATTAGAATATTAAAATTAGTAATCATAATAACTCCTTAAACACATCTATACTTTTAGCTTTTGGAACACACATTCCGCAGCCGCATCTATCATTAGGACATATAATAGGACCGCTAGATACGGCAGTTCTTGCATAATCTAATATTTTAGATTGATCGTCTAAACTTCCTATAGGCCCTCTTTTGCCGCCATGCAATGCTTGACATGTTTGATGGTGATATACTAATCGCTCGTGCTGATCAATATGCATAAAATAGTGATTAACAGAACAACTCCAGCCTTTAAAATGATTATCGACATGAGTAATAGGAACCCATTTGTTGTCTACTTTGCCAGTCATGCATCTTCCACCGCAACACCCTCTACCTACTGACGTACCTTCTGTTTTATTTTTAGCAGGCTTCGGCTGTCCTATATAATTAAAAAACCATTCTTGCTGTTCTTCGCTATAAGTATGACTTGTTCTCCGCATGGATCCGTCAGTGTCTTTAAACCATCCCTGACGCTCGACTACTCCGTCGCCGATTGGTATAGGCTTGTGTTTGATATCTAAAGACTTTAGCATATAACATATACCTCGTACTTCTTCAAAATAGTCAACATGCATCATAACATTAACTTGCAACCAAATACCAGCAGCATGCAGGCGCTTGATATTTTCTATTACGTGTGCTTTAGATTTTTCATTACCTTCAGGATGGTAGCTAACTGTTAACCCGTGAAATAACTCTATAATCTCGTCGGTTCTTTTTGGGTTCCAGACACCATTAGTTGTTAACCCTAAACTAAAATTAGGTTGGTTTTCTCTAATATATCTTGCAATATTCCAAAATTCAGGGTTAGCAGTAGGTTCACCGCCGGTGAAATCTATATTAATTCCTTGATTTTTTGAGTCGTATATATCTGTATACTCTTTAATAAATTTAAAAGTTTCGAGTAATTCGTCGTATGAGTGATACGGACTATATGTGTTGTGTCTAGAAATTTCGCAATATGTGCAATCATAGTTACAACGTCTTCCAGTGTCCCACGTGACCATCATTTTTTCAGGCTTAGGTAAATTAATTGCAGTTGTTGTTATCATTGTTTTACCTTTGTTAATGGAATATCTGCAACACAGGTACAAAATTTACGTGTACAAGTGATAGGGTCAATAGGTGATTCAAAAGTACCATTATAGATATTTCCTAAACTTCCGCCTACTCTACATGTAGCTCGATGCACTTCACCGTCCCAGTTAATCATAAGACTTTCTAGACCAGCATTACACCTCCAGCCCTCAAATTGGTTTAATTTATGTTTAATAATATCATTAGCATGCAACATATCTTTGCCATCTATAACACAGTTTGCCTTTACAGTTGCAGTTTTACTTAGTATCCATTCTAAATCTTTTTCTTTATAACGCATATCGTCGAACCATTCTCGATCATCTGCTTTGGTCCAGCGTATACGCCGGCACACATATGGAATATTATGACCTTCTAAAAGAATAGCAGCGGCTCTTACTGCATCCATGTGTTCGTGATGCGCCATTAAATTAACTTGATATAGAGTAGACATACCTTCCATGTCTAATAGCTGACTATATCTAACAATATTTTCTGCTGCTCGTTGACTGTGTTCATTATCAAAGTGCAAACTAAACACCCATTGATTTACAGGTTGTTTGATATACCATTCTGCACTACGCAATCCATTAGTAGTAACACTTAGCCACTGTAATCTTGCTCTAGCACATTCTAATATATCATTAATCTTAGGATGTACTGTAGGTTCGCCACCGGTTAAGCTCATACGTATAGGCTTGTTAATTTTCTCTAGTTCGTAGATTGTATTAACCATAACGTCTAGATCAGTATGTGGGCTAAAGTTATCGTGTATTTCTGCAGGACAGTAACCGCAATCTAAATTGCAACGCTTGCCTATGTTCCATTCAACGTGAATGCTATCTTGATGCCCCCAACGGCTTTCTATACTATACATTCTACACCTTTAACTTTGTTAAACATTTTTAAGTACTCAATGTCTTGTTTGTTTTGTAAATCTGCTACAGGAATCATTCCCAAGTTTAGATTTTTAAACTCAAATGATTGACGTTTAAGCCAAAAGTTTATGTATATTTTTCTTAATATATATTGCCAATAGGGTATAGTTGGACCGAACTTTATCATAAAGTCTGCACTATAATACTGTTGCGGTCTTACTCCTTCAGCAATACTATCTTTGTCTTTAAAAACATCTAAAACTGTTTTACCTACTTGACAATAGTCAATGTAAACAGTGCCGTGCGTCCAACGAAATGTAAAATGTTTCATGTCGTTGTCTGTTAGTGCTATTATCGGTCTGTCTTTAAAAGTAACAACTACAGTAGGATGATTTTTTGTTCTTAGTTCTGCTTCTAGTTTGTGTATTAGTATATTAAATCGTTCAACGTATTCTTGTATATCTTTAGGAGCAGCATTAAACCACTCAGTACCTTCATTAACTTCGCCTCTTAGATCTTCAAAAAACTTATGAAGATAGTTTAAATCGCCTTGTATATCGGTACTTGTACGACTAATATAGCGATCGATACATACGCCGTGTTGATTTATTTTAGTAATACATTCGTTAAGTTCGGGAATAAGGTTATGTGTACCCCAGTTAGTAAATCTATCAGTGTCAAAAAGGGCATACTGTTGCTTTAGTTCGTCAAACCATTTAGCTGCTATGTCAGTATCTCTTACAATAAAAGGTATACTAACATCTTCTTTACCATTAGTTAATATTAGATTAAACATATGGCGCAAACTCTAGATTAGTTGCTAAGAAATCTTGACCACGAGTTTTGTCTAAACGCTTGTTAAACTCTATGCAGTCTTGCCAATGTGTGGTGTACATGCAATTTGATTCTAAAAAGTTGATATTATCTTGTATCTGTTGTAGTGTTACAGTTTCTAACAGTTTGTGTTGTTGTACTAGTGGATAATCTAATACTTCGGTCTTCATTTGTTCTAAGCGTTCTACAACTTGCTTCTTTAACTCTGGTGGCAATACTTGCGCACTTAGACTCATAGGATAGTTTACTCTGTGCGAATAAAATATAATTCCTAGTTCGTTAATAAAGTAATCAATAACTTTATCAATTTGCATTATGTTATTTGCTTGCACAGTAAACGCACCGACTACACGACTTACATTAGGAAAGCTTTTAAATACTTTTATGTTTTCTTCTACTTCGCTAAATTTGCCATTGCCTCTAATGTACTCGTAGACATCGTGTATACCGTCTATGCTTACGTTTACAGCAATTGATTTAAACTTAGGCCAATAGTCGTGTATAGTACGTCCGCCTTTTATACCTAGCGTAGTACCGTTTGTAGCATACTTTAGTTCTATGTTATCACCGTACTCGGCTAGCTTGTCCAGTATCTTGTAATGGTAAGGATCCATTAGAGGCTCACCACCTGCAAACTCTACTCGTCTAAAATGCGGCAATAGTTTTTCAAAACTATCCCACCAGTTGTCTGAGTTATCAAATGGACCAATATACTGTCCGGGTTTGTCTACTAACCCTTCAACAGTGGGAATAAGATAGTTATCTTCCTTTTTATAGAATTCAGTAACTTGATCCCAGTCTTTCCAACTTGTGCTGTCTAAAGGATTACACATACGACACTTCAAATTGCACAAGTTATTAAGTTTAATTTCCATTGTAGGAAATTCAAAGGGCATTGTAAAATCTTCGTCTAAAGCATCTAATGCATCAGGGTACAAGTTGACTCTAGCTTCGGGTATTACTCCTGCTGTATGACGCTGTCGTAAGCTCTGTACACCCTGATCTTCAAGGTCAAAACACGGTTTGCAAACATCAGGACGCTCATTGTTTAGTACTTGTCGGCGCACTTCACGCATAGCATCACCGTTCCAAGCTTCTTCTAAACTCTCTTTTTGTATCCATCCAATAGGCTGACTGCGACAACATACTTTGATAGCACCGTCTTCTCTAGTAGCAAGTCCAGTAAAAGGATGCATACAAAATGTACAACTATTTGATTTGCTCAAAGGCCCATTCTCTTTCTTTACACCAAAAACATTCTCCGCATATAGGAACAATTTGACCTGGTGTATATGTAGTATAATTTAACCCTTCAAACTCGCCTTCGCAACTACGGGTTAAATTTAGTAAATCTTCTATATTATTATCATAGTACTGTTTAATAATCCAGTCTTTAGTAGTATACACGAAAGGGTGATGAATGTCAACCCCCATATGCTTTATATGTAACGGAAGAACTCCTTCGTTTCTGTCTTCTAATGCACCTGGGATATCTATATCTGGATTCTTATTAACACCGGCAAACCATGCATCTAACTTATGTGTGTGTGCAATAAACTCATTGTGTGCTCTAAGTATAATTCTGTTGCCTGGTTTTGTTTTTCCGTACTCGTCGGTAATATATGTTGTGTGCGGCTCTTCCATTTCTGGAGGAATAAACCCTTCGATGTGTTCTATGCGATTACTAAAATGATTGCGAAACCATTCAACTACATCTTGGGCAATATAACGTTGCCATGGCCTTGTTTTCCATAAGCGTATTTGGGTAGTAAAATATATGTCAGCATCGGTTTGTGACAGTACAAGATATGCAAGCAATGCACTATCAGCACCCCCGCTTAAACTAATACCTATACGCTTCCATTTTTTATCTATAGTTAGATTCATAATAATATTTACCAAGAAATATGCGTAGTTAATGATTTCTTGGTAAATATGCTTATGCTTGCTAAAACACCATATACTGTATCTATTGACGACATGCCGTTACTTGAAAAAGGAAAGCACGATTTAACAGTACCTTCTGGAGACTTTTTTTACGATCCTTGGGTATTACTAGAAGAATACAAAAATACAGTATGGGAAAGTATTTTGGATAGCCTTCCTATTGACACTGGACAAGCAAGAATTATTGTAATGGAGTCACCTAGTTGTTATACACAACATGCTGACATTGACGACAGATATCATTTAAATTTGTCAGGTGATCAAGACTACCTTATTGATCTTGATAATCAGCAAATGCACAAACTTGTAAAAGACGGAGTGTGGTACGAAATGGATGCAGGAAGATTGCACACTGCAATTAGTGTAGGCGAGCATATTCGGATGCAGCTAGTAGTTCGAAAATTATTAACACGCAATGTATTAAATAATCTAGTGTCTGTAAAAATAACAGCCGGCGGATCTAATCCTAGGTATAGGTTTGATAATACTATGAGTGTTTGGTTAAACCGTGCGTCTAAAAATAAAACTATAAGCAATTTTAAACAATCTGAAGCATCGGTCTATTTTGATGTAGAACACTCTTCATTAGAAGATTTAAAATCTATAGTTCCTAAAGAATTTAAATTAGAGAGCAATATATGAACAACGTAATATTCTTTTCACTTACTGGCAAACGATGGGAGAGATCTATATGGCCTCATCGAGTTGCTACGTATTTAAGAATGCACGACTGGGACGCAGAAGTAGTGGACTTTACTGCATTTTGGAAACTAGAAGAATTACAAGAATTTGTACGTTCTCGTGCATCGTCAAAAACTGTTATGTTTTGTTTTGGAACTGCATTTTTAAATCCATGGAGCCCATTTTTAAATGAGTTTATTGCTTGGTTGAAAACAGAATATCCTGATATTCCTGTTGTAGTAGGAGGACAAAATGCTCTTGTTACTCCGGCTGAAAATGTTGACTATTGGGTAGACAGTTATGGAGAAAATGCTGTATTGGCTCTGTGTAGGCATCTTATTGGCACACTGGGGGCTACTTTAAAAACTGATCCAACTATTACTGATAAAAAGGTTATTAGAGGATTGCATCAGTATCCTTCTACGCCATTAGACAGCTACTTAACTGATTACGAAGCTAGAGACTTTATGCAACCGTACGAAATGCCGCAAATTGAAACTGCACGAGGATGTATGTTTAATTGCAGCTATTGTAATTTTCCACTGTTGGGTCAAGCTAAAGATGTTAGTGTAAGCAAAGAAGAGTTTAAGCGTCAGCTACAAACTGGATATGAAAAATGGGGAATTACAAACTGGCGAGTTATGGACGAAACGTTTAATGATCGTCCGTCAAAATTACAAAAATATGCCGAAGCAGTAGACGAGTTAAATTACAATCCTTGGATGTGCGGATTTGCCCGCGGTGATTTAGTTGTTAAGCACAAAGA
>Ga0233432_10002034_pt1 | contig 19099 bp, 14 predicted proteins | sample SI_122_August201_6_FD_179870 | JGI IMG/M metagenome (GOLD analysis project Ga0233432, IMG submission 179870) | Seawater microbial communities from Saanich Inlet, British Columbia, Canada - SI_122_August2016_10_MG | ecosystem: Environmental > Aquatic > Marine > Inlet | place: Canada: British... | reverse complement strand
TTCAAGTGTACCACTTAAAAATTCTGTAGCAGTATCTATAATATCAACCCCGTTTAATGTGGCGGAAAGCGGAGAAGTAAACTTAATTGTAGGTGCTTGAACACGAGCCTCGAAGGCTTTAATAATAAACGTTGTACCAAATGCTGAGAGACTAACATTTGACCCAGAAGCTAAAGGTATGAGTGTAGAATTAAACGGGTCATTTACGTTTGTACCGTATAATGTCTTATTAGTCAAATCAGGTAGATTAAAGTTAACAGCATTACCACCGTACCTATTGCCTATTACAGCAGATAAATCCGGATAAGTAGCGCCTGCTACTAAAGAACCGTCACATTTTAACCAACCATAAGGTATAAAGTCAGCTCCTGTTACAAAAGGCACTATAGTACCTGCAGGTATTTGATTTGCAGTAGTAGTTGGTACAGTACTCGTTATAACGGTAGGTAATCCCCACGATAGTTCATTATTAGTATTAGATATAAGAAAACTATCGTTTGTAGAGGGGGCTATAGATGGAAAATCATAATTAATCGAACTAATTTTAAGCTTAGAAGGTAAAGTTAAATAACTAGTTGCGTCAACTGTACGTTGTTTAATCTCATCAATATTAATACTACTACTTAAAGCTATTCTATTACTAGTGTCAAGTTCAATACTATTACCTAGTGCATCTGCTGTAAAATTACCAGCGGAAAGAGTACCTACAGTCACACGCTGCGTTGCGTCAATTACAATAGATGAATTACCAGAAACTAAGAGATTAGATATTGTTTCCCAATCAGCAATATCCGAACCATTATTCTGCTTAATACGTAGTAATGTATTATTATCACTATCAAACGCTAAATCATTTATTTCACCAGTCTCAACAGTAACATCTGGCCTACTACCTAAAAATTTAGTACCAATTAAATTACCCCCAACAGTAGTACCGTCTCCTATAAACAACCGCGTAGTATCAGAAGCATATCCCAATTCACCTTCATCTAAGGTTATATTTTTTCTATCTTCATTGGTACCTCTACGTACCAGTAGTTTTAAGAGTGTATTTTCTAGTATTTCAATTGAAGCCATGTTATATGTTAGTAGTTAAAAATTGGTATTGCGTATCTATCAAAAGTAGCACCATTATTTCGCGTACTACCAGATAGAGCTAATGTTAAAAATCCTGCTGAACTAAGAATAAGTGAGTTACCGTCTGAATCAGTAGTAGAGTAGGTTGTACCATTATGGGTAAGTCCTTCCGAAACTTGGTTAGGTGCACCTGTAAATAAGCCAGTTTCAATGGATGTCGCCTTAATTATATAGTTCGTGGCAATTGCTGATAAATTGGCACCGCCTGTAGCTAGACTACCCGTTAAATACCACGTTTGTGAGTTGTTAAAGGTACTATTTGAACCGTATTGTAATACATTACCGCCCGTTAAATTAGGCAATCTAAAGTCGGTATTGTCTATATTACCATAATTTGTACCTATAACGTCCCAAAGTTCTGGGTAATGGTCGCGTAATAAATAATGACCATTGCAGAGTAAATATCCATCAGGTACTTTACCTATAGCAGCAGCATGTGGTAATATAGCACCAACAGGTACAAAATCAGCTCCTGTTAAAGATGTTGCTGTTAAACAATCAAAGAAAGTAGAATCAGGTACACCATTTGCTACTCCGTATCCGTCTAATAAAATTCGAGACATTTCATATTCACCAGATACACTCTGCTCTCTAAGTGATAACCGGCTGCTAGTAAAGTCAAAATTATCGGAGTTTACACCAGATAAAATATTTTCAATTTGATTAGTAGTGTTGTTATAAAGTAACCCTTGCCCGAAGGTGTCATTTTTAAAAGAACTAAAAGCTACTGTATTAGATCTTACATTACTAGTTTGTAATTTATTATCACTAGTAAGCTCTAACCCGTCACCGACGTTTATAGTTATTTGAGTACCAGCTCCTCCAACTAATCCACCCGAGATAGCTGTTGTTGCTATTTCTCGCTTTGTAATAGAGCCCTCTGTAAGTGATAGTTTAGTTGAGGATAGCTCTAAAAAGTCTGTATTAAAATCTATAGCAATTGCACTACCATCCTTTTTTAACCCACTTCCAAAAGCAGATTCTTTTATATCATCAGCATCTAAAGAGCTCGTCTTAACAGTTAATGTATTTGTGGCTGTAAATTCGATATTTTCATTATCCGGTACAGATCCTATATACGACCAACCGGAAAGTGAAGAGTCATATGAGCTTGCAGTGAGAGTATAAAGTTTAGAGTTAGCATATCCTATATCTCCTCTTTGCGCACCGTCGACTGTTCCAAGACCGGATTCTAAATTAAAAATTCCGAAATTTTTATTACCAACAACGCTACCACCAGTTACAGATCCATCACCTACAAATAACCTTTTTGTATCTATAGTATACCCTAACTCCCCTTGATCTAATACTAATTGCTTACGTTGATCATCTGACCCACGTCTTACTTTTATCTTTACTATTGTAATATCTGGCATTGCTAAAATTTATTAAGATGTTCTCTGCCAAACGTATACTCCGAAGTAAGGTGGCATGTTATTATGATGTGGATCGCTACCACCCGTTAAATTCGTTTCTTTAACTCTATCTAAAGGGTTATTATTTTGATCGTCAAAAACTCCTAAATCTCTTTCGGACGAGCCTTTAATATTTACATCCTTTTTATTTAAATAATCAATTGTATGACTGTGTTCTGGTAGTTCATCTATAGTTAAGTGATGTCCATATTCACCAACACTATCTGAATTAGAACCCTCATTTATAGTCTCTTGATCGTTATTTATATCTAATCCAGTACCTACACCAGCTATATATCTGCCCTGTGATACTAATTCCCAAACCGTACCAGCAATTCTAGTACCTGGATTAACATTATCAGCTGTAAACTGTATTGAGTTTATAGGGAAAAAGGTCTCTAACGAAATATTTATATCTTTAACAACAACTTGATCTGTTGATACCTCTAATGGAGTTCTATTACCCAGACCGTCATATACGTATTCTAAGTCTTCAGTAAGTGAGTTAGCACTTAAATGAAGCAAAGATGTATACCTATCTGAGATAAATTGATTTTCTAAACTCGCCGACATATAATATATTTATGTTAGCTGCTAAGAATGCTATCGTAAATAGTTTTCTGAAGTTCAAATAATTTACTAAAAATTCTATTTATAGATAGATAGTTTACACTCTCGTTACTATGAAAGTAGAAGTTACGAGTATCTATTTCTAGTGGCGTGGGTATTTTAAAATCGTTAAACACTATACCGCCAGTATTTTCAACTCGTGAAGAAACAGTCCGGTTATCAAGTTGTGAAGTGGTACTTTGAGGATCAGTATCTCCGTACCTATTCAACTGTTCTTCACGTGACAAGTTTTGAAATTCCTCATACTCTTCTTTGGAAACTTCGTTCTCATTAATATAATACTTTGTTAATCCAACCCGCCCTACGATGTCAAAGTACTTTTCTATCCGTTCTGCATGAGACGCTGCTAAAAAGAAGCTGTATTCCCTTCTTGAAACTTCTATTGAGTCTGAGATGCCCTGGTAATCTACTCTACCTTCTGCTATATCAACCTCCATCTCTATACTAGGACCTAAACTAATAAAGAATCCTCCCTCCGGACCCGCAATTTCGCTAAATCCAAATAAGGTTTGGCTAATTGCCTCATCGCTGGGTGGCTCCCACGGAAGCACATCAACTCGTGAAGTTACACTCTGGCTAGTAGCACCTTGTGTATTAGAAGGTACTAAGATTCCGTACCTATTCAACTGTTCTTCACGTGACAAGTTTTGAAATTCCTCATACTCTTCTTTGGAAACTTCGTTCTCATTAATATAATAACGTTTTATTTCATCTGCTTTGGGTATTCTTGTAAAGTTGTTATAGATATTAATTGTATCTCTTAAAATATCTTGAATTAAAACATTTAGATTTACACCTAAGCTGGTTTCGCATATAGTATCAAAAATATTTGGATTAAAAAAGCTTTCCAAGTTAGCAGGAACTAAACTTATTCGTTTGTTATTGATGTTGTCAGTGGAGAAATAAAGTCTACCTATATTATGAAAATACTCATAAGTCTTATCATTAAACGTGTCTGTAAGAGTATTAAGTGTAGATATTTGATTTGACTCAAGGAGGTTAGTATTAAACTTCCAGCTATTTGTATTAAACTTAAACGGGGAATTGAAGAGAATATCTGGAGGTAATAATAAATTTATATTATTTAGGAGAGAAGTAACAGGTCTTGGATTAGTTATCATCCGTTCTGTTATATTACCATCATCTTTTAATGAAAATAAGTTACTATCATAATCTGAAAAGGATACATCTAAGTCTATTATAGAATTATCGTTATAATAAATTAATAGCCCTGTTGGATAGCGAGCATCGCCATTAATAACCGGATTCAAATTTATATAATCACTAGCGTAGTAAAAAGGTCCTTTTTCTACCTCTACATTAGTAATAGGATCACGAACTAATAAGGTAATTTCACGAGGCTCAGATAAGCTAAACGTACCTACAGCAAACTCATTTTCAAATAAAGGAAAGTAGTACCCTTCTGTTTGAGAAATTCCTAGTTGCTGGCTACTTTCCACCGTCGGTGTACCAAAAACAGTAAAAGCAGCATCCTTACTAGTAGCGGTTTTGTATTTTCTACTAACACTAACTCTTGGTATTATTTTAGGCACAGGAATTACACCATTTATTATAAATTCTGGTATATCTATAAAATAAGCGTTGTAACTTTGGGTATTGCTTAAAGGTTTAGCCACTATTAGTAGTAAATCATCCGTATATCTCGACTCTACTCTTACATATTCCGCATTATCTAAACTAGAAATAGGTATGGTAGCAAGAACTTCACTCGTGTTGTTTCGTGAAATCTCTAACTTAACAGTATACGGTGCTGTTTCTTCTATTACTTGTGCTACCTTATAATTTTTACCAAAACTTATATTATTATTGATAACTGTATGGTTTGAAGTTTTAATTTTATCTACTAACTTTAATCTTGTACACGCCCTGTAAATATCTCTATCATATATGTTTGTATAATTTAAATCATTGCTTTCTAACGTAGGTGAATATATTAAGCCGTTTGCTTTATCAACATCTAGCCTTTTTACACTAGCTAGGTCCTGTTGAATAGATGCATTTTTAATCTTTCCAATTTCCCCTGTAAAACTACCACTAAAGGCAATTGTTTTTGTACCTGTGAAGGCAGTATATATAAAACCATCTTCAAACGTCTCAACATATGCTTTTTTTGTATTATCTAATTCAAAAAGATCAGGAAACCTTCCCTTATCCGCACCTTTAAAAGGATCTATTTGGTACGGGGCGGTAAAGTCTTTTAATGTCGTTGTATCATCGTTTCTATCATCAATTGTTGTGGAAGATAAACCAAAAAACCCACCAAATGATGTTTCGTCTTTAAAATTAGACGTATCAAACGCGGAACTATTGTATACCTGCCCCAAACTAAAAAGAGAGAGATTATTTTCGTATAGTATATTAAAATTTTTCTTTAAAAAATCATTACTAAGGACATTTCTAGGTGAGTACTCTAAACTTTTTACTTTATTAGTGGTAGAAGTAGTTGGAGAGTTATCAAACTCACGCTTTTTGAGTATACTTCTCGATAAAAAATTATCTTTTGAACTTAATTCTCTAGCTAAAGAATTCTTAACACGACCTGTAAACGGTTTACCGTCGTCGATATTTACAAATCCACTATAATCTACACCGCTAAGGGTAAATGCGTTGCCAGAAGTATATTTAAAATAGTTTATCATTTAAAATTTTTAAAGTTTATTTTGTTTATTACTGTTGTAGCTGGTAAACTCTTTTGTATATCAGCTAACAAATTATTTTTTACTTGATTTAATATATCTAAATCAGTAATATTTAAATTATCAACGTTTATATCAACAACGTTAGATTTTGATTTTAAATTCGCTCCTAAAGTATTAAGAGTATTAATGTTGTCAGAATAATTTCTCATACCACAAGGTAGAGAGATATAGATATCATCTATCTTCTTCACATTTCTAGTATAAACAGTTACAATTTCATCTTCTAAAGATAATGGCTGTAAAGATAAAAATAAATTACTTATAGCGTTATTAGCAGTAACGTTTGATAAGAGAATATCCCCACTAAAATCTTGACTATTTAAATTTATATCTCCAAATAGTATTTGCTTATTTGTGTACTGAAATGTTAAAACGTTATATCTTAAAATTTCGATAGTATTTAAATATACTATACCAATACCAGTAAGATTATTGAAAGATACATATAGATCGTTATTGGTTAAGTTAGATAACGTAACTGTTTTACTAAAAGTCTCAAACAGATTAGTCGCATTATCAAAAAATTTAAATCTTAAGTTTAAATTTGTACCAACCTTTGCAATAGAAATGCCTGCATCTATCTCATTTATATGTGATTTTATAGAAAAATCATTACTAAAAAACTTAAACGCTAAGGTATAACCTCCATTAGTGTTAATAGTCCTATAGTAGTTAGGTGAACTCCTTTCTCGATTCTTTAAATCGCAATATTTCAATTGCATTTGTTCATCTACTTGCTCTATTTTCTTTATCCTTTCGTAAATATATTCCTTTTTAGGTTCAAAAGTAAGATCGCTTAATTTATCAAAAAATAATTTTGCATTAACAGAAGATTTTAAATTAGAATTACTTTCAATAAGATCTTCAATAACACCCTCATATGTAATATTGTAAATAGGCTTATTACCTAAAGCTGCAGCTTTAGACACTAAGTCTGGATAGTAATATCTATCCACCCATATTCCTGCTTCTCCTGGCATGCCTGATAGCCAAGTACATAAATATTGACCTTGTGTAGCAGGTAAATTGTCTAACTTTTTATATACCCTATCAGCAAAATAAGGGTAGGGAAATGCAAAAGAGCCTGACTCTACAAATTTTGTATCGTTAATGTTGAGTCTACCAAAAGGATTAAGAGATGAAGGAGCTGTAAAGGAAGTTGAACCAGGAGTTATTTTATAAGAAAGGTTGTAAGTTACAAAATTTAACTCTAAAGATGAATCTTCTTCAGCGTTAATATCGTTATGTATGGAAGTATAATTTCTTATTTTATCGTTAAACACTAGATCGTTATCAGAGCTAAGTAAATTATTAGAAGAAGTAAAGCTATCTGCGGTGTCAGCTATATTTTTTAAATTTATTACATTAAACTTACTATTATCTACACTACTATTTTTATAAAAAAGATAATTAGACTCTATATCAAACGAACTCTTGTTTTTATTTACTAAGTATTCAGTATCTGTATACTCAATAAACGAGGTATTAATAGGATCAGATACTAACGTGCTTTGATTAAAAATTATTTTAGCAGAGGTACCGTTAATATAAAAATAATTTACGTTTTCAAATTCATTTATAACCTGACCTACTAATTTATTCTTACGCTTTCTTATTATATACTTCTTACCACTCTTATTAACAAGAAATGTTAAATATTGTATACTACCTGCATTGGTTAGAATATACTCTATCTTTCTACTCTCTTTATTAAGTTTGTTTTTACTTACAAATATTACAGGTATTGTACCATCCTCTTCAGGATCATCAGTAGCTACAAGATAGAATTTTTTATTATCATTAATATATGATACAGAGCAGTAAAACCCATCTATAAATTCAATATTAAATAAGGTAGAGCTATCATCTTGTGTATTACTAAAACTAGTAGCTCCGAAGAAGTCTAAATTTATAAAGTTATCTGTATTTTTAAAATACTGAGATCTAATATCTTTAACAAACCTAAGATAGTTACCAGCACCATCACACTTCGCAAATTGTAGTGACGTATAAATTGAATTAGGTTTTAACTTATCTGATTTGAATTCAATAAATCTATCTAGAGTATTTAAATTAGTAAGATAGAAATCAGTATAGTTTTTATTTTTAAAGTCTACTGCTCCAGAAAGCGCTGTAATAAAATTGAAAGAAAAATCACCAGCATAAGTTCTACTAAACTGAGTTAAGTTGAGAGAGTCTATACACAAATCTTTTTCGTTAGATTTATATGTACTTAAACTTACAGTAGTTGAACTCATCACTATATATTTAAGCCATTATCTCTGTTTTAAAGAATCAAATTACTCAACAATAATAACTTCGGTACCATCTTTATTATCCACTATAACATTTTCATTATCACGCTCAACCTTTTGCAAATTCTCTCCCACGTCATTAACAATAAATGATGTAAAAGAATCTGCATTTGTGTTATTTGTTGTCTCAACAATATAGTTATCTATCTCAGTTCTTAGCTGTAGCGTGGTATCGTGATTGACGTTGTTAATTATCTTTACCCCCTCAAGCTTAACATCTCTTATATTCTCGTAATATCCTTCGGTTCGTATATCAATAGGAATGTTAAATTGTGTAATTTCGCCTGTAGTATATTGTACTCCAATTTTTAATGTTAATGATTTTACTAAACTGTTAGAAGATGGGTAGTAAATATGATTATAATTAGTATTGAGAAATGGCGGCGATACACCCTTTGTTATTTCCTCAATTATACTGTCAGTTCTGTAAGTTAAAAACGTCTTTATTTCAGGTTCGAAAATCTCTGACCCGTCACCCCAATCAATAACAATATAATATGGAAATACTTCTGAAAAAATGTTACTTAAATCTATAGATACTTCAGTTTGATCAAATAGATTAATAGTATTAAAATTAGAAGTTACTGATGTTGCATCAGTTGAAAGAGAAATATTGTAAGTATTCATAGTACCAAGGAGTTATTACTAACAGTTAAAGGATCGGAGCTTAAATTAAAGTTAAAGGAATCTAACGTATTAGTATTTTCAAACGTGAAAGTCTTATTATCGTAAACAGCCCGTACGTAGTCGTCTCTTACAAATGCTACGTTACTATTATTATCTATAAAAAAGTTATGACTAGCTATAACTGGCGACATGTTTTGATCTTTAACCAAATAACTCAAATTAAATACATCAACATCACCTCTATAAGTAATAATAGGTGTATCGACTTTATCATATAACACATCATACCCGGATAATATAAATCTATTTATATTACTACTAAGCTCCAAATTATTCTTTGGAAATATCTTAGTATTTTTATTTGTAGTATAACTATACTCGTATATTTCAGGATAGACAGAAAGTGTTTTAGTTTGGGTGGAATCCTGCTCTACGTTAAGCTTATAGTAATATACATTTAGATCTTTTTTAAATCTGTTACTTAATTTATCAAAATTATTCGTATTATAAGATAGTGAAATATTATCATTAAATGGGTCGTTAAATTTACCATTTTCAAATTTTAATTGCTCAATCACAAAAAAGCTACTCGTCTGTATAAATAGTGTATCATACATTAAATCAAAACTTAAAACTCTACTTGAAATATCGTTTGTAATAGTAGTACTATATTTTGATGTAAGGTACGGTAGTAAATTTAAAATTTCGCCACCTTCATTAGTTGCTGTATTTTTGACGTATATTTTACCTTGCAAGTTTTTAGTATTAAACTTATCAAATTTAGTAGACGTATTGTTTACTACTGTTGTTGACTGTAAAACAGTATCGTCATAAAAATAACTTTCAGGATCTAAATTATACTCGAAGTTTAATTTATCAGTAAATCTACCACCCTCGTAGCTACTATACAAATCATTTAAACTTGTAAGTTGAAGACTTATGGAGAAGTTACCGGTTAATCCTTCAGTAAACGTTGAGGTGTCATCTAATAACGCACGTTGTATAGAAGCACCACTTAAACTAGCAATACCTCCTTCTACGAGATCAGAATAATAAAATTGCTGCGATGTAGAAGAAAATGCGCTTAAATCTGAAGAAACAGGGTCTGGTAAAAACCCATAATCAGACCTCATAAAATATGCACCGTCTATAACACCAGCAGTATCGATATTTCTATTTAAAAAATCAACGTTAGTAGTGGTAGGTTCGATAAGCTCTTCATAGGGACAAAAATATCTAAAGAAAATATTATATGCAGAAGATGGAAAATAAGGCGATGTTCCACTAGCAGTTAATCCGTTAGTAAACGAAGATAGACCTGATCTCTTAGTTTCAGAAAAGGTAGATGTATCTACTGTGTTATAGTTAAAATTAAATCCCTCGTTGTATAAACTATCATAAAACTGATAACCATTTAATAAAAGATTTTTTATAGTAGGGGGATTTTTAACTGTTAAATTATCTCTAAATTGGTTATTATCTTTTACCAATCCGAAAATATTTCCAAATATATCCTTCTTACTATCATCTATATAACCTTGATCAAAAAGAAATGCTAAATCAGTATTTTCTGTTCTTTTGTCAAATTTAGAACTATACCCTATATAAGATGTATCCTCTTTATTAGTACTAGGCTGTAATTTAGCTACACCACTAGTAATATTTTTAAAGAAATCACTAGGCTCGATGTTAAAAACTAATATATTTTGATTATTAGTAAATACCTTCGGATCAGGAAATATAAAAAGACTATCAGGTTCGTATTGCTTACTTAATTCAAAATCAATAGCTGGTGCTTGTATGACATTTATACCCGTATTTGTAGGTTTAAAGAATCCAGCTTCTCGTTTAGTACTTATTTTATTAGCAAATACACTAGCTGTTGATGGGTATTGTTGATTTAAGAAATCACCATACGGCTGCTCTGCTTTTATAAGAATATCATATACATATTCACCTGATGAATTTGAAGAAATATAATAAAAATCGGTACCAATATACTTTTCTGTAAGGCTTCTCTTGTTATCGAAAATACTGTCTGCCTCTAAATATAACTTTAAAACATCGCTATACCCTTCGAATACCTCTAATACTAATTCGGAATTGCCAGCAAGAAAAATATTATCGGTAGGTAAATCATCTGGACTATAACTTAAAAAATGCTTTCCATATTCTGTTTCAACTGGCTCTTGATTGAAGTATGAAGTATAAACATCAAAGTATTCAGTCAAAGAAATACGTATATTATTTTTTATATTAGTAAAATTATAATCTATGGAACTACCTTCGCGATTATCGAGAAAATTAAGAACAGTACTGTAGGCGCTTTTAACTACATTAAAGTTGCTTGTTTTAGTTTTAACCCTATTTGACGTGTTATGTAACTTTACTCTCTCCAGTCTATAATACTCTATAATCTCTCTTAGCTTCTTACTAAAAAATGAAACAGCTATTGCTATATCATTATTATCGTCAAAATCGAGATACTGTAAAAACTTCTTTTCTGTTTTATTACTAAAGTTGATAGTAATTTCTTTTAAAAAGTCTCTATATCTATCAATTATAAGAGCGTTATTAGAGGAATTCTTATTATTGGTTTTTTTATTCCAGTTATTTAAATAAGTAGTATAATACTCTTGCAATGTATTCGGTTCATAATCTACTTTTACTACTTTTATAAATTCAATCAGGGAAAAAGCCTGGTTTCGATCTAAAGCATTAGAATACACTACATTACTATTAGTAATAGACTGTGGTACTTTAGGATAACCTTTTATTACATTTTCCATTAATATTATTTATTTTAGATTATAGATAAGCTACTGAACAATGAGTTGCGGATTGCTATATCCTCTATATTATTATCACCCTTAAAACTACTTAACGCTGTAGTTATGTCAAAAGTATTTAAAATATCTGAATAGTTTAAAATTCCATCATATATTGTTCCTTCAAAACCAGAAGTATATTCGTAAAATGTATAAAATTTAGATAAATCAGTCGAGATAAAATTATTAGGTAATACTAATGGCCATCCCCAGTCGTTGTTGAATTCACTCAACTTATATTGCAATGCATCTACTGCACAAATTGGCTGGTAGGTATTTAGAAGAGAGTAGTTATTGCTAAACTTTTCCAAAGCTACTATATCTATACCAGCAGTCACTGTGTATGAATAAGTATCAATTTCTGAGCCTAAATTCTTTCCATATTTATCTTTCGTCGTTATTCCCCTGTCGTTAAAATTTTCCTTAAATTTATTTGAAGTTCCTTTAAATTGATTATAATCAGTAGAAAATATGTCCATCAATCTTATTATCGCTGGGGGAAAGTTAAAGAGTGATTCATCATAAACGTTAACATCTTCATTTATTTGATTACTTATACTAATAAGACTGTTTAAATTACATGTGTCAATATTAACGTTGTTATCTACAAAATTAAAGATTTTTTCATTTAAAGTCTTACCAAGAGACGAATTATTCGAACTTAAATTACCAAAAATAGAACCTATAAAATCATCAAAGAGTATATTTTTATCTAACAAGATTTCCTGGAATCTTAAGCTTTTAAATATCTCTGTATAATCAATATCTTCATTAGTTTTTGCAAAATAGTAATAATCTTTAGGGTAAATACTAAAACTAACACTTTCACCGGTTAATAGAAAAGTTTCAGATGAGTTTGTAAACTCTGCACTAACACTTAGCGTAAAAGAATCAACGTCGGCACCTCCATCATCATATGTTAAACTTCCATAAAACCAATAGTCTGTGTCTATACCGGAAATAGTGCTATTTAAACTAGATATACTATAGTGGGATGTATTTACTTCTTGGTTATTGCTATCATATAATATACCTGAAATACTACCATTTAAAGATAAATCTTTAACAGTATAATTAGATATACTAGTAGGCTTTACAAAGAATGGTATAGGAGCCTTTTTAAACTGCACGGGGCTAATATCAAAAATTTGTGCCTCGTCGTCTCCCTCCTCTGTTAACCCATTATCATTAATAGTTAAAGAGCTTAAATTTGCAGATAAGGAAGTAGTGCCTACGTTAGCTGTTAAGGATATAGATAAATTATTATTATAATTATTAAGCGAATAATCTATTCTACTATTTTTACTAAAGATTTTATTTCTATCTTTAAATAAGTTAATAATTATCCTTTCACTTGCAAGTTGATCAGATAAAAAATAATATGATTCTCTACCTGATATACCTACGAATACACTATCAACATCTGTACTCTTAGCATCTACTATTTCGTTGCCAGACAGCTTTACATATATATTTGCACCACTAACACTTATAAACGGTATTTCATTATATTCATTTGCTGATAAATTTTCAATATATGACTTTTCGTAAAAAGAGTAATATTTTTGAAGGTGGTTAAACTTATACGGTGTAAGATCAAAATAGTTGGGTATAGTTAACCCGGATACAGTGTAGAATATATTAGTTCTTTCTTGGTAAAACGGAGCCTTGTTAGTTATAGTAATTGGTTTTGAAAATTCACCTGCTGATAGCGGTAGAATATTATCTTCTATCTCTACAGAAAAGGTATTTTCTATATAATCGTAGATATTTACGTTAGCTGAATAAGAGGCTAATAAAGCATTATTTTCACAATCATTAACTATCATTCTTACCTTATATTCCCCAGGCAAAGTGTAGGCGTGGCTTGCTGTTAACCCTGTACCTACAGTACCATCACCAAAGTCGAATAACGCTTCTAATTTATTTATATCTGAATAAAAATCAGTAGAAGGTAAATCCGCTTTAAAAGTTAACGGAGTAATATTGAGATTATAAGAAGAAAGAACATTTTCATTTTTATAATCCTGTACTTCGAATAGCGCATAAGTTGTATTTATATTACTCATCTATTACTACAATTTTACTAGATAAAGAATTAGGATTAATAAAGTATGGAAATTTAAAATAAGGTAGTGTTATGTTTTGATTTACTAACTCTATATCAGCAGTGGGGTAAAGAGGGTTGTATGATATAAGAGAAATACCTTTAAACGAAATATTCTCACTATTATTTCTAGTCTCTATTCTTTTAACGCCCTCTATACTTAAAAGGGTTGATGTTAGGGTGTTTAATTCTAATTCTTGTCCTAAAATATTTGATACTGGATCAAAGAAATTCAACATAGCAGCACTTACCTGAGACTTGAGCCTCTCACTGTTAATTTTATTTCTTGACTCTCTTACAACTACTAAAGTTGTATCTTTACTAATATCAAGAACTAGCTCACTTTGATTAGAAATACCTAAATCGAATGCCATATATATTGGATCTCTTGGCACTACTTCTTGTGAAAGGCTCTTCCTCTCATTAGCAGAATCTATGACAAGATTCTTAAGAGAGTTGCTTAAGAACTCCGGATAATCACCATCATTAGTTACAGTAAATCTCGGAACCATAAATATATTAACGTTGTTAAAATCACAACTATCTGCAAAATTTATTTGATTTATTAGAACTCTATTTGACTTATCCGGATCGACGCAAATATTGTAAAAGTATTGAATATATTCATTTATAAACGACTGGTTATTTACCACTTTTGAGTCAATAAGTATATTACTAAAGCTTTTATCCATAAAAGCTTCATAATCTTGTGTTGAAACTAGTCTTAATTGAGAGTTAAATACTCTTGGAGCGTTTTGTCTTATTTGATCGACTGTCTCTTCGTCAACCACTGGTGAGGAATTATTAGGATTATTAAACGTAAGCAGCGAACTATTAACTGTAGTTACAAACGTGGTAGAATTTTTATTGTTGTAAGTATCATTAAAAATCTTTCTTTGACGCGAACTATCATACACAAATAATTTATCACCGTTAATTGCGTTCTTACTTATAATACCACTTTGATTGTCAGATAAAATATAATTTACCGATACAATACTACCTTGAGTTAACATTTTACCTGAGACTCCATTACCAAATTTAATAACAAAGTGACCGTTTTCATTAAGTCTCTTTTCAAAAACTCTTTCATTTTTATCCGCAATGTAAAGACTATCAACTTCAACATACTCGTAATATAGCCCAGTTTCAACTTCCTTTACATATACACTTAGAGTATTATCAGCTATAAACCTACTATCATTATTATCTAATATATTATCTACTACTATATTTAAAGTTTCAAACTCACTTCCTTGAGCAGTGTAGTCTGGATACTCACCTACTGTACCTTGGTATAAAATAACGTTTTTGTTTAATACCTCTAAACTTTGCTCTTTAGCCTCTGATATAGTAAAGCTATAATCTTTATTAGTAGTATATTGTACGTTATCTACAAGAAAGTATGAATATTTTTTTATCGTGTAATTACCGGTCGCTAAGCCAGCCGCAGCTGTAGCGTTAATGGAGGCTAATGAAGTTTGTTTCCCTGATGGTTTGTAGCCGATAGTTTTAACTATCTTATTCATATTTTCATATAACGTCGCTTGGTCAAAAGAGACCTCCGTAGCGGTATTGTTAAGATAGAATAATAGAACGTGGTAAGAATACGCTACTATATCTATAATAGCAGCCAAATTACTACCTTCAAAATTTTGATCTGTAAACTTTTCATTTTCATTTAACCGTTTTACAATAAAATCTTTTAAGCTTACTGCATCAAAAGCCGCATACGCGTCTTGAGGTAAATTAAAATCCAGAAAATCGTTATTTTTATCAGCCATAATTTTTTAAATGAAGTTATATCCATTACTATTTAATACTGATCTAAGTGAAAGACCATATACATTAAGTGAAGGGACGTTTATTTGTAGTTGAATGTTATATTGTTGTTCATCTTCTAAGCCTTGTACCTCAACCTTTTCTAATTCAATTCTAGGCTCAAAGTCAGGTAGATTCTCTTCTATATCCTCTTGAATATCTTCTTCTGAAAATTCGTCAATAGGTTCAAATAGATATCTTCTTAGATCAATACCAAACTCCGGGTTAAGTATTTTTTCTCCAGGAGAGGTTAGAAGAGCGTTAGCGATACTATTTTTTATAGATTCCATATCATATAAACCAGCTACGTCTTTTAATTCTTCTTTCCTATTAAGTTGAGCGTTATATGAGTAAGAGTTTTTAACATCAAGAAATAGATCCTTGTAAAGATAATTTTGCTTAATAGCATTGTCCTCAGCCTTACTTACTGATACTGTATCTATCTTTATTAGAGCCATGTATATATTTAATGGCTACTTCTTTTTCCACTGCTGCCTCTTAGGACCTCTTTTATTATATTTTTTACCTTTAATTTTTTTACATGCAGCGTGAGTCGGTCTACATGCTGGGTATGAAGAACCTTTCTTACCGGCTTTCTTTCTTCCGCAAGGTCCTCCTGTTTTGCAGTTAACCCAACCCTTAAATTTCTTACCGGTCTTCTTATCTGTACGTGTTTTAAACCAGTCTCTTAAATTTTCTAATAACTGCTTTTGGGTCATTTTATATTACCTCCACGGTTAACGCATTTCTGAACATACCCAGATGCATAAGCAGAAGGCCATACATCATACTTACGCTTAGCTTTAGCCTGACACTTAGCGCGAGTCTTAGATACCTTCTTTTTTTCAGCGTCCTCTTCAGGTATCTCTTCATTCTCAGACTTCTTCTTACCACCTTTCATGTTAGCACACCAGTGATACATTTTACCTTTCTCACCACCATACTTCTTGGCTCTCTTACGAAGCTCAGTTACAGAACCCCTACAGCTAGCACCTGCACGCTTAACACGTCCAGGGCTACTCTCTGCATCCTCCTCATCAGAATGCTTTGTCTTATCTGTAAAAAATTCTTTAAACGTTTTCATTACCACTTTTTACATGACCAATACCTTGCTTTTGTTTTAGGTCCTGGATTGTCACAATTGTGTCTAGCTCTGAAAGACTTACGAGCTTTAGGATTACTCTTACGAATTTTCATAGTTTTTTCACCCCTACTTTTAGCCGATGTACCACCATGCCCGAAGTTAACCTTCCTAACATTACCAGATTTAGGATCCTTTACATACACTTTAAACTTCTTAACATCACCACGAGTTGGCTTATTAAGCGAAACCTTACGTCCTCTATATTCAGCATCTTCTTCAGGCTTCGAACCTCCAATTTCTTTACCATTAACTAAAATTCGCTGATATATCATCTTCATACGAGGTAAAACCTTCTCAAATTCTTCTAGGGAATCAAAATGTGAATAGCTTCTTGCTGTAACTCCACCGCGATGATTAAGCATTTGCGTCTCTACTTTAATAGGCTTACCGTCAGGAGCTTCCTTCGCTTCATTTAGAGATTGTAGGATACCCTTAACTAAATTGTTAAATTCCATATTATTATTTAATAGATTGCATAAATAATTGTATGGCCAAAGTAAAGAAGTTTGTTAATCTTTTTGAAAGTTACATGAAACGTTTTGAACGAGGTGGATTTCTCGTAGGTGATATTTTCAAGTTTAATGATAATTTTAAATCATCAGAAGAGTATAAGTGTTTAGGTACTAACGTACATGAACTATTAGACCAAATGGTAGATTCAGGATTACATGTACGTGTTGTAGGTATTAAAGATACAAGCCCTGCTCGTTACCCTGCTAATTCAGATACAACTTCACTTGATGTTGTTCTTGATATTGCTCTTGATAATGGAGGAGGTAGAATGACTCACTACTGTTCAGTACCTTGTTGCTTAGGACAACCAGTACAATACGCTCCTAACTTACCACCTATTCCAGATGCTATGAGACGTAACGATAAAGTTACTATTAAACCAGAAGAAGCAGAGGAAGATACAGATAATATTCAAAATAAAACTGATAGAGGTAATGGTGAACTTTCTAATACTGAAAGATCTTTACCAAAGACTAATACCGAAATACCTTGCGATCCTGTAACTCCATCACCAGCTGTTACTTCCTATACTCACAATTATCTTAAAGAACTTAGCTAAAATTTTAACTTTTAAATAAATAATATCATGAGACAAAGACACCTCGACACACTTTTATTAGAACAGGCATACCAAGCCACGAATCTAAAACAGCATATTCCTAATCTGACTATAGACCAGATACAGGTAGTATTAGAAAATGCTTCACCATCTGAATTAGAGGTTATAGAGGAATTTTTAGGCGGTATAAAAAATCTCGCAAAGGGAGCTAAAGAAGGTCTACAAAGAGCTGGTCAAGCTGTAAGTGGAGCTGTAAGTGGAGCTGGTGAAAAACTAGGTCGAGCTGCTCAAGGAGCTGGTCAAGCTATTAAAGCCGGAGCACAGCAAGCTGGTCAAAATGTAAAGGATATGTATCAGTCTGGTGAAGACGAAGCTGCTGCTGGTAAGCGTAAGAAACAACTTGCTGATCAACTTGGAAAATTAGAACAACTTTTCGCGCAGCATATTGAAGCATCACCTGCATCTAGATTAAAAGGTAAAAATCTTAATGAGCTGACTCTTGGTCAGCTTAAGCAGGCATTAGCTCAAACCGCTGGAAATAAGGAAAGAGCAGCAACAGCCGCTAGAGGTAAAGGTGTATTTGGTGGTGTAGGAGGTGCTGCGAAGGCAGGATTTAAGCAAGGATCTGCTCCCGCTACATCCGAACCCGCGGGCGGTGCTGCACCAGCACCAGCTTAACGCAAGGCGTTTTCAAGATTTATAAAACAAGCGAACGCGTTAATTTCTTTATCTACGACAAACGCGCTCTTGTAGAGATGATCAGCTATAATGGCTATCATCTCTTTCTTTTTCATATCGTCGATTTGTTTAAGATAGATATGATCTAGAAAGGTACCTAATAGAGTATCATAATCACCCTGAAAACGATCTTCATTTTCAATTAAATACTTACGTAGCTTAACAGTATCAGTAACTACTCCTTGGTATACTTTATCCAACAGCTCGTTATCAGTCCCAGTGTTACTAATACACAACTCTGAATCAATAACTGCTTTCTGGATTTCATTAATCGTTTTCCTGAGGTCCGGGAAGAATCTTTTGACCAGCTGTACGAATTTTTTCTTTTGTTCATCACTTATATTTACTTGCTCTGTTTTTAAAATATTATAACATCTCTTTACTGCTTGATCAATTACAGGTTTAAGGTCGAGAGATTGACACCTAGACTGAAGAGCTGGTATAATCTTATGCTTGTAGTTAGCTGTTAGTATGAATCTACAATACTTAGCAAAGGACTCCATAGTATTACGAAGCGCTGCTTGCGCTTGACCTGTAAGTCCATC
>Ga0233432_10002033_pt1 | contig 19100 bp, 13 predicted proteins | sample SI_122_August201_6_FD_179870 | JGI IMG/M metagenome (GOLD analysis project Ga0233432, IMG submission 179870) | Seawater microbial communities from Saanich Inlet, British Columbia, Canada - SI_122_August2016_10_MG | ecosystem: Environmental > Aquatic > Marine > Inlet | place: Canada: British... | reverse complement strand
TTTTAAATTCAATCACGACTTCTTCATCAACGACTATTTCGGATTTATGTTCAGGATTTTATCAACTCACAGTTGCCGACGAACGCGGTTGTGTTGGTGTTTCTAGTGGAAGTGGTATTTCATCACCAGTAGAAATCATAGCAGGAACACCAGTAGAATCAGCTATAAATACATCAGCAGGATCAATCACGAACTCTATATTATGTTATGGAGATACATCAGCAACACTATCAGTATCAAATTCAAGCCCATCCTACAGTTATCAGTGGTATGTAGACGGTCAATACATTATGTCTGGCTTAACAGCCACCTTACCAGCAGGAGAGATTTCTGTACGAGCAGTATCTCTGTCCGATACTTCTTGCTACACTAATTCGGATGCAGTTACGATTTATCAACCATCAGAAATAACTGTTGAGGAAGAGGTTAATTCGGTAAGCTGTTTTGGTTTTTCAGATGGAGCGATAAGCATAGAAGCCTTTGGTGGTAACCCTGACTATTCATACTCTTGGTCAACAGGCGGTTCACTAGTTGGTAATAGTACAGTGCTCAGTTCATTAAGTTCAGGTACTTATGTCTTAAGTGTTACCGATGCTAGCAACTGTATGCGTTCATTTGATTTAGAGATTACAGAGCCTACCGTAATAGAAGGCGTAGCAACAGTAAGTGATGTACAATGTAATGGTGAATCAGACGGAAGTGCATCAGTCACAGTTACGGGAGGCGTAGCACCACATTATATTAACTGGGGTAACTCGGATTCAACAGCATTAGGTGCGGGTACATATACAGTAGTTTTAAGCGATGCCAACGCATGTGAAGTAAACTTAAGTGTTGAGGTAGATGAGCCTAGTGCATTACAAGCCAACTTTAGTGTGAGTTCTATACCATTCACAGCAACAGCTAGTGGCGGAACGCCAAACTACAGTTATGAATGGTTATACTTCGGAAACTATCAGTCAAGTGGTACTAGCTTTACACCGGACTTAAGTGGAGAATATACTTTAGTAGTTACGGATGCTAACGACTGTGAGAAGCGTGTGACTAGAGACTACACAAAAGTAGCCGTAGAAGAGTTTAGCAGTATGGATGTGGTGATATATCCAAATCCAGCAAGAGAATACTTTACGGTAGAATTATTGGGCAACAGTGCTGATGAGGAATACACCTTTAAATTGATGGATTCTAGAGCACGAGTATTGCGAGAGTCAAAGTTCACTAATTCTTTAGTAATAGAAAGAGGAGATTTAGCCTCAGGAATATATTTTATTATGATAAAATCTGATGAGTTTGAATACCAACAAAAATTGATGATTAATGATTGAAATTAAATCGAATTAATTAGATTTTACTACTTAACCTTAACAATAATTTATGATGATAAATAAATTATCTATTTTATTTTTATTAGTATCAACTACCGCTTTTGCACAGTTGACTACAGACCGAACGCCACCTTATGATAGTCCAGAGTATCTTGTGAATGATATATTATTAGGTTCAGGGGTGGAGGCTTCTAACTTTTCTTTTCAGGGTGATTCCATTCAGTTAGGATATTTTAATGGCTTTTCTTCTAATCTTGGATTAAATAGTGGAATTGTAATGAGCACTGGTGATATTGCTATTTTAGATCCAACTTTTGAAGGTTTTGGAGATTTTGTTGATGTCAATCCACCTGTTGAAGATCCAGATTTATTAGACGTAGCAAACAGCGTTCCAGCTTTAATAGGTCAAAATTTTAATGTTAGTAGCGTAAATGATATAGCTGTTTTGGAATTTGATTTCGTACCAAGTAGCGATTCAGTTTCGTTTAAATATGTTTTTGGATCACAAGAATACTTCGGCTTTGAAAACTCTGTATTTAATGATGTTTTTGGATTCTTTATTTCTGGACCAGGCATAACAGGTCCATACGCTAGTCCAGCAGCTTTCCCTAATGGAAGTATTAACATTGCAACCTTTGAAAGTCAAGAAGCTAATTCATTGGGGGTTGAGTTACCCATTACAATTTCATCCATTTGTAATTTTCCAGATGATTTTGGTGGACCGTCAGTTTATAACCCACAATTATTCGTCAATAATCAGTCCCTAGAAACTGTTGATGATGCTGATGGTTTTACTGTTGTTATGACAGCCGTCGCTGCGGTACAATGTGGCGAAACCTATCACATTCGATTGGCAATTGCCGATGGTACGGATGGAGGTCTTTCTTCCTATGTATTTTTAGAAGAAAATAGTTTTTCATCACCATTCTTAGATGTTCTCAATAGCTTGGGTCAAGACTCAAGCCATATCGTTATTGATTGTGGAACAACAGTTGAATTAACAGCACAGATGTCTCAGACTGGGAATTACTCTTATTCATGGAGTAATGGCGAAAATTCTCAGACTATTGATGTTGGTGAAGGAGAATACATTGTTGAAGCAACAAGTGATAACAATTGCTCAACTTTATCAGACACCTTTTATGTTGAAGAGTTGAATACTATTGAATTAGAAATTGGAGATGATATATCGGTGTGTGGAGAAGATGAAGCTACTATTCAAATTGAGACCTTGAATGCTGCGCCACCAGTTCTGTTTGATTGGAGTTCTGGTCAGTCATCTGAAGAAATAACAGTTCCTGCTGGCATTTATTCTTTAACTGTAACAGATGGAAACGGATGTATTGGGCAGGATGTAATAAATATTAATTCAATTGATAGACCTACTGCTTCGTTAAGTGGTGGAGGAACTATATGTGAAGGACAGTCTTTCCAATTGCCGTTAAATTTAGAATTAAGTGGTCAGGCACCTTTTCATGTAAGTTATTCTGATGGGCAGAACTTCTTCACAGATACTGCTATGTTTCTTAATAATACTATTATGGCAACTACATCAGGAAATTATAGTTTAGTATCCATAAATGATAATAATTGCTCAGGTTCGGTTGAAGGTTCTGCAATAATTTCAAACTTTTCATTACCAAAAACCTCAATTGTAGGTGGTGGAGTGATATGCGATGTTGATAGTGCAGAAATAACAGTAACAGTAGAATCTGATGCTATGCCTTATAATCTATTTATTCATAATGGGGATTATAATCAAATATTCAGTTCATTAACAGAGCCGACTTTTACTTTTTATATGAAAGACCCAGCTGAGTATGTTGTGGATAAGGTGATTGATTCTAATGGTTGTATATCGGTTGATAATCAAGGTGAAGCACTTATTTCAGTAAAAGAGTATATGAATCCTGAAATCAATTTTAGTTTTGATACTGTAGTATGCCCAATTGATGAACCTTTTCAGCTTGAGGCAATGAATTCTGGAGGGGTTTGGAGTGGTAAAGGAATGGGTGTTGGTGATTATTTTAACCCTGCCAATGCGTTCATTGGTACTAACTGGGTGTATTATAGTTTTCCTCAGAACTGTAATGAAACAGACTCTATTGCTATTGAGATAGGTTGCGATTTGAGCATTTTTATACCTAATTCATTTACGCCAAATGGAGATGATGAAAACGAAGAGTTAGTTATAAAAGGCAATAATGTTTTATCATTTGAGATGTCCATTTACAATAGATGGGGCGAGGTGGTATTTAACACTAATGATATTAATAAATTTTGGGACGGTAAGTTTAAAGGAAATGTACTTCAAAAGGGAACTTACTCTTACAGTATTTCAGCTTACGGAAAAGATGCTCAGATTTTAAATAAAACAGGCACCATTAATCTCTTTAGATAGAAATTTGTATCTTTACAGAAAGAGAATTAATTACCTTAAATTGTTAAGCCAATGAAAAAAACACTCCTGATAGTGTTCTATTTATTTTCCTGTAGTTCTGTTTTCTCCCAAATGACTGTTAATACAGATGCTCCTAATAACGATATTAATCATTTAGTTAATAACGTTTTACTCTCATCAGGCGTTCAAGCATCAAATTTTTCTTTTGAAGGACACCCTAAACAAATAGGCTATTTTGATGGCTCAAATTCTAATATAGGTTTAAGTGGTGGTATTGTGCTTTCAACAGGTGATGTGTCAGTTTTAGCCCCTTCTTTCTCAGGAACACCAACACTTGTCACTCAAATGCCACCGATAAGTGATCCAGATCTGCTAGATGTTGCAAATAGTGTGCCTGGAATGATTGGACAAAGCTTTTCGGTAAGTGCAATAAATGATGTAGCAGTTATAGAATTTGATTTTGTACCCAGTAGTGATACTGTTTCATTTAATTATGTATTTGGTTCTCAAGAGTATTTTGGATTTGAAAACTCTTCGTTTAATGATGTATTTGGTTTCTTTGTTTCTGGACCAGGAATATCTGGTCCTTACAGTAGTCCAGCAGCTTTTCCAGATGGAAGTATAAATGTTGCTGTTTTTGAAAGTCAAGAACTTAATTCATCAGGTAATGAATTACCCATTACGGTTTCATCTATTTGTAGCACGGTATCAGTTCAGTATAACTCTCATTTATTTGTAAATAACCAATCGTTTTCTACTATTGCTATAGCAGACGGTTTTACTGTTTCAATGAAAGCTGAGTTAATTGTTCAGTGTGGAGAAACGTATCATATACGTTTGGCAATTGCTGATGGTAGTGATGCAAGTTTATCATCATTTGTATTTTTAGAAGAAAAAAGCTTTTCTTCAACACAAACTAATATAGCTAATGATGTTGGTCAGGATAGCCTTCACCTTATAATTAATTGTGGAGAGGAGGTAACATTAACAGCTCAAGTTAATTCACCTGATGAGTATGATTATTTGTGGAGTACCAATGAAACCACCCAATCCATAAATGTTGGTCCTGGTACGTATTGGTTTACGGCTTCAAATGACGGCTGTGATGTGCTTTCAGACACCATTACTGTTGAGGAAAAATCCTTAGGTGTAAGTTTAGGTGAAGATTTGTCAGTATGTTCAGGAGATAGCACAACTGTCGATATAAAATTTTTGAGCGGTGTTGCTCCATATACATATCAATGGAGTTCTGGGCAGACTACTGCTGAAATTAATGCACCTGTGGGTAATTATTCCGTGACATTTACAGATGTTAATAATTGCAAAGGTTCAGATACTATTGAAATTCATCGAATAGAAAGACCTCTTGCTACTATTACCAGTAATGACGGTGTACTGTGTAAGGGAAGAGAGATGCCTGAGATAGAAGTTGATTTAGTTGGTCAGCCACCTTTTAACATCAGTTTTACAAATGGAACACAAATTTATTATGATACTACAGAGTTCACTTCCTATAAAATTTATGGAAATGTGCCTGGAGAATATTCAGTATTAACTGTTGAGGATAGTAATTGTACAGGAATTACTAATGGAGTCACCTTTGTTCGAAGGAATGATTTTAATTCAGTTATTTCTGGTGGAGGTCCAATTTGCCAAGGAGATACCTCAGAAGTTATTATTTACTCAGACGTTACCTTTTTTCCATATACTGTTTTCTTAAATGACGGTAGTGTTACGAAAAGTTATACTTCTTTAGATAAAATTCCTTTTTCAATTTACTCAGAGGGAGATTATATTTATTCAGTTGAGAAAATAGTTGATGCCAAGGGATGTGAATCTATTAGTAATTCAGGCATAGCTTCAGTATTATATAAGGAGTTAATATACCCTCAAATTATTACATCTGTTGATTCTGTTTTATGTCCAGTTGATCCAATAGTTGAATTGTTCGCTACACCCGAAGGTGGAGTTTGGCATGGTAAAGGGGTAGGTTTTAGCAATTATTTCAACCCTATGAACGCTTTTGACGGAAGAAACTGGGTGTATTATAGTTTTCCTCAAAACTGTAATGAAACAGATTCAATCGCTATTGAATTAGGCTGTGATGTGGATTTATATATACCAAACTCCTTCACCCCAAATGGAGATTATGATAATGAAATGTTAGTATATAGGGGAAATAATATTATTGATTTTGATTTTTCAATTTTTAACCGATGGGGAGAATTGATGTTTCAGACCAATAACCTATCAGAATTTTGGGATGGGAAATATAATAATAGAATAGTCCCACCTGGAACATACAGTTATGTTGCCAAAATATATGGCAAGGATGCTAAGTATAAATTTCAGAATGGAACCGTAAATATATTAAAGTAAAAATTCACATCTTTGTAATGCGTGATTTTTGCTGATGTCATACTGCCACTTCCTCTTAAAAATGTATTTACATATGAGGTTCCTGAAGATTTCCACGACTTAAAAGTTGGAATGAGGGTGATAGTCCAGTTTGGACAAAAAAAGTTTTATACTGCTTTGGTTTACGCTATTCATAATACTCCGCCTTCCAATTATACCGCTAAACAAATTCAAGAAGTTTTAGATTCTCAAGCGATTGTTTCTGAAGCACAGTTCAAATTGTGGGATTGGATGTCTGAATACTACTGTTGTAGCTTGGGCGAAATAATGAATTCTGCATTACCATCTGCACTTAAACTTAGTAGTGAAACAAAATTAATTTTAGAGTCTGTTCAGATTCAAAAATCTGACTTGACTGATAAGGAGTATTTAGTGATAGAAGCACTAGAGCAGAAAAAAGAACTGTCATTGAAAGAAGTATCTGCAATTTTAAATCAGAAAACTATTTTTCCGCTTATTAATTCATTGTTGAAACGGAATATAATTTCGCTTTTGGAAGAGATTAACGAAAAGTACAGGCCAAAAACTATTCGTAAAGTAAAATTGATGAATGAATTGATTGATGAGTCTGTTCTCAAAAACGCCAAAAAACAAAAGTTAATAGTTAAGCATTTCACGAATTTAAGTAAAGAATTAAATACTGATTCTGTAGCAGTAAGTCATTTATTAAAATCTGCTTCAGCCTCACATCAAAGCCTTAATTCTTTAATAGAAAAGGGTGTTTTTAGTGTTTTTGAGGATGAAATATCTAGGCTTGAACACTTTGAAAAAGAAGATTTAATAGCTTTTGATTTGAGTCCAGCTCAACACCAAGCCTTTAGTCAAATTAAAACCAATTTTGAAGAAAAAGATGTTGCTTTATTACATGGTGTAACGTCAAGTGGAAAAACAGAGATATATATAAAACTCATAAGACAAGCAATTGATAAAGGACAACAGGTATTATATCTTTTGCCTGAAATAGCGTTGACAACTCAAATAATAAATCGGTTACGAAAACATTTTGGTGATTTAGTAGGGGTATATCATTCCAAATTCAATAATAATGAGCGTGCTGAAATTTGGAATGAAGTTCAATACAGAGGTCGTTTTCCTGTTGTTATAGGAACGCGTTCATCTATCTTTTTGCCTTTCAGTAATTTGGGACTTATAATTGTTGATGAAGAACATGAAAACACGTTTAAGCAACAACAACCTTCGCCACGATACAATGCCAGAGATACCGTTATAAAGTACGCTCAATTGTTGAACGCTAAAGTGCTTTTGGCATCGGCAACTCCATCTGTAGAAAGCTATCATAATGCGTTATTAGACAAATATGCTTTAGTAGAGCTAAATGAACGATATGGTGGGGTGAATATGCCTGAAATTGATATCGAAGACATTAAGTACGTGACACATAGAAAGCAAATGAAGGGTGCATTTTCACCAAAACTATTGCAGTCTATTGAGGATGCTTTATCGAAAAATGAACAAGTCATTTTATTTCAAAATAGAAGGGGTTTTGCTCCTGTAAGTGAGTGTAAATCTTGTGGATGGACCGCCAAATGTGTTTCTTGCGATGTTAGCCTTACTTACCATAAATACCAAGAAGTACTAAAATGCCACTATTGCGGTTATTCAGAACAGCCTATCACAAGGTGTAAGCCATGTGGCAGTATGGAGGTAATTATAAAGGGATATGGAACGGAAAAGCTTGAAGAAGAGTTGCAGCCCTTTTTTACAGATGCAGTAATTAAGCGATTGGATTTAGATACTAGTCGAAAAAAATACGCTTACGACAGTCTTATTCATGACTTTGAAAACAGAAAAATTGATATTCTCATAGGTACTCAAATGATTACAAAAGGACTTGATTTTAATAATGTCTCCTTAGTTGGTGTCATCAATGCTGATAGTTTGCTTAATTATCCTGATTTTAGATCACATGAACGCTCCTATCAGCTTATGGCACAAGTTGCAGGGCGTTCAGGAAGAAAGGAAAAGCAAGGAAAGGTTATTGTTCAAACCTATTCAGCTGAGCACGATATTATAAAATCGGTTAAGGATAACGACTATATGTCTATGTATAAGTCTGAAATATCTGAACGTGAACTATTTAATTATCCCCCTTTTTGTAAGCTTATTTCAATTACTGTTTCTCATAAAGATTATGAGTTAACGAATAAGGCAGCAAGAGAGTTAGCAATTCATATGCGAGCTGCCTTCGACAACTGTGTGTTAGGGCCAGAGTATCCAGCAGTTTCTAGAGTGAAAAACCGATATTTAAAAAATATAATCTTGAAGATTGGAAATAATTTATCCTTAAAAAAGTCTAAAAAACACCTTTTAGAATTAGTTGAGTCTTTGAATAAACATCCGAAGTATCTTTCTGTGAGATTTACAATTGATGTTGACCCAAACTAATTTCTTTCACACTCTTTCCAAATACTATCTTTTGGAGTTGGAGCAGTAATGCTTATAGTTTCTTGTTTTACAGGGTGAATAAATTCAATTTTACGAGCATGTAAGTGTATACTTGCATCTTTATTCGTTCTGTTGAATCCATATTTTATATCGCCTTTGATAGGTGAGCCGATTTTAGAAAGTTGAACTCTAATTTGATGATGTCTACCTGTTTTAGGGTATACCTCAAGCAAATGATAATTATCTAAAGATTTCAGAAACTTATAGCTTAACTCAGAATGAAGGCTTCCTTCTTCCTCTCGATTAAAGGCAGTAGATTTATTTTTTTTATGGTTTTTTTTGAGAAAGTGCTTTAGTGTGTCGGACGACTTTTGAGGCTTGTTTTTTACGACTGCCCAGTAGGTTTTTTGAACAGTCTTTTCTCTGAACATTTTATTTAGCCTACTTAGTGATTTACTGGTTTTAGCGAATAAAACCACACCACTGACAGGCCTGTCCAATCGGTGAACAACACCAAGAAAAACGTCACCAGGTTTATTGTATTTTTTCTTTATATAATCTTTGACAAATTCAGGAAGGGGCTTGTCTCCAGTCTTATCACCCTGTACAATATCTGAGGGCTTTTTATTGACCGCAATAATGTGATTATCCTCATAAAGGACCTCAATCATTAATACTGTTCTTTTTCGTTAGGGAAATCTTTAGACTTGACATCAGAAACGTATTGTCCTACAGCCGACTGAATATCTTGGTATAAATTTAGGTAACGTCTCAAAAAACGTGGGCTAAATTCATGCGTCATTCCAATCATGTCATGAAGTACCAGTACTTGTCCGTCAACCTCACTGCCAGCACCTATTCCAATAACAGGAATAGTCAGTTTCTTAGCAACTTTTGAAGCTAGTTCAGAAGGTATTTTTTCAAGAACAAGAGCAAAGCACCCTGCCTTTTCTAAAAGTAGTGCATCTTCAATAAGTTTTTTTGCTTCTTCTTCTTCTTTTGCTCTAACAGTATATGTGCCAAATTTATAAATCGATTGAGGAGTAAGCCCTAAATGTCCCATAACAGGAATACCAGCAGTTAAAATACGTTCAATCGACTCAATAATCTCTTTTCCTCCTTCTAGCTTTACAGAATGTGCTCCAGACTCTTTCATTATTTTAATGGCAGAATTCAAAGCTTCTTTAGAGTTTCCTTGATAAGTTCCAAAAGGCATATCGGCGACAATCAACGCTCTATCAACAGCTCTAACAACGGATGCTGTATGGTAAATCATTTGATCAAGGGTGATGGGTAGGGTGGTTTCGTGTCCAGCCATTACGTTTGAGGCTGAATCACCTACTAGAATTACATCTACTCCTCCAGAATCAACAATTTTTGCAAGTGTATAATCGTATGCGGTAAGCATAGAAATTTTCTCCTTGTTTTGTTTCATCTCAAGAAGAGAATGTGTCGTTATCTTTTTATAGACTTTCTTATGGACTGACATTGTTAAAATTTTACGATGAAGGAGTCTTCGAATCCTTTTTCACGCATTTTAACTAAGTGAGTTCTTGCTAAATTAAAACTATCGAACTTGCCAGAGATGTAAATAATCTGTTGGTTTTTAGTGTAAATGGTGGTTAAGTCTTCTAATCCTTCAATATCAATTACGTCGTCAAATATACCTAATTGTACCCTATAAATAACACCCTCATTACTTTCTAGCTTATTTTCTCCCAAATTGAAGTTTAAAATTTCATTTTGATACTGTCTATTTTTTTCTTTTTCAAGTTGATACGACTCAGCAAACTGAGAAGCGATTAACTTTTGGCGTTCAATTTGTACTTTAACCGATTTACTTTCAAGGACTGCTTTTTCTTTTTCCTTTTCAGCTGTTTCTGCTTTTAGAGTTAAAGTTGCAATGTCAGTTTCATTCTTCTTTTCAAGAGCTTCAAATTTAGCGGTTAAATTATCCAAAGATTTTGTTTTGGACTCAATCTGTATGTTTTGTTGTTTTACTTTTTGACTCAGTGTCGCAATCTCTCTGTTTAGCTCTTGAATTGATGCCGATTGTTTTTTGAGCGACTTTAGCTCTTTTGTTTTCAGAGCTAAAGCAGAATTTGTTTTATCCAGTAAAAGTTGGTTTTGCTCGAATTCTTTTTCGATGCCCTTGTATTTATCAAGTTGATTATTTAGTGATTTTATTTTATCGTTCAATTTAGAATTGGAATTTTCCATTTGGATAAAGCCATTTTTAAAGTCATTAAAATCACTTTTAATTTGAGTAAACTCACTAATCTCATCATTAGCTAATGCTAGTGAATTGCTTAATTTTTTATTCTCGTTTTGAAGGTTAAGAGTTGTTTTTTTCTGATTTGTTAATTCATTTTTAGTAGAAGTCAATTCTGTATTAATTTGATTTATCTTCTTGGATAATTCGTCTACTTTTTGATTAAAAGATGTGAATTTATCGTTAGAACTTTTGTTTACAGAATCGAGTTGCTTGATTTTTTGACTTAATGTGTTATTTTTACTTTTAACTTCATTCAGTTCTGTTTGCACAGCCTTTTTGCTTTTCAATAGTTCTTGTTTAGCTGCTTTTGTTGTAGCTAACTCACTTTTCACTTCGTCAAGCGATTTTGTCAAATTACTTATTTCAGTTTTTGAGCTTAAAGTAGCCTGCGTTTTTTTCTGTAAGTCGTTTTTAAGAGTATTATTTTGTTCAGTTATAGTTTTTAACTGGATTAATTTTTGATTTAAAGAAGTGTTTTCTTTTTGTAAGTCCGAATAGTTGTCGAGCTTACTCTTCAAAGAATTATTTTGAGCTTCAACTTCTTTTATCTTCTTATTTTCTTGAGTGAGTAGTAAATTCTTTTTCTTTAGTTCTGTAATGGTTTTTACCTTTTCAGTTATCCCCTTGTTTTGATTTTCTTTTAAGAATTTGTTCTCAGTTTCTAGAGCATAAACTTTCTTCGACTGCTCATTAATTACTCTATCTCTATTTTGAATGAGGTCTTTGTTTTTTTGCTCTAAGTCGGATATCTTTTTAGTTTTTTCAGCAATAATTGAGGAATTATTCTCCTTTTCTAACTTATATTCCATTTCTAGCTTGACAAGTTTATCAGAGTTGGAACTCAGTTTATCAATCTTACGTTCGAGATTTTTTAATTTTTCATTAGACTTATCTTTACTTTTCTTGAGTATAGAAACAAAATCGACTCTAGACTGAGAATTTGGACCAATAATAAAGCCAAATTGTCCGGCTTTAAGCTCGGGCACTTCATATGCAGCTGCAAAATTATTATTAATGAAAATGTTATATGTCGAATTGGTGTAAATGATGTCAATGTAGTTATACTCGGAATTATCCTTAACATATTTATTTTTTACCCATCCATCATTAGATTCTGTACCGCTAAGATATTTTGAGGATGTCGACATAACTTTACGGACTCTATACTCCTTTTTGCCGTTTATTTCAATACCAATACATTGAGAATTGTCTTCTGACATGTTTATTATAATTCCAGAAAAGAAGTTTCTTTTTAAGGATGGCCCAATCTTTATGGCAGTTTTTAGTCTGTAGGTTTCTGGTAAATCATCCTTTTTATGGATTGCGATGAAGTCTGTATTGGGATTGTTCCTGTTTAAATATAAATCCCCATCATCAATAACTATATAGTTTTCTTTATCGATAATTGATGGGATTAAATCGCTTTTAGAGTTAAAGCTTTCAGAAAAGAATTCGTCTTCAAAAGAAGATAAAGAGGTAGTTTGGGAATTAGCAATAAGAGACAAGACCAAACTTAAAAATAAGCTAATATATTTTTTCATGGTAAATATTATGTTTGAGCACAAATGTACTAAGTGTTATTTGGAATTAAAAGTATAAATTTGCCCTTATGAAAAAAAGTTATTTGCTGTTTTTTTTAGTCATTGCCACTTTAACAGCCTGTGAAACCGACTTTGAAGTCAACGCTCCTTGGAAAGAAACTGCAGTTATTTATGGTTTGTTAGATCAAACTGTGGACACCCAAAAAGTTGTTATTTACAAAGCATTTTTAGGTCAAGAAAGTGCTTATACTATGGCTCAAGAGCCAGATTCCTTTTATTATGCTGAAGGCCAATTGGATGTAATGCTTTATGGAATTAACTCAAACGACGATACTTTACAAACTATAACTTTAGATTACAACCTTTCTGATGGTCGATTTAGTACAGGTTTTGACACTATTTTCTCGACTGAATACTCAGTAGAATATATCACTACTGAAAGTCTTGATGAATCTTTAGTCTATCACTTGTATGTTCATAATTTAGAAAGTGGTTATGAGGCTCGTTCATCAACAGCTTTAATAGAGCCTTTGGATATTAATCAAGGGTTTACAGATGAGATTAAGTTTTTTAAGAATAACGAGTACAGAAATCACAGACTACAATGGTCGTCTTCCAGAAACGGAAAAATTTATAGACCCTTCTTGAGATTTTATTACTATGAAAGAAATGTTTCTAGTGGAGAGGTTGTGCGTAAATTCATCGATAAGTCATATTCTCAAATGTATTCAAGTAATTCATCAGGTGGTAGTAATATGGAACTCTATATTACAGGTGAAAGTTTTTATTTTTTCGTTGCCAATAGTATTTCGGAAAATATAAATGTTCAACGCATTAATGCTAAACAACTAGAAGATGGCTTTGAAGAATACGATTACTGGGTAGGAGGAATAGATTTTCTATTTCTAGTTGGAGGTGTTGACATTGCTCAATATATAGAGATTAATAATTTACCTACTTTAATATTCCAAGATCCACCAGCATTTACCAATATTGAAAATGGGAGAGGAGTCTTCTCTTCAAGGCTCAATGCTCAGCAAACAGGTAAGTACTTGAGTGTACCTTCTTTAGCTGAGTTATCGAATGGAGACCTTACTGATCAGTTAAACTTCATAGAGCCGTAAATCTGTCATTCTGTCTTTATTTTCTGAACTTATGTCATCACTTTAGATGTTGGCACAGACTTTGTATATAAGTAAAAGCGAAACACGCTAAAACATTAAATTTATATAACAATGAGCAAAATTATTGGAATTGATTTAGGAACTACCAACTCATGCGTTTCCGTAATGGAAGGAAATGAGCCAGTAGTAATACCTAATAGCGAAGGTAAAAGAACAACACCTTCAATCGTTGCTTTCGTAGAAGGTGGCGAAAGAAAAGTAGGAGACCCTGCCAAAAGACAGGCGATTACTAATCCAGAAAAAACAATTGCTTCTATCAAGCGATTTATGGGAGAATCTTTCTCTAAAGTGCAGAAAGAAGCAGGACGTGTCCCTTACAAAGTAGTGAAAGGAGATAACGATACTCCTAGAGTATTAATTGACGATAGAAAATACACGCCACAAGAAATTTCGGCTATGATTCTTCAGAAGATGAAAAAAACTGCTGAAGATTATTTAGGGCATGAAGTTAAGGAAGCAGTAGTAACTGTTCCTGCTTACTTTAACGATGCACAACGTCAGGCTACAAAAGAAGCTGGTGAAGTTGCAGGACTTAAAGTGAGTCGAATTATTAACGAGCCTACTGCTGCCGCATTAGCTTATGGACTTGATAAGTCTGATAAGGACAGAACTATTGCTGTTTTCGATTTAGGTGGTGGTACTTTTGACATATCCGTATTGGAGCTTGGTGATGGAGTATTTGAAGTAAAATCAACTAATGGTGATACTCACCTTGGTGGAGATGACTTTGACCAAGTATTGATTGACTGGATGGCTGAAGAGTTTAAGTCTGAAGAAAACATTGACTTAAGACAAGATCCAATGGCTTTACAGCGTCTAAAAGAGGCTGCTGAAAAAGCTAAGGTAGAATTATCTTCTAGTGCACAAACGGAAATCAACTTACCGTACATTACGGCGACTGCTTCTGGACCAAAGCACTTAGTAAGAACGTTAACTAAAGCTCAGTTTGAGAAATTAGCCGATAAGCTTATCCAAGCAACAATAGAGCCTTGTAAACAAGCATTAAAAGATGCGGGGATGTCTGCAAGTGATATTGACGAAGTTATTTTGGTAGGTGGTTCAACACGTATTCCGGCCATTCAAAACATAGTGAAAGAATTTTTTGGAAAAGAACCTTCGAAAGGAGTAAACCCTGATGAAGTAGTGGCTATTGGAGCAGCTATTCAAGGTGGAGTTCTTACAGGAGATGTGAAAGATGTTCTATTATTGGACGTTACGCCACTGTCTTTAGGAATTGAAACTATGGGTGGTGTGATGACTAAGCTAATTGAGTCTAACACGACTATTCCTACCAAGAAGTCAGAAGTGTTCTCTACAGCTGCTGACAATCAGCCTGCAGTAGATATTCATGTACTACAAGGTGAAAGACCAATGTCTGCTGATAACAAAACTATCGGGCGTTTCCAATTGTCTGATATTCCGCCTGCACCAAGAGGAGTACCTCAAATTGAAGTAACTTTTGATATTGACGCTAATGGTATATTGAATGTATCAGCAAAGGATAAAGCGACTGGTAAAGAGCAAAACATTAAGATTGAAGCCTCTTCTGGACTTTCTGACGAAGAAATCGAAAGAATGAAGAAAGAAGCTGAAGCTAATGCTGATGCCGACAAGCAAGCAAAAGAACAGGTTGAAAAGGTAAACGCTGCAGATGCAATGATTTTCCAAACTGAAAAGCAACTGAAAGAGTATGGTGATAAATTATCTGATGATAAGAAAAAGCCTATTGAAGACGCTTTAGAAGGATTGAAAAAAGCACACGAAAGCAAAGACTTAGCCGCAATTGATGCTGCTATGGAAACCATCAATACAGCTTGGACTGCTGCATCTGAAGAAATGTACAAAGCTACACAAGATCAGCAAGCTGCTGACGGCGGTGATGCTCAGGCAAATCCAGAAGGAGGATCCGATGACGTTACCGACGTAGACTTTGAAGAAGTAAAGGAAGATAAGTAGCATAACTTTCTCCTTTTAGTTAGTGGAAAAGCCCCTCAAAAGAGGGGCTTTTTTTATTAGCTGTTTTCCTATGCTAAAAAATGTTTTGAAGTGGTAATATTTTATTCACTATGTGTGATTTTTTTATGTTGTAAAATGGTAGTTCAATAAGATTTTTTTACTTATTTCGCGCCGATTTTAAAGTTAACTTAATTTAACCATGAAAAAGATAGTTTCAATTTTACTTTTCCTTTGTGTGTTGCCCTATTTTTTACACGCTTCGTTTCCAGTTCAAAAAACTACTGAGCTAACAGAACTATCCGTTGAAGGAGATGCTTTGTCGTTTTCAGCATATGAACGAAATATTACCATTTGTTGGATAGGATTTGTGTTGGATTTCTTGTTAAATATAGTTGGGGTTGGTATTGCTTACTTAATTACTAAAGATTATCAATTATGAAGGTCCTCTTGGTATGGTTTGGCGGCTTTAGTGTTTTCTGGTCTCTTCATATTCCTCTTGAGGTAGTTATTTGCTTGCTCTGTCGATATCTCGCTGAACATCTCTGTCTTTAAGGGTGTTTCGCTTGTCGTGAAGCTTTTTACCTTTAGCTACAGCAATTTCTAATTTTGCCCATCCTTTTTCGCTTAAGAACAATCTGAGAGGAACGATGGTTAATCCAACATCTTTCATCTTCTTTTGAATCTTATCCAGTTCTTGACGGTTTAAGAGGAGTTTTCTTTCACGTTTAGGCAGGTGATTGGCATAATTACCAAAAGCGTACTCTTCGATATGCATACCAATAATAAACAGTTCATCTTTTTTAAAAGAGCAAAACGAATCGGTAATGGCCGCTTTACTCTCACGAATGGATTTTATCTCCGTACCTGTGAGTTGTATGCCAGCCACAAATTTATCGAGTATTTGATACTCAAAACGTGCTTTTTTATTTTGGATGTTCACCGATTTCATGATGCGGCGAAGTTACGGATTTTATCCTAGTGCAACATCAAGAATCATCATGACGATAAATCCGGCAATAAGTCCCATAGTGGCGAGGTCCGTATTTCCACCACTTTGGCTTTCTGGAATAACTTCTTCAACTACTATGAATATCATAGCGCCAGCAGCGAAGGCTAGAGCGTAAGGTAATATAGGTAAAGTGTAGATTACCGCTGCCGCACCAATAACTGCAAAAATAGGCTCTACAATTGCTGATAATTGTCCCCACTTCCAGCTCTTCCATTTACTAACGCCTTGTCGTCTTAGTGGCATAGATACGGCAAAGCCCTCTGGGAAATTCTGAATACCTATTCCAATTGCTAGGGCTATAGCAGCTCCAATTTCGAATCCAGGAATTCCATGAGAAATAGCACCAAAAGCTACCCCAACTGCCAAGCCTTCAGGGATATTATGTAGGGCAATAGCAAGAACTAATAATATAGTTTTTTTCCATTTGGTTGGGTACCCTTCAGCCTCCTCTACTTTTTTGAAGAGGTGCAAGTGTGGAATTATTTTATCTAGCCAATATAAAAATAAGGCTCCCATGAAAAAGCCTACCGCAGGAGGAAACCAAGAAGGTAAGTTAGACGTTCCCATTTCATTTTGCATTTCTACGTAACTAATAGCGGGGGATAGAAGTGACCAAAAACTAGCAGCTATCATTACACCACCAGTGAATCCTAGCGAAGCGTCCAATAATTTTCTGTTGGTTTTATTGAAAAATACAACTAATGCAGCCCCTGAAGCGGTTAGTCCCCAGGTAAAAAGCCCAGCTAGTAGAGCTTGAAAAACAGCATGTTGTGCTACAAACCATGTATATAAATCGTTTATCATAATTCTCTGATTAAAAGTGTTTTTGCCACTTTGTGGCTGATATGACTTTGTTTGTTATTAATTGCTATTTCAAAAGAGTTGTCGAAATCTATTTTTTTATTGATTACTACTTTACTCCCAATTGTAAGCGAAAGAGAGTCTAAATACTTCAACAAAGAAGGCGTGTCATTCGTTACACCAATTACTTCACCTATAACATCATCAGGAAATTCGCTTAAGGGTAATGAGTTTGATTTTGGAAACTCTCCATTAATGTTGGGAATCGGTTCGCCGTGAGGGTCTTTTTTAGGTTTACCTAAAAAAATATCAAGCGAATCAATGAGTTTGGATGATTTGATGTGTTCTAGCTGTTCGGCAACGTCGTGTACTTCGTCCCAATCGAATTGTAATTTACTCACTAAAAAACATTCCCAAAGGCGATGCTTTCGTACAATATCAATAGCTGTTTTATATCCCGATTTGCTTAATGATACACCTTTGTATTTCTGATAATTAACTAATTTCTTATCGGTTAATTTTTTAATCATTTCAGTTACCGATGATGCTTTGGTTTTAAGCTCTTTAGCAATGGCATTTGTTGATACTATTTCCAATGTGTAGTTGGATAATTTAAGTATCGCTTTTAGATAATTTTCCTCTGCTAAAGTGGTCATTTTACAAAAATATGAAATTTAATTGGTATTTAATTTAGTTTTGCCTAAAATTTATTTTCTTACTATCCGCCGATTATTTCTTTTTAGCTTATGTTATGTATTTTATTATCTAAAAAGTTTTTTTATTAACATTGTTATGATGAATAATAGCATATTGTAATTAGTTTTTTCTATGGAACAGTTATTATTATATTTTTGTCGAATGATAATTAACTGGCAGTTCTTCAATTTTCACGACTTAAGCAAATTTCAACTTCATGAAATAATGAAGTTTAGACAAGCTATTTTTATTGTTGAGCAAGACTGCCCGTATCAAGATGCAGATGAAAAAGACAAGGATTCTTTTCACCTTTTAGGTTTTGATGAAAGTCAGCAATTAGTGGCCTATCTAAGACTAGTTAAAGAGGGGATTAGCTATGATGAGATTTCTTTCGGTAGAATTGCCACACATTTATCTGTAAGAGGAAAAGGTGTTGGTAAGGACTTAATGGAGGAAGGTATTCGACAAGCCAATAATTTATATGGTAAACCTCAAATTCGTATTTCTGCTCAATCTCATCTAGTCCCTTTTTACGAGGCTTTTAACTTTAAGTCAACAGGTAAAGAATATTTAGAAGATGATATTCCTCATACAGAGATGTTGAGGGCTTAGGTTAGGTAAACGGCTTCTTCTTTTCCAAAAACAACCATTACATGCTCTTGCAAAGTTGTTGAAAGTGATAGACCAACAACATCAGCTTTGATAGGGTAGTTTTTATAGTTTCTGTCAATTAGAATGGTAGTCATTAGTTTTTTAATGGGTTCATTCAGGAAGTATTGAGACCCGTACATGAGTGTTTTTCCAGACTTTAGTACATCATCTACTAAAATGACTACTTTATTCTTTAGATTGCTGTGTGCACTTACTTGAACAGGCTCAGACAAAGGGTTGTCTTTGTTTAGTTCAATAACAATGACTTCAATTAGAATTTCTGAAATTTTACTTAGGTGTTCGGCAAGGCATTGAGATAGTAAGGCTCCTTGAGGGCTAATGCCAGCAATTACAATTTCTTTCTCGAGATGATTTTTCTCAAAAATCTCCCAAGCCATTCGGCAAATCTTTTGTTCCATTTGTTGAGCGTCAAGCAC
>Ga0233432_10002031_pt1 | contig 19105 bp, 5 predicted proteins | sample SI_122_August201_6_FD_179870 | JGI IMG/M metagenome (GOLD analysis project Ga0233432, IMG submission 179870) | Seawater microbial communities from Saanich Inlet, British Columbia, Canada - SI_122_August2016_10_MG | ecosystem: Environmental > Aquatic > Marine > Inlet | place: Canada: British... | reverse complement strand
TACATATCAGTAACACTTACTGAATTATCTCCAATAAATAGATTGTTAATTTCATAATCTGTTTCTCCGTTTGACCATAAAATTTCGTAAGGATTTGCTTCTGGTGTAATATATACTATACCTTGGCCAACACCTCTATTACATGTATCTTTTGAGTTACTTAAATTTATGAAAAAGTTATTCGGTTCAGTTAGCTCAATTTCATCATATATTACACAATTATTCAAATCAGAAATTTGCACATCATAATTGCCAGACGATAAAAGGAATAGATTTTGAGTATTTACACCAGTATTCCATTCATAAGAATAAGGTGGAACAGAACCACTTACCAATGTATTAATAAAGCCATCTTCAAAGCCATAACAGCTTATATTGAAGCCGTTGTAATTACTTAATCCAAAGCTTAAACTAAGTGGAGTGGGTTGATTTAATGTAATTTGATTAGTATTAATACAATCATTATTATCGGTAATTGAGACAGAATAAATTCCTGCAGTAAGATTATTAAGATCTTCAATAGTTTCATTGTTATTCCATAAGATTGAATAAGGACTCACACCTCCATCAATATCTAAATCCACAGCGCCATTTGAATAATTGAAACAACTGATTTCATAGCCATTGTAATCGTATACTGATGAGGTAGTTGATGCTAGAACAGGAGGTTCAGTTAACATTATAGAGTCTGTGGCTTGGCAATTATTCAAATCCGTTATAATTACTGAATTTAGTGAGGCTGTTAAATCAGTAATCGTATCACTAGTTAAACCATTATTCCATAGAATGCTGTACGGCGGGACACTACCAGAATAAGATGTAAATACTGAACCATCGTTAAATCCGTTACAGCTAATATCATACCCACTGAAATTTGTCAATGAAGTAATCTCAGGAATTAATTCAGAAGGTTGAGAAAGATTTACACTTAAAAAACTTGAGCATAAATTCAGATCTTTTATTTCAACGGAATAGCTATTAGCAGTTAGGCCATTTATATCCTCAGTTGCGTCATTGTTACTCCAAATATAAGTGTATGGAGGAACAGATCCGCTCACCGAAATGTCTATCCATCCATCCATTCCATTATAACAACTAATATTGTAGCCATTATAATCACTTTGAGTTAATGAAGTTGTAAAGGGATTTGGTTCATTTAAAGTGATATCATTTTGATTGATGCAATTATTTAAATCATTAAAACTAACACTGTAATAACCGCTAGTAAGACTATTTGGATCTTCATCAGAATAACCATTATTCCATAAATACTGATAGGGTTGTACTCCACCAAATACAGTTAAGTCAATTTGTCCATCATCTGCCTCATAACAACTAATTTCATAACCGTTATAATCAAAGAATGAGGAAACTGTTGAGCTTAATTCTTGAGGTTGAAATAATTCTATGGAGTCAGTTTTTACACAGCCATTTAAATCTGTGAATTGAACTAAATATTGCCCCGCATATAAATTACTTTGAGATAGCGCATTTTGACTAGGGTCATTACTCCATAAAATATCATATGGAGGAAGGCTACCACTTATAGTTGCTGTTATTGATCCATCATCAAGACCGTAGCAACGGATATCATAATTATTGAAATCAGTTTCAGACATGATATTAGAAACCAATGGACTAGGCTCATTAAGTTCAGCAGATAATGTAGTTTGACACTGATTAGCATCTTGAATATTAACAACATAATTACTTGAAGGAATTAAATTTAAATCTTCCGATGTAGCTCCATTGTTCCATAAAAAAGAATAGGGGGGGAGACCGCCATCAACATTGATGTCCATCCAACCATCAGTTGAGGAATTACAACTAACGTTATAGCCATTGTAATCGCTCAATGAGTAACTCAATACAAAAGGAGGGGGCTCAACTAAAGTAATAGTTGTAGTTGCAGAGCAGTTATTTTGATCTAATGCATTTACTGAGTATGTCCCTTCACTTAAGTTGTCTAAATCCTCAATTCCCATTCCATTATTCCAAGCATAAAGATAAGGAGCAACACCACCATTCATTGTTAAGTCAATTGCACCATCACTAAAATTAAAACAACTTATATCGTAACCATTATAGTTGTTTTCTGAAATGGATGTGGCTTCTAATAAATTAGGTTCAAGCAGAACAATTGAGTTAGTATGTGTACACCCATTGAAATCAATAACTTCTACTTCATGTAATCCTGCTGATAAATTTGACAGATTTGCTTGATTACCACCATTGCTCCAATCATAAGTGTATGGTGGTATACTACCACTCGTAAAAATTTCTAAACCTCCATCGTTATAATTATAGCAACTGATATCGAATCCATTATAATCCGTTGTGCTATTAATAAATGAATAAATTTCAGTCGGTTGATTTAAATAAAAGTTGTCGTAAAAAACGCAGTCATTATTATCCGTTAGTGTTAAAAAAAATGCACCAGAGGGAATATTATTCAAATCTTGACTACTTGCTCCGTTAGACCAAGAATATTGATAGGGTGGTGTTCCTCCAATAGGATTAATTTCAATAAAGCCATCACTGGCATTGTAACAGCTCACATTATATCCATTATAGAAGGAGCTACTAAAACTATTCTGAATGGTATCAGGCTCTCCTAAGTTAAACTGAAAAACTCTTGGGCAATTAAAAGAATCAACAACACTGACCTCATAAATGCCTGCACCAATATTTAGAATATCTTGATTGGTAGAATTATCTGACCATATGTAACTGTAAGGAGGTAATCCTCCGCTTGGAGTAAAGTCGATACTTCCATCAGAAAATCCTTTACAGCTAGGCTCAAATAATTGTCCTGAACCACTTAATGTTGGCTCAAATAATTGAAAAGTTTGGCTGCCTTGACAACCATTCGGAGCTGTAGCTACAACATTATAACTTCCAGCACCTAAACTATCAATATAAGACCCTGTGAGTGTTGAATCAAATGGGTTTGTAGCCTCTGGCCATACATATGTATTTCCTGAAGTCGTATCCAATTGTATCCAGCCATCGGATTCGCCTTCGCAAGATACATTAGTAGAATTTGAAGAATTGTAAATACTTACTGTCCAATCCAAATCCAGCTCAGGAATCGTAACTTCTTGCTGTCCCGTACATGTATTACCGGATCCCCCATGACATGCAGATGAAATAAACTGTAAGGTAACATTATATGTGCCAGGAATAGGATATTGATGACAAGCAGTACCAACCCCTTGTGGAGTAAGTAATGCGGGTGAGCCATCACCAAAGTCCCACAAACATACCCATTCATTACAGTCATTCGTAGTAGTATTCTGAAAAGTCCAACAACAATTAGCAGCATCATACACCATTGTAAATGAAGCAGTTCCGGAACATCCATCAATAGCAGTATTTATTGTGTTTGCACTTACAATGAAACAATAAAAAAACAGAGTAACAATAAAAAATAATTTCTTCAAAATTTTATTTCTTTTATTTGTCTGAAGTTATTTCTAACACTCATTCTCTTAATCCCCTTATTAATTTTACTTTTTGTAAACTCTGAATTAGTAGTATAATTTGAATTAAAAGAATTTAAAATTTTATTACTTGATTTGCTTAGTTCACTATAACTTATCAAACTATTGTCGTAGTTAAAAAGATTTAAAGAAGCGGTCTTTTCGCTACTACTAGCAATGCTATAACCGTAAAGATAATTATCAGAAGCACCAATAATAATTTCAGATTTTATGCCACCAAAATGTAAAAGTTGTGCTTTGTTATCATTGAACTGTAATAGTGCATAATTATATCCCTCATTGTCGCTAATAATACCGCCAAAAATTAAATTGTTATAACTTCCATATATATTAATGCTGTTATTAGTTATAAATTCAGATTGTGAAATAACATTCAGATTTAAGTCTAAATTCATTTTAAAAACATGATTAACTCTGTTTCTCTGAAAAGAGCCAATTAAATCTATTTTTCCTTGATTGATAAGTATAAGGTTGGATGATAAGTTTGAATCTGGCAAGAAAAATTCCTTCATTAAAATAACTTTTCCTTCAAAGTCAATTTTAATTAAGAATGTTGATAATTTATTATCGGAGTTTGTGGCATGACAAAGTAAAATAAGATGGTTGTCAATTTTTTTCATAGCATTACAAATGCCTAAGTTGTAACCTTCTATTTCTAAAGATTTACTCCAAATTTTTGTGCCAGATTTACTGAATTCTGAAAAGTAAATGTCTTGTCTTTCAGAATACATATTAAAAAATGAGTTGCTAATCAGTTCTCTTTCTTTTAGAAAACCAGCTACAAAAATATTTTCACCATTTTCAACCATTGCAAAAGGATCCAATTCATTTCCATTCTCATTGTAGATAAATTCATTTACTATTTCCTCTTCATCAATTTCCAAAAAATATAAAGACTCTTGACCATCGTCGCTGTAGCCTTCTGCAGATAGTAATAATGTGCTGTCTTGTGATTCTATTAATTGATTAATAACGTATTCGTTTTCTCCTTCAAAGACAATGGAATTAATTAAAGTATTGTTTTCAAAGAATGCTATTCCTGGACTCCTTGTAGCATTACCTAAAAGTGAGTATGGCATTACTGTTTGGCCCTTGAAAGAAATAACTTCTTTAGGAATCATACTTTGAGAATTAGTGTGAAAGTAAGATTGTATTAATTCTTGACTAAATCCGTAAAGTGAAAGGGAAGAAATAACTATAATAAAAACTAGTCTCATAGTATTTTAGATTTTGACATTAAAAAATAATGGGCTCTTCTTTCAAAGAATAAAAATGCAGCTGCTACAACTAATGCAAATCGAAAAATAGCATCTGGTAAAGCTGTCAAATAAGATAGATAAACGATAAAAGCTATCCACAACATCCCAATGAATGAAACTAATCTTACCTTGATTCCTATGAATAATAGTAGACTTATTAAAGTGTCAGAAATTCCGGAATAAAAAACAAAGGTTTGCGCTTTATCTTGTGGGATTATATTCAGTGCTAAATCAATATGACCTTGTTTTAGCCCAAAGAATCCTAATGAAGCTAATCCATGAGCTAAAAAAGCAAATGCTAACCCAAATCGAAGAAGAAAATAATCATTTCTAGATTTTAGTAAACGTAATGATAGTAAAGCGAAAAATATCCAAGGTAACCTTCTGAAAATTTCAGCAAAACCAAATATAGATTCAGTTTGATTGAGATAGAAAATTACAGCAACTAATGAGACGGCTACTAAGTAGCTTATAATTAGTTTTAAAACGAATTCTATCTTTTTATTAAGAATCAACAAGAATGATATCCCAATGTCAAATATTGCGTGTAATAATATCAGTGATTCGTTAGAAATCGAAGTGAAATTAACAGAGTCAATTAATTTTAAATGTAATTCAATGGATGGGCTCAGCCCGAGTGAAACCAAACCATGACCCAAAAAAGATAAACATAGGATTAGCCTAATAATTATGAAACTCTTGTGATTCTCCAAAGCACTCTTATTGGTTAGTGTAGTATATCCAATTTTCAACCTCTAGACTTTCTCTTAGTAGTCGAGCTTCAAATAAGTTGTTTGTTTTAAAAATATAGAGGTAGTTCAAATCATTCTTTTTGAACGTATTTTCAGGACTAATTTGAAGTGTTTCTGCATACGATTTAAGATTTTCTGGAAATGCAAATACACCAACAATTAAATAATACTCATCATAGCTTAATAACTTTTCTTCTTCAGCCATACTTTCTTCAACTGCTTCTTCCTGAGCAAAACTTTCTTCTATGACTTCTTCTTCAACCACTATTTCTTCCTCATTGAATACCTCTTCTGTAACAACTTCTTCTACAGTTTCTTCAATAAATGGTTCTTCATAATATACATCTTCACTTACTATTTCTTCTTTCGTAGCCTCATAACTGGAGTAGTCTTCAGAATCTGCTTGTGTAAAAGCATTTTCTTCATCGATTACTTTTTCAACGAATTCAGAACTTACATAAGGGTATTTTTTTCCCTCTTCAAAACTGTCTTCTGTTAATTCTTCTTCTTGGGTATATAAATAATATGAACTTTCATCTTCTATATTTGATGAGTCGAAGAATTGTAAAATGTATTCTTCTCTACTTAATATTTTTTCAGAATTATTCTGAGGTATGCTTTGCTCAGTTACTGAGCTATTATCTGCTGATTCTATTGGTGTCTTGATAACATCTTCTGTATTTAATGAATCTATGACTTCTACTAAGCTGTCATTAACTGAGTTGCGATTTTTTGACAGGTTGAAGCGAACACCTACAAATAGGTCAAGCTGGTTGTCAGTTTGATTTGTTGCCGGAACATCTCTTAAATTGTTTACATTAACATTATCCAGTAAGTCTGTTAGATTCTTTTTGTAAATAGATTTAATGGTTAAGTCAAAGTTTTCAACTAATTCAACTTCACACTCTAGAAGAGGACCAAAGTAAAAGTAGCTTAATGGGTAGTCGTTAAGTCCATCAACATTAAGTTCAGATAAATTTGTTTCAAAATCATTTTCAGATGAATAGCCTAATTCTTCCCAAGTCTCAAAATCATAATCTTGGTATTGTTGACCTAAATTATTTTCAAGATTTGTATATATCTCATAATTAGTAAGACCCGCAGTTAGTCCTAAATTGAATTTAAAATTATCAATTACTCCAATGTGGCGATAAAATGACAAATAGTTACTTTCAAGCTTTGATTCAAAATTGAGAAAAATGTCACTAGCATTATTAATAGATGCATCGCTAACTAGTTCTTGTCTAATAAAACCAACCTCAAAAGCATTCTTATTTTTAGAATAAACCAATCCTATATCAGAAGCTAGTAATGACCTTGTTTCAACATCGAAGTTTAGTATAGATGATCCTTTTGAATATTTAACACTAATGTTTTGAGCAAAGCTCGAGGAGCTTATAGCTAGAAACAAACCAAAAAATACTATACGCTTCATTATTTTCTACTAATTAAATGAATGAAATATTAAATTCAACTCTTCTGTTTTTTTGCATATTGCTGTCGGTATCATTCGGATACAAAGGTTTTGATTCACCATAGAAGTCCATGATAAGTCTCGACTTAGAAATGCCCATATTTGATAAATAGTTTCTTACACTTTGTGCTCTTTTAGCTGATAAGTTATAATTGTATTCATCTGATGCATCACTATCTGTATGTCCTGAAATGATTAGCACCATATTTTTATTTCCTAATAATAGTTTTCCAATATTTGAAACATATAAGTAGGAGGAAGGGGTTATCCTTGTGGAGTTTTTATCAAACTCTAGATTTGTCATCGCTTTTTTAAGAATAGAACTATCTTTTTCAGAAAGAATAGGGCAGCCATTATTTAGCATTTCTCCAATTGTATTAGGACATTGGTCTTGAGAGTCTCTTACCCCATCATTATCGATATCAGGACACCCTTTAGCAGCAACGCTTCCAAACAAATTAGGACATTCATCCTCATCATCGAATACACCGTCATTATCAGAGTCTACTTTTTCCTCTTCGATAACTTCTTCATCCTTTTTTTCTTCTTTGTTGTCGTCGTTATTTTTCACTTCATATTTTAAAGTAAGCTCTGTTGTTCCAACAGAGTATGAAGAGACTTCACTTGTAGTAAACTCTTGACTAATTAGTGATTTAATATTGCTAAAGTTTAAGCCGATGGTAACCATTGGTCCAAAGTTTTCATTTTCTGAGAAATTACCTTTATATCCCAGTCCAAAGCGAAGTACATCCTTAAAGCCTATGTTTACATTCATATCAAACTGTGAGGCTCCGCTTTCGGCCTGCTTATAAAAAATAGACGGGCTTAGTTTTACAGTAGGGGTTACACTATGGTCATAGACAACAAATCCGTAATAATGTTTTTCAAGAATATTTTCTTGAGTTGTAAAGCCTAAATCAGATTCCAAAAGTCCATCAACAGATAGTCCAATAATCAATGATTTTCTAGTGAAAGAGGCACCGAAACTAGCGTTAGGTGTCCAATTAAACTTATTGTTAAACATGCCGATATCTACAGAAGATATATTATTAATATTATTGTTTTGATAACCACCAGATAAACCATAAAAAAGAAAAGATTCTTCATCGATAACAACACGTCGGCTATAGCTTAATGAAAAGCCACTATTGGTAATATTACCAGAATTATCAGTAAAGACTTGAGCACCAAATCCATCGTCACCAAATCCTTTGTTAAAGGAAAGTGATGATTTTCCAATGTTAGAATCGTCAGTAAATTTATACCACTGCTGCCTAGCATTTAGAGTAATGGAGGTGTTCTGATTCAAACCTGTTAAACTTGGGTTAAACAATGTCGTATTCTCATAATAGTGAGATAACAAAGAGGTTTGTTGCCCAATCGATAATAAAGGCAATGAAGCTAAGATTATAAATAGTTTTTTTATCATTATTTCAATAGTGTAATTATTCCTGTAATATCGTTGTATGCAGGGTTATTAAATTTGATGATGTAGTAGTAATCCGCACTTGGTACCACTTCGCCGTTTAAGTTTGTTCCATCCCAAGATGGATTTGCTGATTTGCTTTCAAATATTTTAGCACCCCATCTGTTAAAGATTGTTAATTCAACAACTTCCGCATAATTATTAAGAGGCATAAATTCATCATTTGATCCGTCATAATTCGGGCTGAATGTTGGTTCTGGAGCAATACAATCGTAACTGTTTGAAGCTTCAATACTAACAAGTGTTTCAAATACACATGTTGAGTTGTATGAAACTTGTAGATTATATTCTCCTTCAGCTAATTCGTCAAATAATATTTCAGATGAACCAGATGTTTGTAAGTTAACTAACTCATTACTTAATTGTACAGAGTGACTTTCTGAATCATCAAATAAAATGAGTAATTGACCATCGTTAGTATATCCACATTCTGCATTAGTAACTTCAAGACTTACATTAAACTCCTCTGCAGCTAATACTGTAACAGAATCTGTAATAAAGCATCCTGAACTATCTACAATAGTAAGGGCGTAAATACCTGGGCTAAGTCCATAGTTTTCTATTGAATTTAAAGTATTAATCGCCCAAAATAATTCGTAAGAACCTTGACTATTTTCTACTGTTGTTATAATAGATCCATTGTTTGCATCTACACAGCTTTCGTCAGTAACCTCATGTGAAACTAATATTTCCGCAGGTTCTGAAATTTCTATATTAGAAACTAATACACAATCATTCGAGTCCGAGACACTTATTGTATATGTTCCTCCAGATAAATTATCAGAAATGTTAGTTTCAGAAATTATAAAGCCTTTACTATTAGTATAGGTGTATGAGTAAGGAGCTATTCCGCCCGAAACACTTGCAAATATTGAACCATTAGTCTGTCCAAAGCAAACATTATCGATTATAGTAGTTTCAACACTTAGTGAATCTGGCTCCGTAATTGTGAAGCTAGATGAGAAGTTACATCCAGAAGCATCAACAATAGAAATGTCATAGTCTTGTGCTGATAAACTTTCAATTGTAGAAACACCATCAGAAGAATATGATTCCTCATTCAGTGTAATTGCAAATGGAGATGTTCCGCCAGAAATAGTTAAATCTAAAGCGGCATCATTTCCATTGAAACAGCTCACTGAAGTGAAGTCTAGTTCTGTTGTTAATTCGCTTGGCTCAGCAATAATGATAGTATCAATAAACTCACAATCATTATCATCGGTAATAACCAAAGTGTATGATTCACTTTCCAAAGATTCAAATATTAGGGCAGGGGAGAAAACATTTAAATTAGACTCCTCGAAATATACCCCAATTGCATTATAGAATTTAAGGTTATATGGGCTTTGTCCACCATCTAATCCGCTAATTTCTACACTACCATTACCTTCATTATTACATGAGATGTTATTTACATTTGCAGTGTAACTAACAGCAGATGGCTCAGAAATTACTATCTGACTTGCTGAAGCAATAGTGTTACTACATCCGTTAGCATCGGTTACATTTAGTTCATAGAACCCTGAAGATAGATTGTCAATAAGGATTGAACTTTCTACAGAATTAAATGTCTCAATATCTACCAATCCAGTTAGTGTATATTCAAAAGGTGCATTTCCACCATCAACACTAGCTAGTAAAGAAGCTTGTCCTTCACCATTGCAAAGTATTTCCTGCTCTAAAGTAAGAAGGGGTAAAATCTCTGGTGCTGAGGTTACAGTATAACTTAATTCGGCTACACAGTCGTTATCATCTTTAACAGAGAAAGTATACTCTCCACTTGAAAGATTACTAAATTGATATTGATTAATAGTGTTTGATTCTTCATATGTCAGACCATTGTTTAAAGAATAATCAAAAGGACCAACACCACCATTTACTTTAGTAATAACAAAACCGTCAGATGAATTATAACAACTTGTATTTTGACCATTGAAATCAGAAGATGAGACATACTCTAAAACCATATCGTCTGGTGCAGTAACAGTTGCTTCTGTAACAACACTACACTCATTATTATCAGTTATCTCTAAAGTATACACACCAGCCATTAAACTGTCAACGATGTCACCATCAGTTACGAAAGAGCTTACTCCATTCATATCTAATGTAAATGGTGATACACCACCAGAAATATTCAATTCAAATGATGCGTCATTTGTATTAAAACAGCTTGTGTTAAACCCATTAAAATCACTAAAGTTAGAAGTCGTTAAAATAAATTCTTCTGGTTGATTAATTGTAATTAACTCTGATAAAACACAGTCATTTTCGTCAATAACAAATAGGTCGTAATCGCCTGCATTAACTAAGATAGTTTCTTGACCTGAACTATTTGTTATGATAAATGTAGAGCCGCCATCAATTGATATATCATACAAACCAACTCCACCAGAAATATCAACTGTGATTACGCCTGCAGAATCTCCATAACATTCACTATCTGTAGAAGAAGTTGTCATGAATAAAGAGTCAGGTTGAGTAATTGTTATTATTGTAGTGCTATCAATACAGTCTTCGCTATCTTTTATGAAAATAGTATATGAACCAATTGGCAAATCATTGACGTAGAAACTATTATTGAGAACAGTTTCATCAAATGAAAGAGCATCGTTTATTGAGTAATAGTATGGTGCATTTTCTGCAGCAAAACTTGTTATATCAACAAATATTGATCCAGTTGAATCAGAATGACAAGCAACTTCTTCATAGACAAAGGCATTTGTAATGATATCATTACTACCATCAATCAATACCGAATCTTCAACAATACAATTAAGAGCGTCAGTCACAAAGAATGAGTGATAACCAGGTGTTAAATCAGAAATTGTACTTGTGGTATTAGATGGATCTGCTTCCCAGTAATTGTCGTAAGGAGACACTCCACCGTTAATGCTAATAATATTAGCAAAGCCTTCTGAGCAACTAACAAATGTACCAACTGCATCGATTACAATTTCATCTTCTTGTTCAACTTCTATTTCGAAATAGTAGTTACATCCTTCATCATCTATAATGTTAAGAGGGTATGTGCCAGCAGTTAAATTGAATATAGTGTTTAAGTTAGAAGGATTGTTTTCCCAAATGTAACTGTAAGTTGGAGTTCCACCACTTATATTATTAATGGTAATAGATCCAGTATTTGCACCGAAACAATCGATGTTAACGACATTTGATTCAATAGTAACATCTTCTGGTTGAAGAATAGAAATTGTATCTTCTGAAGAACACCCATTTCCATCACTAACTACAACTGTGTAGGTTTGAGCTGAAAGGGTATCTGTTAAATTAGATGTTGATATAATCTCATCATTTTCATTAGTCCAGAGGTAATTGAAATTATTGTCGCCACCATTTAAATTTGTAGCGATTATACTACCGTCTTCAAAACCATAACAGCTTACATCGGTAGTTGATAAATCAAATGTGATACTATCAGGCTGAGTAATGACTAAATTAGCTTCAGCAGTACAGCCGCTTAAAAAGTCAGTTACCACTAAGTCATAAGCTCCAGCTACAAGGTTCGTAGGATTGTTATTGTCATTAGCGACTAAAACACCCATAGTATTATTCCAATCGTAGGTAAAGTTAGGGCCAATTCCGTTAATAACATCAACAGCTACAGTACCATTGTTATCTCCATAACATTCCACATCTTGTAAATCAGTAATGTTTAGAGACATTAATTCAGGATCAGTAAATATTACGCTTTCGGCTGTATCAACACACCCATAGGCTACATCGGTAACTATAACATAATATTCACCTGGCCCAAGATTAGTTAATTGATTAGTCGCACCTCCATTGGAACCGTCTATAAGTACATCATTTGCGTACCATTCATATATTGGTGGTAACACTACTGGAGAGTTATCATCATATATTAAGTTAACCTGAATGTCAGCTATTGCATCGCCATTACATACATTACTTTCTAAAACATTAATTTCAGCCTGTATCAGAGGGTTTGATGAAGGATTAACTTCAACGTTTGTTACAGGTAATAAACAACCATTTTGGTCGTACCCAGAAAGCGTTATAGTACCAATATCTAATGTGTTATCAGTGGAGAAAGTTGATACACTTGAGACTCCGGATTGTGTAGTATTGTTAGCTTGGTTAATAGTCCATAAATAATTAATAGGAAGCGTTGCATTTGATACCTGAGCTGTAACATAGCCTTCTACTGTGTTGGCACAAGTAGATGATGATGCAAATAAATTCACTTCTATTTGAGAAGGTTGATCTATTGTAAATGCTTCATTTTGAGTACAACCAAAGCTATCGGTTACCAAAAGGTTATAATTTCCTGCTGTTAGATTTGATACCGCTTGATTGATGCTAATATCATTTAAGTTACCTATAGAAATAATCTCGGACCAAAGCTGAGTAACAGCCCCTACATTATTGAATATTGTATATGAAGCACTTCCTGTATTTTCTCCGTAGCAAGTAGGATCATTGTCAATTACATTAAGTTCAATAGCAGTAGGCTCATTCAGTGTAAAGTTTACAGTATCTGAACAAGCATTGTCATCTTCAGCAATAAATGAGAAGTCACCAGAAGATAGCTGATCAAAAGTATCAAAGATGGTAACGATAGAGTTGTCTGATAAATCAGTTAAACTATAGGAATAATCTGAGCCAGAAGCCAAAGTTCCACCCTCTACTTCAGCAGTGAAAGTACCATTATTATCACCTGGACATGTTGGAGTTGTTGAGTTAAGCGTTATTTGAACAGCAGTTGGTTGAGTTAATTCAATAGCTGCAGAATAGTAAGGACAATCATTATCACCGTCAATTATAACTTCAACATTATAACTACCTTCACCCATATTATTTATAAAAGGCGAATCTCCTGCTACTAATGGAGATAATTCAATACCATTCAAATACCAGCTATGCTCAGTGACATTATTAAAAGGAACATTTGCTGTTATTACTCCATCTGACGCACCATTACATGTAATTGGACTCGCAGTAAGTTCAATTATTACATCATCTGGATTTTCAATATCATAAGATTCTGTTTTAGTACATCCTTCAGAATCACTAACAGTGAGTTGAAAGTTACCGACAGATTGGTTACTAATTTGAGAGTTTATAAACCCGCCAGGGAACCATTGGTATGAATAGCCTCCATTTCCACCACTTACTGCAGTTGTTATAGACCCATCTGAAAAGCCTTCACATGAAACATTATTAACACTAGCATTAATTTCTATATCATCTTTGTTTTCTATTGTAAAGTTTACAATAGTATTACATTCGTAACTGTCAGAAATAGCAATGTAGTAGTCTCCTGCGGCTAGTGAGTTTAATGAATAAGTATCGGTGCCGATGAGAACATTGTCAGAATTATACCAACTTAGACTGTAAGGTGATGTTCCACCAACTAGAGATGATATGTTAGCAGATCCTGAAGCTTCATCAAAACAGCGAACCGAATCAGTAGTGACTAATACATCTATTTGAGAAGCAAATGGAACCACTATTTGTGGAACAGTTAATTGACAACTGTTACTATCTGTAATAATAATGTCAGGAATCGGACCAGAAATCACTTCATTCCCAGGTACATATTGTTCAACACCATTTGGTTCATTAGCAACCCAATATTCAAATCCATAGAATTGAACATCATATTGTCCGCCATTTATTGTTCCTCCAGTAATTGTCATATGAACTTCAGGGTCATAAGAAGCAAAGCATGTATCGTTTAGAGTTGTGTAGCTGAATGCTATTTGAGATGGTTCTGTAATCGTAATGCTAGCGTCGGCTAAACATTCTACAGAATCTTCAATGACAACGTAATAGGAGCCCGCAGCTAAATCATTTATGGCTAGAGTAGGGCTAAGTTGAACTTGAGAAAACAATTGTGTTGTTCCCTCGAAGAACTTCACGATGTATGGAGAATAACCTTGATTTGGTACTGAAGTTGAAATTTGGATTTGACCATCATTTGAACCGTAACATGTCGCATTAGAAGTAGTAACTTCACCTAAGCTAAAGTTACAGTCATCTTGATTAATAGTAAATAATTCTGAAGCAAAACATCCGTTTGGATCTGTAACTTCTACAAAATAATTTCCACTACATAAACTGTCAACTGAAAAGCCATTATCACCAGTGGACCAATTTATATCTAAATCATTTACATCCAATGTTGGGTCTGTAGGGTTTATAAAAGCAGTTCCATCACATATGCCGAAAGGAACGGATGGTGAACTAATCACATTAAATGTAAAAGGGTCAGGGTCAGTCAGTGTTAATACATCTACTGGCAGGAAATTAGATTGTATGAAACAATTTTGATTATTTGAAATCGTAAATGAATATACACCTGATGATAGATTTGAAATACTGTCATTATTTCCAATAGAAATTGGGTTGCCAACTTCAAACCAATTAAATGTTTCATCATCAGCATTTGATGTTTCTATTACAAATGAACCGTCAGCACCATCTGAGCAATTAGGGTTAGTTGATGTAATACCGATATAGTTAATAAAGTTTGGATTGGATAAAGTAAATGTACTGTCTGCTTGGCATTCATTATTATCAGTTACTTCTACTGAATACTGATTTGGACCAAGATCGCTAAGAGTTTGTCCATCTACTGAAGCTGGTCCTGCAAAACTCCAATCATAAATATAACTTCCATTTGAAAGTGGTGTTCCTCCACTAGCTACTGCTATAATAGAACCAAGTTCATCAGCTGTATTAGTGTTTGGCACACAATTTGGATTATTTACAATAGAATTTGTCAATTCAATAGGAGTAGGCTCATCAATAAAGTAGCTAAAAGATTGAGAGCAAACTCCCGTGGAATCAGTTATAGTTATCACATAATCATCACTTGGAAGATTTGCAGGGTTAGGATTACTACTGCCATATGAGATAGTATATGGTGCAGTGCCACCGCTAATGTCAGTCAAAGGGTCAATAATAATTTCCCCATCGGATAAACCAAAGCATGAAACATTGTTAATAGTAGGAGTTACACTGATTGGTCCAATACCTTCACTTTCAAAATTATAAGATTGTTGACATCCGAAATCATCGACAACAATGAGCTCGAAGTTTTCATCAGTTGGAAGAGTGATTGAGAATCCCAAATCACTATTGATACTTACATTTGAAAGAACTAAATCATCACTACCATCTCCATCGGCGTCACCAGTCATGTCACAGTTGTACGGAGCTATACCACCAACAACTGAAAAGGTAATAGACATACTATCGCCAGGGCATTCCGGATCAACTATGTTTGGTAAAATGGTAACATTACAGTCATCTTCGTTTATGAATATATTTTCAACATCAATACAGCCTAAATCGTCTTGTACTGTAACAGTATAATTTCCAGAGGCTAAATCACTAATATTTTCTGTACTTGCGGTGTAGCCATTAGGGCCTATCCAGCTTATGTCATATGGTACTTGACCGCCTGAGATAGTTAAATCTACAGCTCCGTTACTATTACCAGCGCCAGTAATATCAGTTGTTACATCCGAGATTGTAATTTCTGAAGCTGCAAGAACTGTTTCAGTCTCAGTAAATGAACATATAGAATCTAATACATTTATTTCATAGTCTCCAGCACTAAGGTTTGTTATCGTCTCAACAAAGCCACTTAAAACTGTAGTAGTATCATCGCCAATGACATATTGGTAAGATACTTCACTACCATTTATTACAAAACTAATTGTTCCGTTACTAATCAATTGATTTTGTAAAACATCAGCTTCATTACAGCTAGTTGGTGTAGTATTAATTAAGTTGTATGACGTTTGTGTGGGTTCATTTATAGTTACTGTTTCTGTCACTTCACACCCTCCCTGTATTAGTTTACATACATAGTTGCCAGGAGGTAAGTTCTCAACGGTATCTGCTTGAAATGAAGTAGATCCATTAGGAAAGGTAACCTCAATGCTGCTATTAACAGTCGGACTTTCTAAGTAATCAAAAATAATTACACCGTCATTTGCGCCAAAACATGTAATGTCAGTAGAGATTATGTTAAGCGATAATTGATCAGGGTTATCTAATGTCAAATTAGTATCAATTGAGCAATTCTGATCATTAACTGAAAGAATATAATTGCCTGCTGGCAGACCAATATATGGCGAGAAATAAACAGCGCCTGATGATGTTTCAGTTAAAGATGATGGGTAAACTGGGGATCCACCAACTATTGAAGGCTCACCACCAACAACATTATAAGAAATTTCACCAGTAGATTCATTGAAGCAAGAAGGGGAACTTACATCTAAATCTTGTATTGTTATTGGAGTTGGTTCATCAATTGTTTCTGAGAATAAATTATCAAACACACATTCATTTGCATCTTCAATAGATAAAAAGTAAGTAGAAGGAGAGAGGGCATTAGGGTTTTGGGTGTTAAATTGCTGTCCGTTCAAGTTAGTCCAAGTGTAGGAGTAAGGAGCTGTTCCACCAAAAACTTGTGTACCGTTAATAAATCCATCATTAGCTCCAAAACAACTAACATCATTCGCATTGGATGCTAAATGTTGAACAGCTGTTGACGGGTCCACTGTATAAGTGAAGTCAACCTCACACAAACCATCGTTTATATTTAAATTATAATTGCCTGCAGTAATTTCTGGAAGTATATTAAAGTTTTGACCAATAGTATCTCCGTTAGAGTTAGTCCAAGTGTATTGGTATGCACCACTTCCTCCTTGAATGGTAACTTCAATTTCACCATTAGATTCACCGAAACAATTCACATGAGTAATTGAAGAGTTAACATCAATTATTTCACTAGCTTCATTGACAGTAACTGTAGATGTATTAGTACAACCGTCAGTATCTGTAATTATTATTTCATAAGTATCTTGCAGAAGGTCTTCTGCTAAGTATGGCGTAGATTCTGAAATATTATTGCTGCTAATATTTACTAGCGTATTTTCTCCACTAATTTCGATAGAATAATTTGGATTTCCTCCTGTAATTTCAAAATCAAAACGACCAGTTGCCTCACCATAACAATCAATGTCGGTTACAGAAGTTAAATTAAATTGTATGTCATCTGGCTCAGTGATTGTAAATACGGCGGTAGTGTCGCATAAGTTCGCGTCTGTAATTGTAATTTCATAATCGTCTGCTGGTAAACTTTCTGTATTAATAGTACTGGTTCCAGTTGGCCATAAATATTCAATTACACCAGTTCCACCTGAAGCATTAATTGTCACAGAGCCGTCCTCGCCAAAGCAAGTAGCATTGTTGACAGAAATAGGATTTGTGAATGTTAGTAAAGGAATAGGGCTTAAAGTTGTATTAAATTCTTCACTAACACAGCCTTCCGAGTCTTCAATTGTTAGGCTATAATCACCATCTCCGGTTATAATTGTTTGGATAGAGTCTCCCGTATTCCAACTGAAAGAATAAGGTATACCATTCCCTCCGTTAGGATTTGCTGTCAGTTCTGCATCATTAGAATCAAAACATTTTTCCTCCACTAGACTAAAGAAATTTGTAATAGGGTCTGGCTCAGTTACAGTTTGAGTAAAAATAGCACTTGGGCAGTCGTTCGCATCAATTATGTTTAAGAAATACGTGCCAGCACTTAAATTAGATATTGTCGAAGATTCTTGATCAATTGTATCTGAGCTAAAGCCGTTCGGGCCAGTCCATTCAGCAGAATAGGGTTGTGTACCTCCAATAATATTTATTTTTATGCAACCCGTTGTATCACCATTACACAATAAATCTGTAAAACTTATAGATGGTGAAATGTTAATGTTTATAGAAAATGGTGAAAGTTGTGTAGTATGATTACTAAGATCAATCAACGTTTCGGATGCATCGAGTAATTCAATTCTGTAAAAGCCATCTTCCGAGAAGCAATATTCAAAAGTACCAGAAGTTGCATTATTAGGCGTGTATCCTGCTAAATTTGTAAAATCATCTTCAACACCAGTTAAGGCGTCATTTTCATCATAGAATTTTAGATTATATGACTGTGAATTATCAAGTCCAGTAAATGTGATGTCAACACATTCGGGATCTCCAGCACATTGGATTGAATCTGTAATAACAATGTCGGTGATAGTTTGTCCTACAACAAAAAAAGGAGCAAACACAAATATTAAAATAAATCTAGCTAGTGTCAAGGTTAAAGAGTGTTAAGTGGTTATATTATAATCAAAAGTAAATATTTTTCAATAAATCATTGAAAAATGTAAATGAAAGTATTGAACAATAAAACTTTATCTAGTAATTAATAAATAGTTTTATTGAATTTAAGCAAGATTAAGTTAAATTAAAATGCGATTTGTTTCAAAAAAACAAGAATTAATTACTCCGCAATATATATAAATTGTTGTTAAAAATGAGTACATACTTAGTACTTTTAGAATTTTCAAAACCAATTAAATTTTTTAAAAAATAGTTGACTAATTAGATTTTGTATTTATCGATTTAAATCTTTAATGTATAAAGCCCCGAGCAAACGCTCGAGGCTTTTAATCAATCTATTTGTTTAAGAATTACTGAAGAACAATCTTTTTGTTAATTCCACCAGTTGAAGTCGTGATTTCTAAGAAATACACGCCTTTTGGCTGAGTGTTCATATCAATCACTTTAGTGTACTGACCAACAAACTC
>Ga0233432_10002028_pt1 | contig 19117 bp, 17 predicted proteins | sample SI_122_August201_6_FD_179870 | JGI IMG/M metagenome (GOLD analysis project Ga0233432, IMG submission 179870) | Seawater microbial communities from Saanich Inlet, British Columbia, Canada - SI_122_August2016_10_MG | ecosystem: Environmental > Aquatic > Marine > Inlet | place: Canada: British... | reverse complement strand
CGTGCCCATCTCCCGCCGAAAAAAGCGCGCCCTCGTTGAATACCGGGAAATAAACGGTAGTGCCTGCAATCATTTCCTTGTTGTCCATGTTGCCGCCGAATTCACGTGGGATAACCGATGTCAGTTTACCGAGTTCTGGCGAAGGCGCGACCCCGAAATTACCGAAAAACGGACGCAAGGGAATTTCTCCCCCCCAGGGGGGACGAGCAACCATCGCGGTGCCATCAAGCGGAATATGCACACGGCGCTTATCGGGAAAATCTTCCGGCAGTGTGCCTTTGCCCGGCGCCTGCAGATTCCAGCCCCAGTCCTGACGCAGCTGGATATCAAGAATTTTGACCTCAAGCACGTCGCCGGGCAACGCGCCCTCTACATAAACGGGACCGGTCAGAAAATGCGGCCCGGCGCCGCGTTGGTTCCGGGCATGCACCTCGAGATGCCCCTCGACCGCGCCCCTTCCTCCATCGGGCATGTCGTCCGGTTCGCCAGACAGCGTGTCGATCAATACCCGGTCACCCGAGGCAATTTTGAGAACAGGGGGCAGGGCCGCGTCCCAGAATCCCCAATGTACGGTTTCGGGCAGAGAGGGCAGATGATGGGTTTGCGACATGATGGTACCCCTTTCCGGACGGAAGTCAGCCGCCAAGCGCAGTATCAGTCCCCGGCGAATATCGCAGGAATATCGCAATTCCGGAACAGGGAAACAATGCTGCATTCCAGCCCTGATGACTTTAAACCGTTTGCATATAGACGGCCTCAGGCCGTTTGCCGGGTAACGCTTAGGTTGGCCATAACATCCTGCATCAGATAAAGAGCACCGAGAACAAACCCGGTGATATTGGCGTGGACAACGCAGGAGGCAAGTGTTGCCGGCAACATTGCCGCCAGCACAACACTTGCTGGCACCGTCTTCGTCCCGCCGCGCCAGATATGCCTGACCAGGTGTCTCATCCGCCCATTTATCCAGTTAGCCTGCCGGCGTAAGAAGATAGTCGGGCAATTCAACCACCTGACGCATAAGAATCGAGCCGTCTGCGCGGCGGTTATACGCCAAGTTAACGCGGTGCCATCCTTATCCCGCCATCGAGGCGAATGACCTCGGCATTGAGCATCTTGTTGTCCAGGATATGACAGACAAGACTGCTGTATTCATCGGCTTGACCAAGCCGCGACGGAAACGGCACCTGCTCACCCAGTGAGTCCTGAACATCCTGCGGTAGTGCCTCCAAAAGCGGTGTCAGAAACAATCCGGGTGCAATCGTACAAACCCGAATGCCCTTGTCCGCCAGGTCCCTCGCCATCGGCAATGTCATACCGACGATGCCGCCCTTGGAAGCTGCATAGGCAATTTGACCTATCTGGCCGTCGAAGGCGGCAACCGATGCCGTGTTGACGATAACTCCGCGCGCGCCATCTTCGTCCAGCGGATCAGAGCCAACCGTCCGGGCTGCAACTTGACTAGCACAGTTAAAGGTGCCGATCAGGTTGATGCGTATCCCATTTGCGAACACTTCAGGATCGTGGGGTTTGCCTCGCGACACCGTTTTTCCGATCGGTCCGATACCGGCGCAGTTTACCAATATGCGCGGTATACCCATCTTTGCCACAACCGCATCAATGCCGGCCATGACGCTGGACGGGTCCGCGACGTCGACTTTACAAAACATGCCATCCAGTGCCGCGGCTTTAGCTTTGCCAGCTTCCTCGTTGATATCAAAAATAGCCAGCCGAATACCTCGCTCCGCCAATGCGATGGCAGAGGCTGCGCCTAATCCTGAAGACCCGCCGGTTACAATCGCAATTTGTCCGTTCCACATGTCCATCTGATATCCTTCTCCGATGCGCCGCGAAATATCTTAAGCAGCATGAGGAGCTCAGCCTGCTCCGATCGAGACAACAACCGGGATAGCCTTTCCTCGTGTTGATTGACCGCCTTAAAGCTAGCCTCCACTATCCTGATAGCCAATGCGGTGGAAGCCAAGGCATAAAACCGTCGATCCCCGAGGACCCCGCTCCTGGTCAGTAGTTTCCGCTCCTCCAGCTGGTCAACAATCACCGCCAGGTGGGGTCGTTCGATCCGAAGTGTTCGGACAAGTTCATTAGGGTAACATTAGGGTCTCGACGAACAAGGATAATGCGGAAATACCCGCGCGGTAAGCGCGTCTTCATCCAGCGTTTAACGAAAAACCGGCCTGATCAATCATATGAGCGCGCTTGAAATTATATCCGACAAGATCGTCCAGCACTGTCTCTGAACTTTTGTCATTCTTGTCGATCGTATCGCCTAAAACCTTGGTCGGAGATACACTCCTTGTCTGCTTGTTACTACATCACACCGCAGAAAAAATGTGAGACAGCTTCCTATATTTAACTTGGTCAAAAATTACATTTTTAACAAAAACAAGTCCATGTCGTTAAAAGCGCCGCAAGCTCAAAAAAACTGTTTTGTCGCCGATGCGCGCCGGAACACTTCCTCGCATTTCATTCAAGCCCTAACAGAAAACCTCTCGGCTCGGCCCACTCATTCAGTGTTTTCACGAACAAAGAATCGAAATTCCCGATGGTGCCGGTCCATGACGCGAACGTCTCTGATTTCTGCCTGTCGGCGTCAGTCCGATCTGGTTCGGGATTGCCTCGCCATTGATGAAAACCGGTACCAACAGAATCGCACTAATACCTGACCAAGCCGAGCACCGCGCTGAAGATGATTTCTACTGATTCCGTTACGACTATCTTTAGGCCGTCAGGCCCGCAACAACTTTTCGGTATTCCGTCGCTATTTCTTGCTCACGGGGATGGCGCCCCGCCTGCACCACATGGTTTCCGCCGACGAACACATCCTTAACAACCGGGACATTTCCAGAAAAAATCCAACTTTCGAGAAAAGTGTCGCACCCTTGGCCGGCGAATATCGGCGCGTCGGCATCAAGAACGATAATGTCTGCGCGGCCACCAACGCAAAGCCCAGGCCCGCCGGAACGGCCCAGCGCACGCGCACCGCCCGCCACCGCCAGATCGAGCAATCTTCGCCCGGTCGATACACCGGGCGTAGCAGCCACATTCCGACGTCGGTCACGCAACCGCTGGCCGTATTCAAGCAAACGTAGTTCTTCCACCGGGCTGACAGATACATGGCTGTCAGATCCGATTCCAACCGCGCCCTCCGCACCCAGCCATAGGGGCAAGTCGAACAAACCGTCGCCCAGATTTGCCTCCGTCGTCGGGCACAAGCCGGCGATTGCGCCGGAGGCCGCCGCCGCCCGGCATTCCACGACCGTCATGTGTGTCGCGTGCACCAGGCACCAACGACTGTCCACCGGCAAACGATCCAACAGCAGTGCGACCGGCCGCAGGCCCGACCACGCCTCGCAATCGGCGACCTCTTTCTTCTGCTCGGCTATATGGATGTGAACAGGGGCGCTCGAATGGATTGACGCCGTCACCGCCCTTATAGCGTCTTCCCCGGCCGCACGCAGGCTATGAGGCGCGACACCTGTGTGCCGGTCAGGGTCATTTTCAGTCTCAGCCGCGACGGCCTCATAAATCCGCAGAAAGCTATCGGCATCATTGATGAAACGCCGCTGGCCCTCGCCGGGATCTTGTTCGCCGAAACCGCTATACTGGTACAGTACCGGTAGGCAGGTCGCCCCGATCCCGACTTCCCGGGCGGCGGCCAGCGTCCGCAAGGTCATTTCTGCCGGGTCGCCAAACGGGCTGCCGTCCCGGTCATGGTGCAGATACTGGAATTCGCCGACCGCGGTGTAGCCGGATTTCAACATTTCAACGTAGAGCTGGGCGGCAATAGATTCGAGGTCATCCGGCGTTATCCGGCCGACAAACCGGTACATCAGGTCGCGCCATGTCCAGAAACTGTCTTCCGCCGCATCGGTGCGGAACTCACTGAGCCCCGCCATCGCACGTTGAAACGCGTGGGAATGCAGGTTCGCAATCCCCGGAACGGCGATGCCCCCGATATTCTCCACACCGGTGTCAGGGCTGCTGCCCCCAATGCCGTCAATACTGCCGTCATCATCGACCGAGATGTATCCCGGCGACACCCACCCGGATGCGGCGTACACATGGTCGAAACGGTAGACCGCCATCGGCTGGTCAGCCGGCGGCGCGACTGGTGATCCAGTGCAGTCCGGTTTCAAGCAGCTCGGTCAGCACCGGGCGGACCCTGTCAGCCCGGTCAGTTCGCAACCGGAACGGCGGTTCCTCGTCCATATAAGCGACTTGGCCCATCTCAAGCTGGATGGCATGGATGTTGTTTGCAGGATCACCGTAATGCCGGGTGATATAGCCGCCCTTGAACCGGCCGTTCAGAATAGCCGTGTATCCGTCGGCATTATCGAGAACGCCGAACATCTGCTCCGTCAGGTCCGCATCCGCACTCTCGCCATCGGCGGTGCCGAGATTAAAATCCGGCAGACGGCCCTCGAAAAACCGGGGCAGCACGGAACCGATGGAATGCGCATCGAATAACAACACGGCACCGAACCGTTCGTGTGTTTCCGCGATTACCCGTGCAAGTTCCCGGTGATAGGTGAGCCAGTACAGATCGAGACGCCGTTGTATTTCGGCGGCGTCCGGCGCCTGGCCGTCCAGGTAAATCGGCTCTTCCCGGAAGGTTGCCGTCGGACAAATCTCCGTCGTGTCTGCACCGGGGTAAAGCGACTTGCCGCTCGGGTCCCGGTTCAGATCAACGACATATCGCGAATACCGCGCCGACGTGATCGTCGCACCAAGCCCGTTGGCAAATTCGTAGAGATCGCGGATATGCCAGTCGGTGTCGGGAAGTGCGAGGGCTTCAGCCGTCAATCGGGTGCCGATATCCGCGGGGATTTCCCGTCCGTCATGGGGCACATTGACGATCAGAGGCATAGACCCGGCCTGTATATCAATGACAGGCAACATCAGGCGGACCTCAAACAAAAATCGTTCGGAAAACCACCGGATTGCCTGAAAACTATCATTGTTTATCCCTGTTACCCGCCCTCTAGGCGGTTTTGCAGCTGGTTCTACAGATGTATAATGAATGCCCCGGCCACGCAATATTCATGGAATGCCGACCCCTTTAAAGGAAACAACCAATGCCTGACTGGGATACCGTCTGGATCAACGCAAACCTGGCAACAATGACCTCTAACGGCGCGCCATATGGCGCGATCCGGGATGCCGCAATCGCGACACAGGGCGACCGTATCGTCTGGACCGGACCGATGGCAGAGATTCCGGGAAAACCGGATTCAATCGCTGACGAGGTCGTCGATCTGGCAGGCAAGTGGATCACCCCCGGTCTGGTAGACTGTCATACCCATCTCGTTTTCGGCGGCAGCCGGGCCGGCGAATTTGAACAGCGCCTTCAAGGAGTCAGTTACGAGGAAATCTCGCGCGCAGGCGGCGGCATTGTCTCGACGATGACCGCCACGCGTGAGGCAACAGAGGACGACCTCGTCACGGCAGGACTGCCCCGGTTATCGAACCTTATTTGCGGTGGCGTCACCACGGTCGAGATAAAATCAGGATACGGGCTCGAGACTGCCGCTGAAATGAAACAGCTGACCGCCGCTCGCGCGTTGGGCAAGAAGCTTCCCGTTGGCGTCCAGACCACGTTCCTCGGCGCCCATGCGCTGCCGCCCGAATTCGGCGGCCGGCAACGGGAATATATCGACCTGGTGATCGAAGAAATGCTCCCCGCGGTCGCCGCCAGCGGGTCAGCCGATGCCGTCGATGCCTTCTGCGAATCGATCGGGTTCACCACGGCGGAAACGGAAGCAGTGTTTGAGGCCGCGCAAAAATTCAACCTGCCCGTAAAGCTGCATGCCGAACAATTGTCCGACCAGGGTGGCGCAGCACTCGCCGCCCGGTTCGGAGCCCTATCCGCCGATCATCTTGAATTCATCTCCGAAGACGGTGTTCGTGCAATGGCAGCGGCCGGAACGGTTGCAGTATTGCTGCCCGGTGCTTATTACACGCTTCGCGAAACCCAGTTGCCGCCCGTCGACCTGTTCCGCAAACATAACGTTCCGATCGCCATCGCTTCGGACTTCAACCCGGGTTCATCGCCGATACCGTCATTGTTGCTGATGCTGAATATGAGCTGCACACTATTCCGGATGACCCCGGAAGAGGCCCTTGCAGGCGCGACGAGACATGCCGCCAACGCGCTCGGGCTTGAGGCAGACCGCGGCACGCTTGCGGTCGGCAAACGCGCCGATCTCGCCATCTGGAACATCAACCAGCCCGCAGAGATCGCCTATTGGGCAGGCTACAACCCGCTGCACATCCTCGTGCATGACGGCGCAGTCGTTGATTTCAACACCCAGCTGATCGCCCCGGGACTCGCCGCATGACCGATGTGGCCGTCGGCGATGCACTGACGCCGTTCGCCACCCCCGGCGATGCGCTCGCCGCGCAGGCTGCGACCCGTCCCGACGCGGAAGCCATGGTTTTCCCGCAAAGCGATGCCCGGATGACCTTTGGGCAATGGCACGACCGGGCGACCGCGCTTGCCCGGTCCCTGCTCGATCTCGGTTTCGCGCCCGGCGACCATATCGCAATCCTGGCCGAGAGCCGGGTCGAATGGCCCGTCGCCCAGCTTGGTATCGCGATGATGGGCGGCGTAATGGTGCCGCTGAACACCTATTACCAGCGCGACGACCTGAGCTATGCACTGACCCAGTCAAACGCGAAGGCCCTGTTTTTATCCACGGCCTTCCGCAACAATCGCTACCTCGAGACTGCGCAGGAACTCCTCCCGGAAGTACCCGGCCTGAAAACGCTGATCGTGTTCGGCGGCGATCATGCGAATACGGAATCCTACGACAGATTGATCACAAAGGGCGCGACGAGCACGACCGCCCTGCCGAATGTCTCGCCCGATGCGGTGGGATCGTTGCAATACACGTCCGGCACCACCGGCTTTCCCAAAGGCGCACTTCTGACCCATGCCGGGATGCTTGCAAATTCCTGGGGAATAACGGGTCGGCTCAACGTAACGGCAGACGATCGCTGGACATCAATCATTCCCCTGTTTCACTGCGCCGGCTGTATCATGTGCGTGCTTGGCACTGTCCAGCGCGGCTCCTGCTATGTCGGCGTGCCCTCGTTTTCCCCGACGGAAATGTTCGACATCGTACAGACCGAAAAGTGCTCCATGCTGTCGGGCGTCCCGACATCCCACATCGCCATGCTCGAGCACCCGGACCGCGGACAATACGACCTGTCGACACTACGTGCCGGAACCTGCGGCGGTGCAGACACAGACCCCGATCTGTTGCGCCGCTGCGCCGAAGACTTCCCGCTGCCCGGCGTTGTACAGGTATACGGCCAGACCGAAGCGAGCACCCTGATCAGCCTGGCGGACTGCGCCGCCTCCGAACGTTTCGATACCTGTGGGCCGCCCCTGCCCGGCGCCGACGTCCGCATAACGGACCCGGAGACCGGGGCTGCGATACCGACCGGCGAAATCGGCCAGATCGAAACAAGCGGCCCGATGGTGATGCGCGGTTATTACGGCAATCCCGAAGCGACGGCCGAAACCATCGGAGACGATGGCTGGATGCGGACTGGCGACCTCGGATACCTGACCGCCGAAGGCAATATCGTGGTCGCCGGCGGGCGACTTCGCGACATGATCATCCGTGGCGGCGAGAATATTTACCCGGTTGAAATCGAAAACATGCTGCGCGCCCACCCCGCCGTGTCGGACATCGCCGTCTTCGCCGTCCCTGATCACTACTACGGAGAGATTGTCGGCGCGGCGATTGCACTGGCAGCCGACACCACGGCAGACGAATTACGTCGCTATTGCGAAGGCCGGATCGCGAAATTCAAGGTACCGGCGCGGTTCTATAGCGTCACGGAATTCCCGCTGACTGCAAGCGGGAAAATCCGCAAGACCGAATTACGGGACATGTCCGAAGCAGAAACGCTCACACTATTGGAATAGGCGGACGGAGGATTGGTCAAGCGGGCTCCCAATGACCGTGTTCAAGCCAGTGTTCGAGCATCCATAGCCTATCCACCCCCCAGATGGGCTCTTCATCGACAATAAAGAACGGCGCCCCGAACACCTTGCGGGCAATCGCGCTGTCTACGGCATCCCGCAACAAGTCCTTGGTCCGGCTCTGTTTAAGCCCTTCGCGCAGGGCATCGGCGCCGACACCGGCCGCAGCCGCTTCCGCGATCACGACCTCGGCATCCGTGATGTCGTTTCCATCGACCCACAGGCGGTGAAAGATGCGTATCGCAAATTCCCGGGCCATCTTCGGGTCGCTTTCATTGATCCAGTAAAAGGCACGCGACGCGGCAAGAGCGTTGACGCCCTCAAGATCAGGGATGACCAGGGGCACCCCGAACAGCTTGGCCATGCGCGGCCGATCGATGAGCGCGTAATCCGATTTCAGCGGCGTGTCCATGATCGGCTTGAGCCCCATCACGTTCATAACTGTCACGCCGAGCAGGAACGGATGCCAGATGACCTCTCTGTCATGCTTTGCGGCGATTTTATCGATCTGGGTGGACGCCAGATATCCATAGGGCGAGATAAAGTCGAAATAGAAATCAATCGGACCAGTCATGATGTCACCCGCTTCACGGACGGATCCAGGTCGTCCCGCGACACCATCCGCCCTTCAATCAACGGGCGGATCTGACCGGGAATTTCGATCGCCGCCCGCGTGGCCGCGTCGAAAAACACCTCCACCGTCTCCTGGGTTGCATGCAGGACACCGGTATCGGCGTTTGTCATACGCTGCAGATGGGTACAGCTTTTCGTGCCGCACTTTACGAACCCCGTTTCGATGAGAAACAGGTCACCCGGTCCGATCTCGCGCTTGTACTCGATGGCGCTGCGCGCGATCACAGTATGGAAACCTTCCGCTTCCATGCGTTTCATCCCATGGCCGAGCAGTGTCCAGATCTGGAACGCCGCATCATCGAAAAACCCGCCATACCAGCGCACGTTCATGTGCCCGAAATGGTCGCAGTGCCAAGGGAACACCACCCCGCGATAGGTTTCAAACCAATTGCTCATGACGGCACCTCCGCGCGGGGCCGCGCCCTTACTTGCCGATCATTGGCAGGTTCAAGCCATTTTCCCGTGCACAGTCGATCGCGGTCTCATAGCCTGCATCGGCATGACGCATCACACCGGTGGCCGGATCATTCCAAAGCACACGTTCGATCCGGCGCGCCGCATCGTCGGTCCCGTCCGCCATCACGACTACTCCCGAGTGCTGCGAGTAACCGATACCCACGCCACCGCCATGATGGATCGACACCCAGGTCGCGCCGCTCGCCGTATTGAGTAACGCATTCAGCAACGGCCAGTCGGCGACGGCGTCCGAGCCGTCCTTCATGCCTTCGGTTTCACGGTTGGGGCTGGCGACCGAGCCAGAATCCATATGATCTCGTCCGATGACGATGGGTGCAGAAACCTCGCCGGTGCGGACCATCTCGTTGAAGGCAAGACCCATGCGATGACGCTGGCCAAGACCGAGCCAGCAGATACGCGCCGGCAGTCCCTGGAACTTGATGCGTTCACGCGCCATATCGAGCCAGTTGTGAAGCTGAGGGTCGTCGGGGATCAACTCCTTCACCTTTTCATCGGTCCGGTAAATATCCTCTGGATCGCCCGACAGCGCCGCCCAACGGAACGGTCCCTTCCCTTCACAGAACAGGGGACGCACATAGGCCTGAACGAAACCGGGATAATCGAACGCGTCCTCGACGCCGACATCCTTCGCCATCTGGCGCAGGTTGTTGCCGTAATCCAGCACCGGGATACCGGCACGATGAAACGCGAGCATCGCCTTCACCTGGACTGCCATCGACTGTTTCGATGCTTCCTCGACCGCCTTGGGTTCACGTTCGCGACGGTCGACCCATTCCTCGACCGTCCAGCCCACGGGCAGATAGCCGTTCACCGGATCATGAGCAGAGGTCTGATCGGTCACGACGTCGGGCTTGATCCCGCGTTCAAGAATTTCCGGATAGATTTCCGCCGCATTGCCCAGAAGGCCAACAGAAACCGGCTTGCCCTCCTTGTGCGACCGCTCGACGATTTCGAGCGCTTCATCCAGCGTTGCGGCCTGTGTATCGAGATATCCTGTACGGATACGGTATTCGATACGGCTCGGCTGGCATTCGACAGCGATCATGCTGGCGCCGGCCATCGTGGCTGCAAGCGGCTGTGCGCCGCCCATGCCGCCAAGCCCACCCGTCAATATCCACTTGCCGCTGAGATCACCGCCGAAATGACGGCGTCCGACCTCGCAGAAAGTCTCATAGGTTCCCTGAACGATGCCCTGGCTGCCGATATAGATCCAGGACCCCGCCGTCATCTGGCCGTACATCATCAGCCCTGCGCGATCGAGTTCGGAGAAATGATCCAGGGTCGCCCAGTTCGCCACGATATTCGAATTGGCGATAAGCACCCGCGGCGCGTCGGCATGGGTGCGGAAAACACCGACCGGCTTGCCGCTCTGCACGAGCAGGGTCTCGTCCTCGTTTAGCGTAGTCAGCTGGGAAACAATCTGGTCGAAACATTCCCAGTTCCGTGCTGCCCGCCCGATCCCGCCATAAACCACAAGCTCTTCCGGGCGTTCTGCCACATCGGGGTCGAGATTGTTCATCAGCATCCGCAGCGGTGCTTCGGTAGCCCAGCTTTTTGCCGTCAGCGTAGTACCGGTGGGGCTGCGGACGTCGGTGGCGTTTCTTCTCAGTCGGGTATTCATGGTTTTTTCCGGATTTGTTGAATGTCTCTAAATCACGTTCTGTTCGTTCAGGGCATCGATCTGTTTTTCGTCCAGCCCGAGCAAGCTGGCGAGCAACTCCCGCGTATGCTCACCGAGCAAGGGCGGCGGGCGCTGAATGCTTCGATCTGCATCCGAGAACCGCACGGGCTGATGGATCAACGGCACGTCGCCAAGGGTGGGATGCTCGACAACCGAGATCATTTCCCGGTGAGCAATATGATCACTTTCTACGACGTCTCCGACCGACAACACCGGAGATGCGGGAATACCCGCCTCCGACATCGCTGCCACGGCATCGTCTGCGCTCTGCGTCGACGTCCAGGCCTCAATCGCGGCCTTCAGCGCACTCTCATTCGCATTCCGATCGGCATTTGTGCGAAACCGTTCATCCTCACTCAGCGCCGGTTGGCCGATCGCTTTACACAGAGCTGCAAAACCGCGGTCGGTGGTCACGACCATAACGATATGACCATCAGTCGTCTCAAACACGTCTACGGGATAGGTCACCGGATGGCGGCTGCCGACACGGGTTGGTGGACGGTCGGTATAGAGCTGCATGCTGAGCACGGTCAGCATCATTGAAAACATCGAATCCATCATCGCGATGTCGAGATTCCGACCTTTGCCGGTCCGTTCGCGATCATACAACGCGGTTGATATGCCCCATGCGGCAAACATGCCGGTGCACACGTCGATCACGGATTCCCCGACTGCCGTGGGCGGCCCGTCGCGCTGGCCGGTGACGTTCATCAATCCGCTCATTGCCTGGACGATCAGGTCATATGCCGGACGATCGGCAAGCGGGCCTTCCTGACCGAAGCCCGAGATACTCGCATAGATCAGTCCGGGGTGCAGCTGGGAGAGCGACTCGTAATCCAGCCCCAATCGCTTTGCGACGCCGGGACGGAAATTCTCGATCACGACGTCGGAAGACTTGACCATCGCCATCAGGATTTCACGGCCGCGTTCGGATTTCAGATCAAGCGTCATACTTTTCTTGCCACGATTCAGCAGCATGAAGTAGGCGCTTTCGCCATCCTGGAACGGACCAAAATGCCGACTGTCATCGCCGCCGCCGGGCATTTCTATCTTTATGACCTCGGCACCGAGATCAGCCAGCATGGCCGTACAGAACGGCCCGGACATCACCCGTGACAAATCAAGCACGCGCACACCATCGAGCAACCGGTCGCCTGTTGTCTCCGAAGTCGTCATACTTCACCGTCAAGAACGTTCAGTATCAGCTTACCGACCGTTCCGCCGGCGCGCAGATCTTCAAGAGCGCGCGGCAGATCCTCAAAACCGTATCCGTCACTGACCACCGGTTTGATGCTGCGATCGAGGCACAACGCGATCAGCTTTTCAGTGCACCGGGACACCATCTCGGGATCGCGGTCATGGTCCCAGTAAATGCCCCGCGCGGTCGCGCGACGCAGCAACAGCCGGTTGGCGGCAATCTTCGGAATTTCACCACTCGAAAAACCGACGATCAGCAACTGGCCCTGCCAGGCGATACAGCGCAGGCTCTTGGCCGTGATCTCACCGCCGACCGAATCCAGAATTATGTCGGCCCCCTTGCCGTCCGTTGCCGCCATTACAACTTCCGCGAAATCCTCCGCCTTGTAATCAATGGCCACATCGGCGCCGTTTGCGGCGACAAGCGCACGTTTTTCCGGGCCCGTCGCCGCCGCAATAACCCGCGCACCGCAGGCCTTCGCGATCTGGACGGCCGCAAGGCCGACCCCGCCCGCGGCGGCATGAATCAAAACCGTGTCGCCGGGTTTAATATTCGCATCCTCTACCAGCGCGACCATCGCAGTCGTGTACACCACCGGTAACGCCGCCCCTGCCGCGGCACCGATGCTATCCGGCAGGGGAATAGCCATATCTGCGCGCACAATCGCATACTCGGCAAATCCGCCCCAGAGGACTTTCCCGGCGACCCGGGCATCGGGAACGAACCCGCTTGCCGACCCCGCCACGACAACGGTCCCTGCAATCTCCTGACCAGGGGTGAAAGGCCGGTCGGGACGGATCTGATACATGCCGTCGATCATTAGCAGATCGGAAAAATTCAGAGCAGCCGCCTCAACCCGGACAAGAAGTTCATTGTCACCCGGATCGGGAATCGCGGCAGACACCTGTCTCAATGCGGCAATGCCGGTTTCCTCCGGCGATTGCCAAAGGCGCATCGAGCCGGTCATGCGGCGGCCCGGGAGGCGCCGAGCTCCGTGCTCAGTGCCGCGGCGACAGCAATCACCTTCTGGGCGTGGATCAGTAAATCAGCGGACTCCATTCGGTTCTTCGGCGCCGCAATCGCGATACCGGCGACGACTACATTTCCAGGGCCATATACAGGCGCGCCAATTCCATACACACCGTAATATGTCTCATCGCGCGAAACCGAATAACCACGGGCGCGGACATCCTGCAGATCATGCGCCAGAACCGCAGGGTCGGTGATCGTCTGATCCGTCATCTTTTCAAGCGGGCCTGCGATGATCGAAGATTGAATATCGGCGGGCAGATAGGCCAGAACGGCCTTGGCCACCGCACCGGCATGCAACGGGATCGCAGACCCGACACTCTGAAAGACGCGCAGTCCTTCATGTGGACTCGGGATCTGCGCAACACAGACCACCTCCCGCCGGCCAACCTGATAGGAGGCGACGAGTGCAGTTTCCTGAGTTTCCTGCACGAGGCGTTCAAGTATCGGCATTGCCACCGCACCGATATCGAACTGGGTAGACGCCCGCTGACCGAGATCAATCGCCGCCGGGCCCAGCCCGTACGGGCCCTTTTTTTCAAGCTTCATCAGGTACCCGCGGTCACAGAAATACCGGACCAAACGGTTGATCGTCGACTTTGACACCCCCGTCGCCAATCCTAATTCCGCCTGGGTCCACATCGGCTTGTCCGGCGTGAACTGGTCGAGCACCTGAAATGCCTTACTCAGAAGGCCCACACCCGCCGTTGCTTTGTCAATGTGCATATCCCGCATTATGATATTAAAATACCACTATGTAAGATGATGAGGAAGTATAAATATTGCAGGGTCCCGATTGGCGATATAAACAGCCCCTGAAACCCGGGCTTTCTCCATATGTCAGCGTGAACTTTGGGATATCCGGATGTTTTTTCGTCGTGGGACGATGAATATCCACTATCCTATAATATGGTACGATGGATCATAATATAGAATCGATTTGTACCGCACACACTGGTATGCTCTTCTCAATCTTACTCCGCCCGGGCATTCAGCATATCTTCAGGGCAACAACCATCCGACAGGAGGCAAATGATGAAAAAAACGATTATCCGTACACTGGGTGTGGCGCTCGCCCTCACCTGCCTGCATACGACGGCATCTGCCGAAACGGTGCTGAAATTCGCGAGCTTCGTGCCGGCGAAATACGTTCTGCACGATCCGGTCTTCCAGAAATTCGCCGACGACCTGGCGAAGGAAACCAACGGCGAAGTAAAAATCAAAATTTACCCTGCCGGTGCACTCGGTAAGGGGCCGGTTGAGCAGTACCAGCGCGCCGTACGCCGCATCGCCGAAATTTCATATGGCCTTCCCGGATATACATCATCGGTCTTCCCGAAGACGCTTTTGATCGAGCTCCCCGGCGTTACCCAGGGACACCAGGATGCCACGAAGAAATTGTGGAAGGTGATGGATACGCACCTGCGCAAGGAATTCAAACGGACCCGCCCGCTGGCACTGTTCGTTACACCGCCCGCCGTGCTGATGATGCGCGACAAGGCCGTGAATAGCCTGGCCGACCTGAAAGGCCTGAAAATCCGCGCCTCGTCCAAATCCGCCGCCGCCATTCTGACGGCCTATGGTGCGACGCCGGTTCAAATGCCCGCCACGAAAGTCTACACGTCCATGAGCACGGGCGTCGTCGATGGTGCGCTGATGGGCACAGGTTCACTGCTGATTTTCAAGCTGATCGAACCGACCAAATACGTCACGATGGGTCTGCCGGAAATGCCGACAACGCTCTTCATGGTCATGAACGACCAGGCCTACCAGGAACTGTCGCCCAAGAACCGGGCCGCTGTCGACAAGCTGACCGGGCTGGAAATGAGCCTCCGGTCTGCCCGACTGGAAGCGAATTTCGGCGAAATCGGCCTGAAAAAATTCCGTGGACTGCCTGGCAAACAGGTCATCGAACTCTCTGCCGCAGCGCAGGCCGAGTTCGCGAAGGCCGCACAGAAAGGCGTCGCCGCCGTCCTCAAGGATATCGAGGGCAAGGGCGTGCCTGCGACGACCATCTACAACGCGATGAAAAACTGAACACCACGCGTTCAGAACAAGCGATAGAACAGGAAGGACCGCGGGCAACAGCATGAGGTCAGTAGACACTCTCTGCATGGGGCTCGCGGTTTTTTCCGGCCTGATTCTCGCCTCGATAATCGGCCTGACATTCACCGATGTCATTTTACGTTACATCTTCTCCGCGCCGATTTTCGGCGCAAGAGACCTTCTCGAGATGGGGATGGTCCTCGTCCTTTCTCTTGCTTTCCCGTTTACCTGGCGTGCCGGCGGCCACATCGTCGTCGATCTTCTTCCCGACTACCGTATCGCCACGCTGACAGTTCTTCGGGACCTGATCGTCCGCCTGTTCGGTATTGGTCTATTCGGCCTGCTCGCCTGGCAATGCTGGATCCGTGCCGATGACGCGGTCCTGTTTAACGAGGCCACGAATATGATCGAGATTCCCTTCAGCCCGTTTTTCATCGTGATTGCAGCAGCATCTGCTTGGCAGGTCGTCGTGCTGTGCGTCGAATGTGTTCGACTCGTCGCCGGTGCCTCGCTCAGCCTCACCGTGACATGGGCAGATGCACAGGAGGATACCCCGTCGTCCGATTGACGGGATTTTGACCATGGATCCAATTCTTGTCGGCATAGCGGGGCTCGTCCTGATCCTGGTTCTTATGAGCCAGCGCGTTCCCGTCGCGATGGCCATGATGGTCGTGGGTTTTATCGGGCTGGTTGTACTCAACAGCTGGCAGAGCGCCCTGGCGACGCTGGTGACCGAAACCTGGAGCACGTTGATCTTCTACGAGCTTATGGTCATCCCGTTCTTCGTGCTGATGGGCAACGTCGCCAGCATGTGCGGCATGAGCCGCGACCTTTACGGGGCTGCGAATGCCTGGGTCGGCTGGATGCGGGGCGGCCTGGCACACGGAACCGTTCTGGGGTGCACCGGCTTCGCAGCCCTATCAGGTTCATCAGTCGCCTCCGCGCTGACCATCGGGCGCGTCGCCCTGCCGGAGATGAAACGCTACGGTTATGACCGCCGGCTCGCTGCCGGCGCCGTCGCCGCCGGCGGCACGCTGGGCATTCTGATTCCGCCGTCCACGGGCTTCGTGATCTATGCCATCCTGACCGAGGAATCCATCGGCCGACTGTTCCTCGCCGGCGTAATCCCGGGGATACTGCTCGCCGGCATGTTCATGCTGACAATCTTTATTCAGGTCGCCTTCAAACCCGAAATCGGCCCTGCCGCCCGCCGCTATACCTGGCGCGAGAAGCGCATCGCCCTCGGCCGGGCGATGTCGATCCTGTTTATCATCTTCGTCTCTATCGGCGGCATATATGGCGGTGTGTTCACCCCTGTCGAAGCCGCCGCCGTGGGGGCGGTTCTCGCGGTTTTCTTTGCGCTTCTCCGCAAGCGGTTCTCCCCCGGAATTGTACACTCGGTCCTGCTGAACACGGTTAACACATCGGTGATGATCTATTTCATCATCATCGGCGCCGCGATCTTCTCACCCTTCCTGGCCCTGACCCAAATTCCAGACAGCCTTGCCGCCGCTTTGACCGGCTATGACCTCGGTCCGGTCACATTGCTGTTTATCGTTCTGATCGCCTTCATCGCACTCGGCACATTCCTCGATGGTTTTGCGATGATGGTGCTGATCCTGCCGATCGTGCTGCCAATAATCGAACAATCGCAGGTGCCCGCTTTTCTAGAACTACGGCCGGATTCAAGCGATTTCAATGTCTGGTTCGGGGTGATCATGGTCATCATTCTGGAAATGGCGCTGATCAGCCCGCCGGTCGGCATGAACGTCTTCGTCGTAAAGGGCGTCGCCCCGGACGTGCCGATGCGCGACATCTATATTGGCATCCTGCCATTCTGGATTGCGATGATGATATGCCTCGTGATCCTCGTCGCGTTCCCGCAGATATCCCTGTTTCTACCCAACACGATGTTGAATTGACCCGACAGGTCAGGAAACGGAAACATCTTCGAGAACGACAATAGCCGCCCGCGCGCCCTCGGAAATTACGACAGAAAGATCAGTCTCTCCCTCAAAGATTGCTGTCTCCTGCTCACTGAGTGTCTCAAGCGTCCCAGCCGCGACGCTTGCTGTGCAGGCGCCGTCCAGAACATGTATCACGACAACTGAGCCGGCCGCCGTTTCGGGCGATACCTCGCCGGGGCCCTGCACGATACCGAGCGTCGCGCTGTAATAGCGTCGATCCACCATGACGTTAAAATCGCGGATCGCCTCATTGCGCAAGATGCCGGTGACAATCGCATCACCATCGAAATCAACCGGCTGATTGAGCTCAAGCGGAACCACGCGACCGTCTTCGAACTCAAGGTCCATGCCATTCCCGTGAACGACGGCAATTGTGCGATCAATACCGGGAAAGACCGAGAACGGACCGGTCGCGCCGACCTCGGCCACCGAAATCCGCCACGACCAATCCTGGTCGCTCGCCCGTGCGGGTCCCGCAGCGATTTCCGTGGTCACCCCGCCGCCATTTTTCCAGGGGACGACCACAAGCTCGGCCACGGTGATTTTTCTGTAGCCGTCGACTTTCATAAGCATCTCCATATCACCCGAAAGAAACCCGGGCAGGTACTCACCCGCCAGTATCGGACAAAATATACAGGAAAGAAAAATTACGTGGCGGCGCTGTAAATCCAGACAAACACATGGGTTATCCCAGGTGCCCACGCCCGTTGGAAATTATCCGATAACACCACAGATAACAGACATACGGCTTTACATTCAGGCGGATGATCCCGGCTATCGTGATGTGACCGGGCCGGGTACGCGATACCCGGCCCGATACCAACAATCAGTCGCCAGTTATTAATTTTTGGCGGCCTTAGGCGCTTTGATCTTGACCATTTCCCGGAACTTGGCGAGCAGCGGTTCCGGCGTCGACATGGCCGTCTCGATAACAGACTGGATTTTTTCCGCGGTTACCGGGTTGATGATAATGCGCCGTTCCTTTGCATCTTTAAGGAAAGTCGGATCGGCGACGGTCGCAACAAACGCCTTTTTCAACGCTGCAACCCGGTCGGCAGGCACGCCTTCGGGAGTGAAAAAGCCATGGCCGACATAGGCCGGGGCTTCCATGAAGTCGAGCATCCGGCGCTGATCGGCGGTGGTCACCAGGTCCCGCATATTCGGAACGCCTGCGAGTGCCTTTTCACCGGGACCGACCTGGACAAGCTGAATGATCTTCTTGTCTTTCAGCCAACCGGGCTTGGTGGACACGTAGCTGTTATAGAAGCTGCCGCGGCCATGGACTTCACCGGCTTCCATCGCCTTGTTCATCGGCCCCGCACCACGATAGCCCGGGACGACCTTGAACTTCGTGCCGATGACCGCGTTCATGAAGGCCGGAATAATATAAGCGGATGACAGCTTGCTCGAGGTAGCCATGATCACTTCGGTTTTCTTCGCACCTTCAAGCGTCGTTGCGGGCGCGGTATGCCAAACCGTGCTGACCTCGGTCATGGCTGTCGTGGAGCCGAGCCACTGGAACTTGGCCGGGTTAAATTTGACTTTCCGCAGCAGTGGCGCATTTACGGCGATCGGCAGGGCAGCGCCCAGCGCCGTGCCATCCTTCGGGGCAGCATTGGCCATAAAGGACATCATTTTCGCACCACCGGCGCCGGGGCGCGCTTCAACAACCATTTTCGGCTTACCCGGAATCCGGTCCGCCATGTGCTGGGCGACAAGTCTGGCGACCGTCGAAAACCCGCCACCGGCGCTGCCGCCAGAATAGAAGGTGATCGTTCTGCCCTCTTAGAAATCGGATACGGAATCGGCAGATGCCACACCGAAGGGCAATACCGCCATGGCCACCGCGATAGAAGTCATTTTTGAAAATCGGTTCATCGTTTCACTCCCGCGGAGCTTCCTCCGCATTCTTATGATTGATTGTTGGTTCGCACTTATACCGCGTTATTTTAACATCGTCTTGACCGCAGAGATATCAGCTATCCACACTGACTATCGGGCACGACCCGCCTGCGCCATAGATTCCCAAATGCGTTCGGGGGTGGCAGGCATATCCACATCGCGCACGCCGTAAT
>Ga0233432_10002026_pt1 | contig 19120 bp, 18 predicted proteins | sample SI_122_August201_6_FD_179870 | JGI IMG/M metagenome (GOLD analysis project Ga0233432, IMG submission 179870) | Seawater microbial communities from Saanich Inlet, British Columbia, Canada - SI_122_August2016_10_MG | ecosystem: Environmental > Aquatic > Marine > Inlet | place: Canada: British... | reverse complement strand
ATCCGCTTGAGCACCCAATCGCTCAAAAACAGCCTGCGCAAATCGCTTCAGTTTTTCATGGTTTATTAACATCGATCTGCTCCTTTTACCGGCGGGTGGCACTCGATTTGTCCCTGGACGTGCCCGACCTTGTGAGCGCGTAAGACACGTCAAAGGGCAGTTTGAGGGCGCTGTCCTGTAGACTTAATCAGATCTGGTGCACCATTTCCCCGACCTACGGACGGCGCTGCGAGCGGTTCGCCCCGCCCCTATAAAGTACGGTATTGATCAATCAGATTACACGACACCTGCGAGGAAGGTCCAACGCGTATCGGAAAAGGCAATGCGGCTTTTGATTCATGCAATTGATTGCCGTGTGATCAATCATAGATCGGATGAAAGGTGTTAAACGCCGACTCACAGAAGGCGCCCGGATCATTAAACCGACGGTTTTGATTTAGTTCACTAATCCGATCCATCTGTTCATTGGACAATGCGAACTCTGTGATCGCAAGATTTTCGCGCATTCGATGCCCCTGAACACTTTTGACAATGACCGAGGTTTGTCTTTGAACGCCCCAACGAAGCAGAATCTGCGCCGGTGTTTTCGAGGCCTCGCCAGCAATCTCGCAAATGGTTGGATGATCCAGCACCAACTCTTGCGAATCTGCCATATCCAATTCTAAATACGACGTCGCACCAAGCGGTGAAAAGGCCGAAACCGCCAAGCCCTTTTGTTGCGCGAAGCGAATCATCCGTTCTTGGGTTAAATAAGGATGGGCTTCCAACTGCAACACTTCCGGAGGCGTTGCCGCATAGTTCATCAGGTCTTGAAGCAAACCCGCATTATAGTTGCAGACACCAATATGGCCGACCCGACCAGAAGCCTTGAGCTGCGACATTGCCTCCCAAGTGTCCTGCAAAGGCACTTGCGCAAGGCGCATTATGGGTTCAGCTGCGTCAGGGTCCTCGATCCATTCAGGTGGGTAGCGCGTCTCGAAGGGCACAAACGCCAGTGCAATTGGGAAATGAATCAAGTACAAATCCAAATAATCTAACTGCAAATCGCGCAATGTCCGATCAAGCGCCATTGGAACATGGTCTGGATGATGGTAGGTGTTCCAGAGTTTAGAGGTAATCCACAGATCAGCGCGTTTGCACAACCCAGCAGCCAGTGCCCGGGCAAGGCCTTCGCCCACCTGCGCCTCATTGCCATAATCCGCTGCAGAATCAAAATGGCGATAGCCTGCTTTTACCGCTTCAAAAACAACATCTGCGCACCGGTCCTGGGGGATTTTCCACAACCCAAACCCAAGATCAGGCATATCCTTTATCGTGCTAAACATCCCACTCCCTTTTGATGAAGTCTTGATCGAACGAGCACATTGTGGGCCGACCCGATAAGGCAGCGCAAACGGACGCACCGCCCTGATTGTGCGTCCTAAATCAACGACCGCTTAATAATGGTTTCTGACCGATCCGGTCCGGTTGAGATGATATCAATCGGAATACCGCACAGGACTTCAATGCGCGCTAAGTAAGCCCGTGCATTTTCAGGCAATTCGGTAAACGACTTCACGGACTCGGTGGGGGTCTCCCACCCCGGCATCATCTCGTAAACCGGCGTTATATTGCCCGAGGCATCAACTTCGTAGTCCGTACATAATGCGATTTCCTTCAAACCATCCAGCACGTCCAGCTTGGTGATGCAGAGCCCGGTTAAACTATTCATCTCCACCACCCTTTGCAATGCGTAGACGTCCAGCCAGCCACAGCGACGGGGTCTGCCGGTTGTCGCGCCAAACTCATGCCCCTTCTCGGCAAGATGTAGGCCAACATCATCCTTTAGTTCCGTTGGGAAAGGTCCTTCACCCACACGTGTCGTGTAAGCTTTGGTGATGCCGAGGATATAGTCGAGATAGCGCGGGCCCACCCCGCATCCGCTACTGATTGCTCCGGCTGTGGTATTCGATGAGGTCACAAAAGGGTAGGTGCCATGATCAATGTCGAGTAGGGCCCCTTGAGCGCCTTCGAACAACACGCTCGCTTCAGTCTTCCGATAGCTGGCGAGGGTACTCAAAACATCGCCCATCATCGGCTTTAATTCCGCCAGGAAGTCATAACTTGCTGCCAGACAGGCCTGTAGTGTCACGGGTTCTGCGCCGTAGTATTGCTCGAGCATGAAATTATGCTGGTGCAAGAGCGCCTCTAACTTAAACGTAAGCTGTTCTTCATCGAGCAAGTCCCGAAGCCGAATGCCGCGTCGGCCTACTTTATCTTCATAAGCCGGACCAATACCTCGCCCAGTGGTGCCAATTTTTTGATTACCCCGACGCTGCTCAACGCTTTGGTCGAGGGCCACGTGATACGGCATGATAATGGGGCAATCCAAACTGATCATCAATCGATCCCGAACAGCGACCCCTGCTGCCTCAAGCCCTTGAATTTCTTTTAATAAGTCAGGAATAGAGAGGACTACTCCATTGCCAATAAAGCAGCGCACGTTGGGGTGCAGAATCCCAGAGGGTATTAGATGCAAGACCGTTTTTTTACCTTCCACGACAAGGGTATGGCCGGCATTATGCCCTCCTTGAAAGCGCACAACGGCGGTGACGGACTCGGTAAGCAGGTCAACAATTTTGCCTTTACCCTCATCACCCCAATGGGTTCCGATCACCACTAAATTCTTGTTTGTCATGATGTCCTTATCTCTTATCCAATCGGCCACGATTCATTCACTTGTAATCTCTCTAAGTTGCCACTCGTCTGCCAGCCAAACCAGATCCAAATCGCCGATAGATTTTATCGCTTCCCCTTCAAGCACAACATCTCCAGAGGCTCGCAGCTGTTCACACATTTGCCACTGTTTTTGCAGATTGCCATCGGCATGGGCAACCACATGGACACGCCTGGCAACCGGCACGGTTGGAATGGTTTCGCTGATCATCAGCAGTTCGATATCAAATCCTGTGGCAGGACGCGCCCGACCGAACACAGCGCCGATGTTGTCGTAGCGGCCGCCCCGAGCCACGCTCTGACCCGACTGCCGGAGAAACACGGAAAAAACCATGCCCGTGTGGTAGTGCAGCCCGCGCAATTCCGATAGGTCAAAGCTCACTTGCACATTTTGATTTCGGGCGCTGATCAGTGCGCTGAGATAAGCCAAGTCATCGATCGCAACGACGAGTCCTGGCCAATCTTTGAATTTGTCTTTGACTTGATCAAGGATTCGGCTGTCACCGGCCATCATCGGCAGCTCACAGATCAATTCAGCAAGCGTCTCGGGCAGCGCGTGCCTCTGGGTCATCTCCGCCAATTCGTCGTGCGCTTTTTTTTGAACCAAATCAAAGAATTGCGCCTGAACGGGTTCTGGCAACGCTGTCTCGGCCATCAGCGCTCTAAAAAATCTTACGTCGCCCAATTCAAGCTGAACCGATTGCATGCCCAATTGATTCAGTGCCTCAATCATCAAGCTGATGATCTCTACGTCCCCTGCAAGGCTTGGTTCACCAAAGAGTTCAGCCCCGACTTTCAAGGGACTACGCGATGCCAGCATGTGCGCCGGTCGACTCTGCAAAACAAAATCCGCATAGCAAAGGCGAGTCACAGCATCTTGGCCCAAGCTGTGTGCATCGATCCGTGCCGCCTGAGGGGTCAAGTCTGCCGGCAGACCCATCATCCGACCTGATAGCTGATCGATCACTTTGAAGGTTTTAAGATCAAGATCGCGCCCAGTACCGGTCAGCAGCGATTCCAAATACTCGAGCTTCGGCGGAATGATGTACTCATATCCCCAGCTGCGGAAGAGGTCCAACAGAATCCTGCGACCTTGCTCTATCTTGCTCGCGGTCTCAGGCAAGATGTCTTCGACACCATCTGGGAGAAGCCAGTGCTCTATGGTCATAACGCCTTTACTTCCTAACCGTTCAACCAGTACAGCATCAAGGTGCCGAGCACCATCAATACCAAACCGTATATTCTAAGCAATCGTTCATCGAGTCCTTGAGCCTGCATCACCATTGCCTTCCAAGCCTTAGGTGACGCAAACGGCATCAGGCCCTCAATAACCAATACCAGACAAAGCGCGATCCAAAGGTGGTCTAGCGTCATCTGCTGACAAGCCTTATCTGCCTACAAGCCGAGGGCTATGGTCATTTTTCTCGGGTACTGTTGTTCAAATATTTAAAGAAGTCGCTGTTGGGATCCAAAATAAGCATATCGCTCTTTTGCGCAAAGGTGCGCTTATACGCCGCCATGCTGCGATAAAACTTGTAGAACTCTTTATCTTCGTTAAAGGCCTTGGCATACGTTCCAGCCGCTTCCGCATCGCCTTCACCGCGAACTACCTCAGCTTGGCCATAGGCCTCAGCTAAAATAACTTCCCGCTGCCGATCCGCGTCCGCTCGAATACCGACCGCCAGCTCTTGGCCCTTTGCCCGATGTTCTTTGGCTTCAATATCCCGTTCGGTATTCATTCGATTATAAACCGATTGACTTACCTCTTGCGGTAGATCAATCCGCTTCACACGAACGTCAACCACTTCGACCCCGAGTTCCTGATTCGCCACTTCGTTCAGGCTGGCCACTAAGTCGATCATTAACTCATCACGCTGCCCAGACACGACTTCATGCAAGGTGCGCTTGCTGATCTCGTTGCGCAAACCATTATTAATTCGTTGCTTCAACAGCTCTTCGGCCCGACGCTGGTCACCGGATGTTGCCGTGTAATATTTTTCAACTTTCTTGATTCTGAACTTGGCAAACGAGTCAACAATCAATGCCTTTTTTTCCAGGGTCAAGAACCGCTCGGCTGGCGCATCGACCGTGAGCACCCGACCATCAAAGGCTCTTACTTCATCGATAAACGGCAGTTTCAAATGGATGCCCGTTGAGATATCGGAATTCACGACCGCCCCCACCCGCAATAAAACCCCGCGCTCCATCTCATTGAGGATATAAATAGAATTAGAGCCGACAAACAGTAGGCCGGCCACGAAAACGATAACGACTGCTAAACGATTCGACATGGTGTCTCTCCTAAGGTTTTACTGTCGATCCCGACGGGTTCGAACGGAGGTGTTATCTTGCGGGCGTTGGGAGATCGAGTCCGATCCGGCCATACCGCCATTGAGTCTGGACACAGCGCCTGCTTGCTGCATCATTCGGTCAAGTGGCAGGTACATCATGTTATTACCCCCTTCAACATCGATCATAACCTTCGACGCATTCGACATAACGGCTTCCATAGTGTCGAGATACATGCGCTCCCGAGTCACTTCTGGGGCGGCTTTGTATTCGACGTAGAGCTTGCTAAACCGCTGGGCTTCACCGTTTGCCTGCGCTACAACACGCTGCCGATAACCTTCAGACTCCTCAAGATACCGTTGCGCCTCACCTCGCGCCTCCGGTATTACCTGGTTAGCATAGGCATCTGCTTCGTTACGGACCCGAACTTCGTCTTCTCGCGCTCGAATCACTTCATCAAACGCTTCCCGGACCGCGTCCGGTGGCGCAGTCTCATCAACGTTAACCTGTGTCACAAAGATCCCTGTGCCATAGGTGTTCATATAATTCTGGATTCGGATTTTAATTTCATCCCCCATCACGGCACGACCTTCGGTTAGGACCTCATCCATTTCCGTGCTGCCCACCACGTGCCGAACCGCGCTTTCGGTGGACTGATGCAGGCTTTTTTCTGGCTCTCGAACTTGCAACGCATAGTCTTTTACATTGTCAATGACGTACTGCACCGTGAGCTTAACCTTCACAATATTTTCGTCTTCGGTCAGCATTTCCGAATCGTGCGGATGCGAACGCACTCTCGAGGTATTGTGAATAATCACTTGATCTACAATTGGCGGGTACCAACTCAGACCGGGCATGACAACCGCTTCTTGGACCTTACCAAATCGAAGAACAACGCCGCGTTCTTGTTCATCCAGTGTGTAAACGCCCATAAAGCCATAACCAATGACGAGCACCCCCAGCACAATCGCAACCAGGGACGATTTCAAGCCACCCCCACCAGCAGAGGCCCCGCCAGCGCCGCTTCCGCCGCCGAACATGCCGCCTAAATTGTCTTTAAGTTTCTTAAACGCCTCATCTAAATCAGGCGGCCCCTGGTCTTGACGGCTGCCCCAAGGGTCTTTCTCACCATTGTTACCGGGTTCATTCCACGCCATAGTTTTCTCCAAATCCTGAGATTTTGTTTATCTTCCCACTTATTGCATCAAGTTGCATTGCTTAACCTGCTTTCATCGCAGTTAACGCCGCATTCAGCCTTGCCAAATTCTTCTTTTCTATACGAAGGTGCATCGCGATCGTGCCATTTTCATCCATGACCTCCTCAATAACCGAGGCGAGTTCAAAGCATTTCGCGCGAATCATACCTTGCTCCGGCTTGAGCGTGAGGACCGTTGTCACCACATCGTCTGAAATTAACTCATCGATACAGGATAAAAGCTCGGGCAATCCAACCCCGGTCAGCGAGGAGACTTGAACGGAATAGGGCTTACCTGCCGCATCTCGTCGCACCAGCGTCCCGGTCACCCCCTGTATATCGGATTTATTTAAGACTAAGAGTTGGGGCACGTCTCTTGCACCAATTTCACCCAGAACTCCATTCACGGCATCCATACGTTCTTGCTTTTCACCTGCTGACGCGTCCACCACATGCAGGATCAAGGTGGCCTCGGTGACCTCTTCAAGCGTTGCCTTAAAGGACTCAACCAAACCATGGGGAAGCGCCCGAATAAACCCCACTGTATCGGAGATAACGGCTTTTCCGGTGAGTGGTAGGTTAATTTGTCGAAGGGTTGGATCCAGCGTTGCGAACAACTGATCTGCTGCATGCACTGCCGACTGGGTAAGCCGATTAAACAGGGTCGATTTACCCGCATTCGTGTAGCCCGCAAGGGCAACGGTTGCGGTTTCCGATCGTGCGCGCGCGCGACGGCTTTGATGTCTTTGGCGCTGAACGCGCTCCAATCGTTCTTTAATTTTTTTATTACGCGCGGCCAGCAGCCGTTGATCCGCTTCTAATTGCGTTTCTCCCGCACCGCCAAGCCCCGCGCCTGCGCCGCCTCGCTGGCGATCAAGATGGGTCCAGCCTCGCACTAAGCGGGACGCGCTATGCTCCAATTGTGCCAGCTCGACCTGAAGCTTGCCCTCATGGGTTCGAGCTCGCTGCGCAAAAATTTCTAAGATGAGTCCCGTTCGACCCAACACCCGCAGGTCCAAAGCGCCTTCAAGGTTACGTTCTTGAGTCGACGACAGGTCTTCGCTGAACAGGACCAGATTGGCACCGGCAGCTTCCGCCGCCACCTTTATTTCATCGACCTTGCCAGACCCCACCATCGTTTTTGGATGCGGATCCCGGCGCGCGCTCTCAATCAACCCAACGACCGCCATGCCGGCCGACCGCGCCAGCTCTTCCACCTCCTCGTGCGTCGCAAGATCAGAGGTCTTGTTCCGAATGAAGACAAGCATCGCCTTTGAACCAGGCGCGGGCCGATCAAAAAACATAACAGCAGCCTGGGTCTTTAATCGAGCGTCTCCACAGGATCATCATAATCGAGGTTAACCGCTCGCGAAGGCACAACCGTTGAGATTGCTGACTTGTAAATCATTTGATTCACCGTGTTTCGCAACAAAATTACAAATTGATCAAACGACTCAATTTGCCCCTGCAGTTTAATCCCACTGACCAAGAAGATCGAAACCGGGATTCGCTCCTTCCTCAGCGCGTTTAAAAATGGGTCTTGTAGAGACTGACCTTTGGACATAATCGCTCCTAATTCCTTGCAAACGCTGGAAATCCAACGTATTCATCGTGTTAACGATAGGGTCACAGAGCTTAATGGACACCGATCGCGCTTGCTCGAGCTTAGCTTACCTACCGCTCTGTTCGGAAAATCTCAATATGCCAACGGCGTCGGCGCACTGCTTCCTTACTGTGCTTTGATCAATATGTTGGCGACTGCATCGATTTTCAAGAGCGCATCGAGCGATGGCATCGATATTTTTTTGACCGTCTCAAACGACCGCAGCCACGTGAACTGGCGCTTGGCTAACTGCCGGGTTGCGATAATGCCTTTTTCCCGCATTTGATCGAAACCAAGATCGCCTTCTAAGAACTGCCAAACCTGACGATAACCGACCGCTTTCATAGCCGGCAACGCGTCATGCAACGCGTACTTCTCGCGCAAATGCTCAACCTCTGTGACCAGTCCTTGATTCAGCATTTCATCAAAGCGGGTTTTAATTCGCTGATGAAGTTGCGCCCGAGACTCGGGCATAATCGCAACTTCAGTGAGGCTTGTGCCAAGACCGACCTGACCTTGCGCCTGGAGCGATGTCAAGGTTCGACCGGTCAGGCGCTCGACCTCAAGCGCCCGCTGAAGCCGCTGACGATCGGTTGGTTTGATTCTCAAAGCGGCCTCAGGATCGATCCGCCTCAGCTCCTCATGCAGCCAGGACCAACCATTGGCTTCAGCGGCCTCAAGGATCTCAAGGCGGACCGCCGGGTTAGCTTCCGGCAAGTCTGCGATCCCATCTCGTAGGGCTTTCAAATACAACATGGTGCCACCCACCAGAACCGGCAAACGACCCCTTGACCGGGTGTCGGCGATTGCGCGTCGGGCATCCTGACAAAAATCAAAGGTCGTGTAGGGGTCCGTAGGCGCTCGAATATCCAGCAAATGATGCCGTACCAATGCCTGCTGGGCGGCATCGGGTTTTGCCGTACCAATATCCATATCGGTATAAACCTGAGCCGAATCGACGGTAATGACTTCAAGATTGAACCGATCAGCCAATGCGTAAGCAAGCGCTGACTTACCCGATGCAGTCGGCCCAGTAATTACTAAGGCTTGGGTCAAGCTTATTGACCTCTCATAAATAAACTATCCAGTTCGGAAAGCGTCAGCTGAAACCAGGTCGGACGACCATGATTGCACTGCCCGCTACGCTCGGTCTCTTCCATATCCCGCAACAACGCATTCATCTCTGGGATCGACAGTTTCCGATTGGCGCGCACAGAGCCATGGCAGGCCATCGTCGACAATAATTCATCCCGACCATCATTAATTCGATTGCTGGAACCAAACTCGAGAAAATCCGATAACACGTCTCGCACCAACTGCTCTGGATTGTCTCGGCTCAGCATGGACGGAACCCCACGAATAATCACGCTCTCCTCAGAAACAACCTCAAGCTGGAGTCCAATTTCAGTGAGTTCTTTGGAACGATCCGTGATCAATGCCACTTCGCGCGCACTCAACGCGAGGCTAACCGGAACAAGTAGGGGCTGGGTTTTCAGACCGTCTGCATCCATCGCCCGCTTTAAGCGCTCATAGGTGATCCGTTCATGAGCCGCATGCATGTCAACCGCAACCAACCCATTAATATTTTGAGCAAGGATATAGACGCCGTGCAATTGGCCGAGGGCATAGCCCAAAGGCGGAATCAAGGCGCCATCATCCTGGCCCGCATCCAACCCAACGGTGGTGCCCGTCCAGTTACTCGGCATCTGACTGGGCGACTGCGACAAACCAAAGAATCCCGCGGACTGATTCTGGCGATTGGTAAAGGCCATATTGCGCTGCACATAACCCGGATCAAACGATCCGAGCGGTGATTGCTCGCCGTCAAATCCAGGCTCCAGCACTTGGTTGGGTCCGCTTTGGCCTTCTGGCCGCACGGAGGCCAGCACCTGGTGGATCGTCCGATAAATCAGATCATGAACGCCACGGCTCTCCCGAAAGCGGACTTCATGCTTGGTTGGGTGGACATTCACATCAACCAAATTCGGATCAAGATTCAAAAATATGGCGTACACAGGATGCCTGCCATGAAAGAGCACATCCTTATAACCCTGCCGCACCGCGTGACTGCAGACCTTGTCCCGAATGCAGCGATCGTTCACAAAAAAATACTGCTGGTCAGCCTGACTCCGAGAATACGTGGGGAGCGAAATCCAGCCCTTTAGCTGCATCGACCCAATCTGTTCCTCAAAATACAGCGCTTGATCTAAAAAACTCTGACCAAAAACCGCCTTAATCCGATGGTGTTGATCCTCAATCGCTCTCGCCGCCTGAAACTGACGATAAACCTTTCCATTGTGGGTCACCATAATCGCAACTGCCGGATGGCTTAGCGTCATTTTTCGAATCACATCGTCAATTCGACCTAACTCAGTTTTTTCGGCTCTCAGAAACTTTCTACGGGCTGGTGTATTGAAAAATAAATCCCTAACTTCAACCGTCGTCCCCTGAGGATGCGGCGCGGGGATGACCTCAGAGTTCATATCTTCGCCGTGAACCTGTACCGCATACCCTGACTTTTCAGTGGTTGCATTCGAGGTCATCACCAATTTAGAAACCGAGGCAATTGAGGCCAATGCCTCCCCCCGGAAACCCAGCGAGCGAATACCCTCAAGGTCTGACTCCGTAAAAATCTTTGAGGTGGCATGCCGTGACAGAGCCAGCGCCAAATCGTCCTGCGCAATGCCGCGGCCATTATCCCGAACACGAATGAGTTGGCTGCCACCAGCTTCAAGCACTAAATCGATTCTCGAGGCACCCGCATCAATCGCATTTTCAACGAGCTCTTTCACAACCGATGCTGGGCGCTCAACCACTTCCCCGGCGGCAATCTGATTGGCTAATCGACTGGATAATAGTTGGATTCGTTTCACGAGCGCTCCGGAATTTTCAAAACCTGCCCAACCTTAAGACGGTCGGACGTTAGGGCATTCAAAGTCTTTAAAGCGCCTTGAGACACCCGATATCGCTGCGCTATCTCAGACAAGGTATCCCCGGATTTTATTTTATAGGCCATCACACGTGGCGATTGTGAAACCCGCTGAGCCAAAAGGGTGCCCTCGGGCGGCGTTTTTTGAAAATACGTTGAAACACCCTTAAATATTGCTCCAGCCATTTTCTTCTGATGGACCGCAGTCCGTAATTTTTTAGCCTCTCCCGGGTTTGAGATGAACCCAGTTTCAACCAAGATTGAGGGGATATCAGGTGACTTTAGAACGATAAAGGAGGCTTGCTCAACGTTTGCCTTGTGCAACTTATTAATTGGCGCGATCGACTTGATCACCTCCGCACCCATTTCTAAACTTGCGCTCAAACTCGCAGTCATCGAGAGATCCAGCAGCACGCCCGCCAACACATCATCTTTATCATCCAGACTCACGCTGCCGACGCCACCAATTAGATCTGCCCGGTTTTCTTTTTCGGCAATCCAACGAGCGGTTTCGCTGGTCGCGCCCCGCTGAGAAATCGCAAAGACCGATGCCCCGCTGGCAGAGGCCGTTTTCCAGGCATCAGCGTGGATCGAGATGAACACATCCGCTTGATTGTCTCGTGCAAGCTGCGTTCGGGTGCGATGCGCAACGTAGTAGTCCCCGCCGCGGGTTAAGACCGCTTTAAAACCCGGTTCGGCATTGAACCGATCAGCAAGCCGTTTTGCGATCGCCAGTACCACCGTTTTTTCATAGGTTTTTCCGGGTCCAACGGCGCCGGGGTCATCACCGCCGTGACCCGGATCAATCGCAACAATGATGTCTCTTAGTCGTTGCTCAATTTTTGGTTCGGTCGCGGGGGACGATTGGACCGTCAGTGTTGGAAACAAATCGATCACCAACCGATCACCATATTGGGCAATTGGGTTCAACAAAAAGCTTCTCGGTTTAACCGACTCAGATAGATCCAACACAACTCGCAAGTCCGCTTGCTTGACCGATGAAAACCGAATGTCGGTGACGGCCGTGCCAGTAAAGCGTGTCGACGCAACCGATTGTCGGCGTACCGATTTGTCCAATCTCGAGCCTGGCAGATCGATCACTAAGCGCAGTGGGTTTTCAAGGACAAACAAAGTGTGGTCTAAGGGTTCGCTAACATCGAACACCAATCGGGTCTTTTCTGGTGAGGCGTGGAGCCTGATGCTGTTAATGGTCGGGCTCGCGAATGCTGCAGATGCCAAGAGCCACGTCACCATTAAGCCGCAGAATCGTCGAAGGCCCCAGGACCCAAACGCGCGCAGCCGCCAATTTGCTGTCATGCCGGCAACCTTGCGAGCGCACGCTCGCCTTTGTCTGAGCCTGACTGCACAAACAAGCGGCGGCTGGTATCTCCAATGACCCGCATTTCAATCTCCAGATCCGGCTTAGGTAATAGCCCGAGTCCTTTCTCTGACCATTCAATTAAACACAGCGCTTGGCTTGTAAAATACTCATCAACGCCTAAATAGTTTAACTCGTCTGGATCACTGAGTCTGTACAGGTCGAAGTGGTAGACCGAATGCCCTGGCAACTCATAGGGCTCGACCAGCGTAAAGGTCGGGCTTTTAACGGCCCCGGTATAATCCAAGGCCCGCAACACACCTCGGCAAAGAGTGGTCTTACCTGCGCCCAGGTCACCTGACAGAAAAACAATTCCGGATCCTTCGAGCACATTCACCAAGCGCGCACCGAATTGCTCGGTCGCTTTCTCCGAGTTGAGCAGCCAGCTCATAAAGGCATTCCCGATAGCGAACGACCGACTTGCATCACCACATCTCGCGCGAGCAAGCCCACTTCGCCCTGTTGAACGGTCGCCATCCGAGCGGCCCGTCCGTGATGGGCAACCCCCAGTTCGGCAGCGCGCCTCAGCGGTTGCCCCTGAGCAAGCAAAGCACCCAGCAGCCCTGATAGCACGTCGCCCATCCCAGCCGTTGCCATTGCCGGCTCGCCCAAGACATTGATCGTAATACCCGCATCCGATGCGACAAGCGTTGCGGCCCCTTTGAGCACCACCACAGCACCGTACTCAGACTGCAGTTGGCGCGCGACGGCTAAGCGGTCCGAGTCGACCTGATCGCGACGGAGTAACCTTGCGGCCTCCAAGGGGTGTGGCGTCATGATGCAATCAAGCAAGAGGGCGGGCGCCTGAGCCAGAAGGTTTAGGCCATCGGCATCCAGGACAAGCGGTTTGCCAGCGGCAATGACTTGTCGAAACAGGTTCTGAGCCCACGCGTCCTGGCCTAGGCCGGGCCCCAGCACCACGGCCTGGACGCGACCGAGTAAGTCGGTTATGTCGTCGGTTTCATTGGCGCCCCGAAACATCACCTCAGGACATCGCGCTAAAAATCCAGACCGATGCGCCTCGCGGCTGACAACAGACACTAGTCCCGCACCACTACGCAGGGCCGCCTCACAGGCTAAAAGGCCCGCGCCGCCGAAGCCCGTGTTACCCGCCACCACCAGCAGATGTCCAAAATGTCCCTTGTGCGCTTTATTTTGACGTGGCGGTAACGTTGGCGCGTCCAGAACCCGCAGCGCCTTATCAGCGTGTTCGGCCAGTAAGGCCTCCGGCAGACCCAGATCAGCCAGGATGACCTCGCCGACGTAATCCGGGCCATCCTGACTGTACAACCCGATCTTTCGCGCGAAGAAGGTCACGGTGATCGAGGCCCGAACGCAGGCCGACCCCACATCTCCCGAGTCAGGCTGCAGACCAGACGGCAGGTCAACCGCGACCACAGGACCGCTATCAGCATTTATTGCCATGATGGCCGAGCAATACGCTGACTGAATCTTACCGTGAATGCCAAGGCCCAATAAGGCGTCAACCAATACGGCGCCATCCAGGACAGATCCTTCAAACCCCTGAACGATTGCCTGGCTATTTTGACAAACTGCGAGCGCTTCGCGCGACGCACCAGACAACTTCTCCGTGTCGCCAACAAGCGCAACCTGAACCAACCAGCCACGATCCGCCAAACCCGCTGCGATCAAAAAGCCGTCGCCTGCATTATTCCCAGATCCACAAAAAACCTGGGCCCTTTTACTATCGCTGTAGCGGGCCAAGATCACCTCAACAACGCGTCGCGCAGCCAATTTCATCAACTGAAAACTGGATATGCCATAATCCTGCGAGTACTGTCGATCAATTTCTTTAATGACCGAGGCCGGGTAAAGCTTTAACGCTGTCATAATGACCCTCGTGCCCTGAACAGCGCCATTATAGCCAAACCGACAGGCACCACTGGGAAAATATTGATGTCATTGCAAGCCCTTAAAAATAAGATTCCAGAATGGGCCGAGGCCCTGGGCTTTTCAGCAACCGGATTTGTCAAACTCGATCGAAGTGATCATGAGTCACACCTATTAAAGTGGCTGAGCAATAACCATCACGGCAGCATGAGTTACCTTGCGCGCAATGTCGATCTGCGGGTCGACCCAGTCGGATTATTGCCGGGATCCCTCAGCGCAATTACCGTGCGAATGGACTATTTGCCGGCCTCAGAGATGACAAAAATTGAAGACACTCTTGCCGCACCGAGCAGAGCCTACATCGCCCGCTATGCACTCGGTCGGGATTACCATAAAGTCATTCGCCGACGTCTGACCCAGCTTGCAACCCAAATCAATGAAGCAGCGACGGCCCTCGGTATGACTGATTGTGTGACCCGGGCCTGCACGGATTCAGCGCCCATTCTTGAAAAACGCTTTGCCGAGCAATCTGGATTAGGTTGGATCGGAAAAAATACCCTACTGCTCAACCAGAACCGCGGGTCCTGGTTTTTTATTGGCGAGTTGCTCACCAATCTGCCATTTAGCGCCCCATCTGAACCCTCAGCCAACCATTGCGGCAGCTGCACCCGGTGTCTGGATGTTTGTCCCACCAAGGCCTTTGTTGGGCCCTTTGAGTTAGATGCCAAACGGTGTATTTCTTATCTAACGATTGAATCCAAAGCCGCAATCCCAGAGCCGCTGAGGGTCGCCATGGGCAATCGGATATTTGGCTGTGACGATTGCCAGATGGTTTGCCCTTGGAACAAGTTTGCGGCAACGAAGGTTGACCCCGTTTTCAAACCAAGACCAGACTTTGAGCAGGCCGCGTTAACGACCCTCTTCGCCTGGAGCGAAGCCACCTTCTTAGAAAAAACCGAAGGCTCGGCGATCCGAAGAACAGGTTACTCAGGCTGGTTGCGGAATATCAGCGTGGCGCTCGGCAATGCTGACTATGATCCAGAAATCCTGGCGAGCCTTCAGGCTAAACGTTCGACAACCAACCCCATGGTGCAAGAGCACATTGACTGGGCCATTCAGCAACAAACTTCAAAACGTGATGCGAGCACCCCTGGCCCTATATCTTAAAGACATGCTCTCGATAGACCTTCAGCTCATCAATGGATTCGCGAATATCATCCAGAGCACGGTGCTTGCCTTGCTTAATGACTAAATCCATAACTTCTGGCTTCCAGCGCATTACCAGCACCTTTATCGCACTGACATCCAGGTTTCGATAATGGAAAAACCGACCGAGCTCAGGCATGTGACGGTCAATAAACCGTCGATCTTGACCAATACTATTCCCGCACAGGGGCGAATCCCGCGGGCCGACATAATCCTTTAAGAACGCAAGGGTTTCAGCTTCCGCCATCGCCTCGGTTACGGACGATGCGATGACGCGTGCGGTCAAGCCAGACGCGCCATGATGCTCAGTATTCCACTCATCCATCATGTTCATCCGGGCTTCGGTTTGACGAATCGTTAAACAGGGGCCCTCAGCAATAATATTAAGCTGGGAATCGGTAATGATGGTTGCCATTTCTAACACCAGGTCTGTATCTGGATCCAAACCTGTCATTTCCATGTCGATCCATACCAAATTGTCTGAATCTACCGCCATAAGAATCTCCTGTTTGAGCCAAGCGTCGGGCTGCTAACCAATGACCCTATTTAACCCGAGTCAAACGTAAAATACGAGGCTGAGCCAGCCACCCACCGGCGCTCATTGATTATGTCTCAAAACAGGCGACTAAACCGGACAGCGGCTCAGCCTGAGCAATCCAAGCAACAAGGATCCATGCATCGTGCGGATTGCGTTAGACTGCATTCTTTACCAAGCCCTCATCACAAACTGTGCGGTGCATAGGGCAATCGACTTACTCACAACTGGCCGCTTTATGACCCGACTTTTTATTCTGCTTCAGTATCTGATTCCTCAGCATTTATTATCCCGCTGCATTGGCTATGTCGCTCGATCCGAGATCCCTTGGCTTAAGAATTTTGTTATCAAACAATTCGACGGCATTTATAAAATCGACTGGGCCGTGGCAATACGCAAAGATCCAGAACAATATGTTTCTTTCAACGATTTTTTTACGAGAGCCCTAATCAAAGAGGCCCGCCCCCTCACTGGCAGGCTTGTATCGCCCGCCGACGGTCTGGTTTCAGTGACAGGTGACATCAAACAGCAGCGGGCTATTCAGGCCAAAGGCCACGATTATTCAATCCCGCAGTTGCTGGGCGAAGCGCTACCAGAGTCATTTAATAACGGCAGTTTTTTAACCGTTTACTTGGCACCGAGTGACTATCACCGAGTGCATTTCCCGCAACAGGGCGCACTCCAGACGGCTCGATATATTCCAGGCGCCCTCTTTTCCGTTAATCAGGCAACCGCCACCCACGTCCCAGGATTATTCACCCGAAACGAGCGCCTTGTGCTGCGCATCACCTCAAGCGCGGGGGATTATTATCTGGTTCTCATCGGCGCGATGATTGTTGCCGGCATCCAACCTTTTTGGGACTCTGAGCCCTTTAAAGCCCAACAGCCAATCGATCGATCAATGCAGGCGCTGGCGGTTGATCAAGGCCAAGAGGCGGGGCGCTTTTTGTTGGGCTCGACCGCGATCTTAATTACACAGGCGAACCAAAATTGGTGCGTCACACCCGGCAGCACCATCAAGATGGGTCAAACGCTCGTCAACTAGTGATTCGGCCAGGGAAATAGTTGCACCTCAGCCAAGGTTTTAGCCTGGCACCAGACCATCACCAATCGGTCGATTCCAAGCGCAACGCCCGCGCATGCCGGCATCAAAGCGCTCGCCTCAGCGAACGCGGTATCAAAAGCAATGCTCGGCAGGCCACGATTGACTCGAGCAGTTGCCATCAAAGCATGCCGACTCAAAATAGCCGCCGGATCCCGAAGCTCAAGATAACCGTTCGCTAACTCAGTGCCCTGCCAATACAACTCAAATCGCTGTGCGGTATCCGTGCCGGGATCAATTTCCGCGAGCGCAGCCTGACATCTTGGAAACTCGGTTAGGAAAAAAAGGTCAGCGAGGTTGGGTTGAATAACCTCTAAAAATAAAAAGTCCAAACAATCCGATCGAAACTGATCATCATCGTGAGGCTCCAAATGCGTCACTTCTGCACCGGTTTCTTGCACCCACTGCCAAAGGCTCGACAAGGCTGCTTCGTTTGGATTGGCGCCAAAGCGCGCCTCAAACACCGCCCGGAACGAATAGACGGGCACATCGGCTCGACGAGCGCCCCAGATGTCGGGGGGCTCAGGCAGGGCATTCAGTAGGCCCACCACTTCAGCCATCAGGTCCGATAAACTAAAGCTCGGACGATACCACTCGAGCATGGTGAATTCAGGATTGTGCTGACTGCCCTGATCGCCGCGCCGAAACGCCGGGGTAATCTCGAAGATGGCTTCGCCATAGACCGCTAAAGCGCGTTTTAAGGCATATTCTGGCGAGGTCTGCAAAAATAATTTATCGGTTTGATCCGAGACTTCAAAGCTAGCCAGCTGCGCATCAAACGTGCCCGACCGGCTCAGGGACGGCGTTGACACCTCCGTCACAGATCTTGCCTCGAAGAACTGACGAATGGCGGCAAGCATCTTGGCGCGCGCCTTCAGGACAGGCCAGGTCGGCATCGGTTGCCCAACCCGCCTCACGCGCTCTTACTACGCCCCTGGTATTCGCCCGTTCGGGTGTCAACGCGAATGGATTCACCGATGTTAATAAAAAGTGGGACTTTGACTACAGCACCAGTGGACAAGGTTGCCGGTTTTGAGCCGCCCGTTGCCGTATCTCCTTTGAGCCCGGGATCCGTTTCAACGATGTCCAAGTCGACAAAATTAGGCGCCACCACGAGAATCGGCACATCATTCCACAGGGTCACCGTACACCGGCTATTGTCCTTCAACCACTGTATCCCTTCGCTGACCGCTTCTTTGTCTGCAGCAATCTGCTCGTAACTATCATCGGTCTTCATAAAATGCCAATACTCACCATCTGAATACATGTATTCCATCTCGTATTCCATGACATCGGCACCTTCAAGACTCTCACCTGACTTGAAGGTCCGCTCCCAGACCCGCCCTGTTTTCAGATTCTTCAGCCGAACGCGATTGAATGCTTGCCCCTTGCCCGGCTTCACAAACTCATTTTCCACAATGCTGCAGGGATCCCCCTCAAGCAAAACCTTCAAGCCAGATTTAAATTCGTTCGTGGAATAATTGGCCATAACTCCCCTCTACCTACAATGTGCTTAATCTATCAAGACGCTATCTTACCGAGATTGTACAGCCAATGGCGAGGCCAACGGACTAGGACACGCGAAACTGGTCTCGATCACTGATGCCCAGCAAATAAAGAATACTGTCCAGCCCAAGGGTGGAAATTGCGTGCCGAGACCGCTCTCGAACCAAGTCCTTCGCGTGATACGCAATCCCAAGTCCTGCTGCACCCAGCATTTCTAAATCATTTGCGCCGTCGCCCACCGCAATGGTTTGCGCCATCGAGATCCCTTCTTTCTCGGCCAGCGCTCTCAGGATTCGCGCTTTCGCTTCAGCATCCACCACAGGGGCCAAAACACGTCCCGTTAGCAAACCATCAACCATTTCCAACCGATTCGCAAAAACATGATCAACGCCCAATTGGGTCTGTAAAGCATGACCAAAATAATCGAATCCACCAGACAAAATCGCCGTCTTATAGCCTAGTAACTTCAGCGTCTTAAACAACGACTCTACCCCTTCGGTGAGTGGTAATTGGGCGGCAACCGTACTGAGGGTTGCCTCGGGCAAGCCCTCAAGCAGCGCCACACGTCGGATCAAACTTTCCCGGAAATCAAGTTCTCCAGACATCGCTTGGTGGGTAATTTTAGCAACTTCGGCCCCAACACCCTTGTGTTTTGCCAACTCGTCAATGACTTCAGTTTCAATGAGCGTGGAATCCATATCAAAGGCAATCAGTCGTCGATGCCGACGATAGATGCCGTCTTCCTGTACCGCAAGATCCAGCGTCAGCTCCGTCGCCAGAGCCATCAGTTTTTTTCTGAATAACGGGCTCG